>Ga0302301_1000941_pt1 | contig 10656 bp, 11 predicted proteins | sample III_Palsa_E1_2_FD_194544 | JGI IMG/M metagenome (GOLD analysis project Ga0302301, IMG submission 194544) | Peat permafrost microbial communities from Stordalen Mire near Abisko, Sweden - III_Palsa_E1_2 | ecosystem: Environmental > Terrestrial > Soil > Palsa > Peat permafrost | place: Sweden... | reverse complement strand
GTTGGTTAAAAAACCCCGAAAAATCCGTGTGTCGAATAAAAACCATACTCCGTTGGAAATAACAGGAACAACGTCGAAAACATTATTGAAGCCAGTTTGTAAAAAGCACCTTTGATCATCAAAAATCAATAAAGCTATGAAAACATTAAAATCAATACTGACAGGATTCGTTTTGCTTTTTATATGTATATCGGCAAGTGCAATTACTAAACCTACTACAGGCAAACTAACCAGGGACGAGGTAGTAAAAATATACATCGATGCCACAACCAGCGGTAATGTCAGCAAATTGGAAGACGTCTTGTCCGACGATCTGCAATTTTATCTCCAAAGGGGAGACTATGTTCACACATTAGACAAAAATCAACTGACTGATTATTTAAAAAATAATACAACACCTGATCCATCGGTTAAAACAACTGCAACTGTTATGCGGGAAGATGATAATTCTTCGGTAATAAAACTTGAATTTAAATACGACGGCTATTCGCGTACTGACGAGGTAACTCTAAACAAAACCTCTGCGTGGATAATCACTAACGTAGCATGCGTCTTTATGTAGCTTGTAATGAATAATATGCTCGAAGATTGGCATGTCGTCTATATCTTTCCAACCAGTGTTATGTTTTGTTTTCAGGATAAAATTGAACTGTTCACAGCAAATAGTCTAAATAATTAACCAATCCGTCGAATTAATAAACCCTTTTACCGAAGTAATTTTAAGACTTGCAACTGACCAAATAATTTTACAGTCGTGAAATTAAGGAGCATTGCATTTTAGAAATGCCGCTGAACAAATTGGTAAAGCGGATATTGAGATATTTTAAAATTAAATATTTAACCTCTTAACAGATAACCCAATCATGAAAAAAGTATCAGTATTATTTACTGTCCTGGCATTAATGTTTGTCAGCAGTTCAGTATTCGCTCAATTTACGCAATCACAAATGGTAGCGGAATGGCAGCGGGCAAAATTATATACCAAATCCTACCTGGATGCTATGCCCGAAGATGGTTACGGTTTTAAGCCAACGCCGGAAATCCGCTCGTTTGCGCAGCAAATGCTTCATATAGCGGATGCTAATTATGTCTTTGCCACCGTAGCTAGTGACAAACCAAACCCTCTTGGTGAAACACTTGCCTCTAATAAAATAAATGAAAAAACGGTATCGCCGACGAAGGAAGCTACCACAAAAGCAGTAATGGATAGTTACGATTTTGTAATAAGCACACTGCAAAATATGACGCCCGAGCAATTGCAGGAAACCACAAAGTTTGCCAAGTATGATATTACAAGAAGCGGATTATTCGGTAAGGTATTTGAACATCAAACCCATCAACGGGGCCAAACCACTATTTATCTGCGTTTAGAAGGCATAACGCCGCCAAAAGAAATGCTGTTTTAGTTAAGCCCCTGTTTTATGGTCCTAAACAACCATAAAAACAGAAAATCGAAACAATGGCCTTGAAGAAGCTTTACACAAAATATTAATCATTTAAACAGAAAATCAAGTGAAAAAGGTATTCACAATTCTTGCAATACTTATTTTTTCGAAAATGAGTTATGCGCAAAACAGCGGGTCGACTTCGAACATTGCTGCTGTCCGTAAGATTCTTAATTCGTTTACGCAAGCTATTATTAAAAAAGACAGTACAACTTTAGCATCTCTTTTCGCAAATACGCCAATAACTTTCCTTTCTGTGGAGAGTGCGGAAACATTTGCCTACTTAAAAAAGAAACATCCCTCAACTCCTTTAATAGGAATTAACAACTACAAAAATTTTATAGCATATGTTGCCCAAACAAAAGATCAGGTCGAAGAAAGAATTTATAATGTCAGGGTTAGAACCGATGGAAGTATTGCATCCCTATCTTCTGATTATAGTTTCTGGAGCAACAACCAAAAGATCAATTGGGGGCAGGAAAACTGGGAATTGGTTTTTGACGGAACGGACTGGAAAATTGCTGCTATTACCTGGTCAGATAATTTAGAAGTCGTAAAGAAGGAATCTATGAAAAATTAAGTTGTGCACTATGCAACTAAATTATGCCTATTTACTTACAACATATGATGGCAAAAATGTCATAATCAAATCTAATTCAATTGTCCCCTTTAGCCGGCCCGTGAACAGTCGAAGCAGCGAGGTTGCCAAAGACAGCGGTATCGAAATGTCTGCTATTGCTTATAAATCTAATTAGTCTCATCATGGAACCTGTCTATATTATTGGCGCCGGCGCAATCGGCAAGGTGCTCGCAGTTTGTTTGAGCACCGACGGAAAGAAAGTCGTCTTACTGCGAGGTAGCGTGGACAATGAAGAAAGCCACAGGGAAAACATCCGTGTGTTGCTTTCTTCACAGGAAATAATTGAGGCAGAAATAACGATTGATACACTTAGCAACTACCGCAGTTTGGAAGGATTGGTGGTTCTTTGTAATAAATCTTACGGAAATGCGGCTTTAGCCGATGCTCTAAAAGATAAGACCGGTTATACCCCCGTTGTAATCATGCAAAACGGATTGGGTGTGGAGCAAGCGTTTATGGACTTTCCGTCTGTTTACCGTTGTGTACTTTTCGCCACCAGCCAGCCGGTCTCAGATACGAAGCTGAACTTTAAGCCGGTAGCTGTATCGCCTATCGGAAGGATCAACGGTGGAGATGAAACCTCCCTTGGTCATATCTCCACTTTATTGAATACCCCGTATTTTGGCTTTAGATCGGAGCCTGAAATACAGCCGATCATATGGAAAAAGGCCATTGTCAATAGTGTGTTCAATTCGGTTTGCCCCCTGCTTGACACAGACAACGGCATCTTTCACCGGAACCCACAGGCTTTGCAAATTGCGGAAAGTTTAATAGCTGAGTGTTTGCTAGTAGCTGAAGAACAAAGTATTCATCTTAACCATGCAGAGGTGATGGATAGCCTTTTGATGATCAGCCGCGCTTCGGACGGACAATTTATCTCCACCTTGCAAGACATCCGAAACCACCGGCCTACCGAAATATCAACGCTCAATCTGGCCATTGCCGGAATGGCCGGAACGGAACAGGCTATTATCCGAACCCGTTTGCTGGGTCAGCTAACCTTATTAAAATCTCAACTATCATTTAACCATTAAAACAAAAATCAATATGCCATTAATCAAATTAAAAGTAAGCGGCCAGGAAGATCCGGCTTTAGCTGAACAACTCGCAAGAACCATCAGTGACCTAACAAAAGATGTTTTAAACAAACGGCCAGAAGCTATCACAGTTATCATATCATTTGTACCGGAACATCTCTGGTTTGTCAATTCGGTATCGCTGGCTGAATTAAAAACAAAAAGTTTCCATCTCAGTATAAAAATTGCAGATTCTACTAATCTGAAAATTGACAAGTCGCGGTATATAGAAGCCATTCACACGACATTGTCCTCACTTTTGGGAGGCATCCACCCGGTAAGTTATACCGCAATTGAGGAAATGAAAGCCGATGCGTATGGCTTTGAAGGGTTGACAGTAGAACATAAATACATTAATAGCCAAAAGAAGTAAAATGTTCTTTGGGAGCGTATGCAACGGTTCTTAGCGCATATGTTTTTTTCTCCCTTCTAACACTTGGAATTATCATATAAAGTCAAATTATACTTTATCATTTTGAGCACTTCTGCACACCCGCTTAAAAACACTCCACCTAATTTGTTAAAAAGTCAAACTCATTAATTATGAAAAAAATAATAATCCCGCTGGCTATCGCTGCCTCAGTTGTAATTTTCACTGCAGCACGCCCGAAAGAGCATCACGACGACCCTGAAAAACTGAAAGCTGTCTTGACGGAATTTTTCAATTCCATTAATACCCATGACCTTGAAAAATTCCGAAGTACAACTACAGATGATTTCATACTTTATGAAAATGGCAGATTATGGAATATTGAAAGTGCTTGCATGAATATAAAACGAAATCTACCATTCTCTGTGACCTATCAAATGAGTAATTTCAAATTTTTTGTAGACAGTGAATCTGGAGATGTAACATACACCAATCATGGCAAGTTTTCTTTTCCAAAAGGAAACGCAGACTTTGATTGGGTGGAAAGTGCCACGTTTAGAAAGATAAATGGTGTTTGGAAAATAAATTTCCTTGGAGCAACGATCAGAAAATAAATTTTATGAAGAGATTTTTCATGGGGTTGTTTCTGGGTCTGTTGGCATCTGTGCTACACGCACAAAACCTACCCTTTGATAGTTCTAAATTTCTGAATAATCATTATCGTGACCGGATTAAAACTTTTAGCGCTGAACCGGTAAAGAAAGCGGAAATATTGTTTTTAGGAAACAGTATAACGGAATTTGCTGATTGGAGAACACTGCTCAATGATCGCGATGTGGTAAACCGGGGTATTGCGGGTGATAATACATTCGGTGTCATGGCGCGGTTGAAAGATGTAATCGAGCGAAGACCGACAAAACTATTCATCGAAATCGGGGTCAATGACATCGGCGCTGGTTTTGATGAGGACTCCACTTTAAAAAATATATTTTTAATTATTGATAGTGTGCGGGCCGGCTCGCCAGGAACTAAAATTTACCTCATGAGCATTTTGCCCGTTAATGATAACGTAAAAACAAAATTCCCTGAATTTTTGAATAAAAATCAGCAATTTGACTTTTTTAATCACAAGTTAGCAGCTAATGCAGATCGCGCTGGTTATACATTCATAAATTTAAACAGCCTATTAAAGGATAAAGACGGAAAATTGAATGAGCAATACGCTGAACCGGACGGACTTCATCTAAATGCGAATGGTTACCAAATCTGGGTAAAACTATTAAAAGAAAAAGGTTATCTCTGAAAGCCTAATTAAATGGGGAAAGTCATTCTCCAGTTGCAAGTCCAATTAGAATTTACCACCATAAAAAATCATCGCGATAGCAAAATAATTTTTGTAGTAGAGGCCGCCTCAAAAGCGAACAGAGACAGCATTCCTTCCTTGAACTGACAACATACATACTTCGCTGTCGCAGCGCTGGCCATTCGAAATCCGGTGTTTTCGGTTAATCAAGCTCACGGAATAACCTGAGAACCCATGCCTTAATTGCTTTCCTTTCTGCACCTGGAGTTGAACAATACTGGTGCATGCCTCCATATCTCTATCGTCAAAAATTATTGACCTTTTCCTTCTTCATACACTTAATTTTATACCGTCGGTCTTCTATTCTCGTTAATTGCCCCAAAAAATAGACTGTTGGCTGAAGTATCCCGAAAATCCCATTCGTCGAATAAATGGCAGTCCGCGTTGGAAATAAAAGTACCAACGTCGAAAAGATTATTGAAGCTGATTTATGAAAGACATCTTCGTGTGTCAAAACCAACTCATGAAATTAATTACAATAAAAATGCTGGCAATCGGTCTACTCATGCTGGTTGCTGTTAATGGTTACAGCCAGCAAAGTATAAAAATATCCGGAACGCTAACTGATTCAATTACGCATGTCCCTATCCCGTTTGCCACGGTAGCTTTATTAAACCAGCAAACCAAAGCCCCTGTTAAGGATATCCAAACCGATACAAGCGGTCACTTTGTGCTTGAAAATGTGCCTGCCGGTGCATTTAGTCTTCGGGTTAGTTATGTTGGTTACAATAGTATCTTCAAAGAAAATATATTGATTAACAATGCTACCGGCAATTTAAATTTGGGCACCCTGTTAATGACCGTATCAAAGAGCAGTATACTAAAAGAGGTTGCAGTCACCGCGAAAAAGGAAGCATTACAAAATATCGATGGTAAGAAAATATTTTCGGTTAATCAGAGCCTGGTGAGCAAAGGTGGTAACGCAGCGAATTTACTGCAGAACGTGCCAACGCTGCAAATTGATAACAACGGTAATGTAAGCCTTCGCGGATCTAACAATGTTAAAGTCCTGGTTGATGGAAAACCTTCCATAATTGCAGATGGGAATATCGCTCAAATACTTCAATCAATACCCGCTAGCGCGATTGAAAGAATAGAAGTGATCCCCAATCCACCGGCTAATTATGATGCCAATGGCGAGGGTGTTATCAATATTATTCTGAAAAAGAACAGCAGGCAAGGATTAAATGCCTCCGTAGATATTGGCGGCGGTACCAATGATAATTATAACGGCGATGCCAGCCTAAGTTACCAGAGCGGTAAAATAAACATATACGGTAACTACAGTCTCAAAAATGGAAATACGGTCTCTACCGGGTTGCAGCACTATACTTTTTTGAAACCGACTGACTCAATTAAGTATACCAATGAACCCTTTTCATTCGTTACCCGGAATAAAATACAGTTTGTAAAAGCCGGCATGGAATATTCACTTACTCCCCGGAGCACGTTGGGTATATCCGCCAGTTTTAATTCATTTAGCAGGCATCGGAATGAGTTTCTAAGTCTTACTGATTATTCTGCTGAAGACGTACTTCTTGAGTCTTACAACCGCTATAATACCTTAACTAATAATGGCAACAGTTATGAATTTGACCTCGACTATAACTTGCGTTTTAAGAAACCCAAAGAGGAGCTTGCGCTCAACTTCTCCTATGCCTACGGCAGTTTTACAGACTACCAGCAATATTCAACCCGTTACAACCCAGTTAATGGCGTTCAATCAGCCACTATTGATACACCGTTAATAAATGATACCAGACATCACTCCACTAACTATAATATACAGGCTGATTACGTTTTACCGGTTGGCAAATCTGGTCAATTCTCGGCCGGCTACCGCACTCAGATCACCCTGGGCGATAATGATCAATACGCTTACAATGTTTTTAGCACCGGCCCGACTCCGCTTTATACCTTTACTGACCTTTTCAGCAGCAATAATCAGGTGAACGCTGTTTATCTGAATTATAAGGACCAAATAGGCAATTTCAGTTACCAGGCAGGTGTAAGAGGGGAAGATAGCCACCTCAACGCTACTTTTATGAGTTATGATGCAAATAATATGTTGTTTGCCGCCCCCGTAAAAGTGCCGGTCAAGGGATTATATCCAAGTGTGCTGCTCACCGAAAAGCTTGAAAATAACAGCCAATTACAATTTACCTTTGCCAACCGGATATCAAAGCCTACGGTAAGGCAATTCAATTCCACAACTGATTTTTCCGACCCGGCAAATTACAACAAAGGTAACCCAAGTTTAATACCGGAAAACGTTACTGATTTTGAATTGGATTATACTAAAACCTGGCAAAATATATCCTTTACCTCCGGAATCTATAATAACATGATCCATAATGTAATTCAATATATTCAAACTGACCCGGTTAATGGTGAAACAACCACGATACCTGAAAATTTAAAATACTCAAACACTACAGGGCTGGAGTTTATCGGCCATTTTGACCTGTTAAAAACATGGAACCTTACCGCCAATGCCAATATTTTTGACCGGGATAATGCTGCCGCACCGCAATATGGTATAACGGCCAACAATGAGATCAGTTGGAATGCAAATATCACCACCAATGTAACACCTGTTCAACGACTGTCATTTCAAGTCCGCGCAGACTATCGTGCACCGGACATGGTTCTACAATATAAAAACATTGCGGCTTTTGGAGTAGACGCGGCTGCAAAGTATGACTTCGCCGGAAATAGGGCTTCGCTGAGCTTCAATGCCAATGACATTTTCAACAGCCGGAAGCAGGGATTTTTAGTAAGCAGCGATGATGTCCTACTCGATTTAGTAGCTCGCCAAATAAGTTCCAGGGCTACATTTACATTCTCTTATCATTTCGGAGCGGGTTCCGGTGGCTCAAAACAGCCAAAACAAGTTAAGCGGATCGAAGATGCTTCTTAAATCCAAATGCACTTCAGCACCGTTAAGTTAAGGTACTGCGAAAAACTTCATTTATTTTTTATAAATCAGTTAAATTAAATCAGGCACCTCCAATAACTGATTTAATTTAGGTCTCTTCCCGTCATCTTCAAATTATTAACTTTTTGAGGTTTCATCCATCACTATTTTATATGGATGGGCCTCTATTCTCTGCAATTGCGCTAAAATTTCAGATAGTTGTCTAAAAAACCCCGAAAACCCCATGCGTCGAATAAACGGCATTCTTCGTTGGAAATAAAAGCAACTACGTCGAAAAGATTATTGAAGCCAATTTGTAAAACACACCTTCGATCATCAAAAAACTAAAATGAAATTACTTCAATTAAAAATAGTGGCTCTTGCTTTATTCATGCTGATTGCGATTAGAGGATATGGGCAGCAACATATAAAAGTATCCGGAACACTAACAGATTCGCTTACACATGAGCCAATCGCGTTTGCTACGGTAGCTTTATTAAACCAGCAAACCAGAGCTCCCGTCCAAGGTGTCCAAACGGATACCATTGGTCATTTTGTGCTTGAAAATGTGCCTGTCGGTGCGTTTTGCCTCCGGGTAAGTTATGTTGGCTACAACGATATCTTTAAAGAAAATATCCTGATTTCCTCCGCAACCGGCAATTTAAATTTGGGCACGCTGTTAATGGCCGCATCAAAGAACAGTTTACTAAAAGAGGTTGCTATCACTGCCAAAAAGGAGGCATTACAAAATGTCGATGGTAAAAAAGTATTTTCAGTTAACCAGAGCCTGGTAAGCAAAGGAGGAAATGCGGCGGATTTGCTACGGAACGTGCCAACGCTGCAAGTTGATAGTAAAGGCAATGTAAGTCTCCGCGGGTCTACTAATGTCAAGGTCCTTGTTGATGGAAAACCTTCAATTATTGCAAATGGCGACATTGCCCAGATACTTCAATCCATCCCTGCCAACTCCATCGAAAGCATAGAAGTTATCCCCAACCCACCGGCTAATTATGATGCCAATGGTGAGGGTATTATCAACATTATTTTGAAAAAGAACAGCAGGCCAGGGTTAAACGGCTCCGTAGATATTGGCGGCGGTACCCGCCAAAATTATAACGGCGATGCCAGCCTGAGTTACCAAAGCGGCAAAGTAAACGTATACGGTAACTATAGCCTCAAAAATGGAAATACTTTTACCACCGGAACGCAGGAAATAACTTATTTAAAACCTGCTGACACCGTTGTTCATTCCAACGAAACCTTTCCATCCGTTACCCGAAACAAAATACAGTTTGTAAAAGCCGGTATTGATTATTCACTTTCGCCCATGAGCACACTTGGTATATCCGCAAGTTATAATTCACACAATACGCATCAGGACGGGTCGATAAATGTAAATAATTATTCTGCCAATTATACACCTCTTGAATCTTACAACCGCTATACCACTGTAAATAATAATTACAACAGTTATGAATTTGACCTCGACTACAACCGGCATTTTAAGAAACCCAAAGAGGAATTTTCATTTAACTTCGCTTACGCATATGGCAGTTTCAGGAATTACGAGCAATATGCAACCAGCTATAACCCAGTTAATGGCGTGCAATCACCCAATATTGATACACCTTTAATAAATGATACCAGACATAAGTCCACAAATTATAACATACAGGCTGATTATGTTTTACCGATAGGCAAATCAGGACAATTTTCGGCCGGCTATCGCAGCCAGATTACCTTGGGGAATAATGACCAATATGCTTATAGTGTTTTGAATACGGGTCAAACTCCGCTTTATACATTCACCGATTTTTTTAGCAGCAATAGCCAGGTTAATGCCGTTTATTTGAATTATAAGGATCAGGTGGGCACTTTTAGCTACCAGATAGGCGTAAGAGGAGAAGATAGTCACCTAAACGCTACCTTTATAAGTTATAATACAAGCAATTCATTATTTCCTACTCCGGTAAAAGTCCCTGTTAAAGGAATATACCCAAGTGTACTGCTCACTGAAGACCTTAAAAACAACAGCCAATTGCAGTTTACCTTTACCAACCGGGTTTCGAGGCCATCGGTGAGGGAAGTCAATTCTACAACGGATTTTTCCGACCCGTCAAATTATAACAAGGGCAACCCGGGATTAATACCGGAAAGCATTACCGATCTGGAATTGGATTATAATAAAACATGGCAAAATATATCCTTTACATCCGGCATCTATAATAACACGATCCATAATGTAATTCAACATATTGAAACCGATCCGATTAATAATGAAGTAACTACGATACCTGAAAATTTTAAATATTCAATTACCACAGGGTTGGAATTAATCGGTCATTTTGACCTGCTAAAAGGATGGGACTTAACGGCGAATGCTAATATCTTTGATAGGGATAATGCTGCGGCACCGCAATATGGCATAACGGCCAACAATGGGATCAGCTGGAATGCAAATATCACCACCAATGTAACCCCTGTACAAAGACTATCATTTCAAATCCACGCAGATTATACCGCACCTAATAATCTTCTGCAGGACAAAAACCGCGCGAATTATGGAATGGACGCAGGCGCAAAGTATGACTTCGCCGGAGATAGGGCTTCGCTGAGTTTCACTGCCGATAATATTTTCAACAGCCGGAAGGTGGCTTTTTTAACAACAAGCAATGACCTGTTGCTCAATTTTGAATTACGCGAACTAAGCTCCCGAGCCACATTCACTTTTTCCTATCGCTTCGGCGCTGGTTCCGGTGCCTCAAAACGCAAACAGGTTAAGCGGATCGAAGATGCTTCTTAAATCAAATGAAACATAAACATCGGTAAGCTAAAGAGCCGTAAC
>Ga0302301_1000935_pt1 | contig 10734 bp, 13 predicted proteins | sample III_Palsa_E1_2_FD_194544 | JGI IMG/M metagenome (GOLD analysis project Ga0302301, IMG submission 194544) | Peat permafrost microbial communities from Stordalen Mire near Abisko, Sweden - III_Palsa_E1_2 | ecosystem: Environmental > Terrestrial > Soil > Palsa > Peat permafrost | place: Sweden... | reverse complement strand
CCGAAAAAAATGGCTTTTTTATTCAAAACATTCATTATATTTGTATAACCAGTTCATTGACTATATTTTACTAGTGCTTTAATGATACAAATGCGATCAAATGACGTCTAATAAAATGAGACCCATTCGGTTACCATTTTCATAAGGATACTTAATAACTACATTATAATCAACTATTTAAGTAGCCGGATAATAATCCTGCCATCCCGACTAAAGCGATACCAATCGAAGTCAAGAACCCGCAAATCACACTGATTTGCGGGTTTTTTGTTTTATTTCCTACCAAGAAACCCCAATCAATATCAAAGAAGATGTGAGTAATTGCGTGAGTGATTTTAGTTATTTAAATTCGCTCACACAATTCGATATAAGTAATTGATTATCAAATATTTATATCGTTTATTTTGATGCTTTTTGGTGCGTTTTAATCGCTGTTTATGTGAGCGAAATTCATCATCTGTATCAATGATTATCAAGTTAACATAAAATAGATTGATATGAGAAGCAGCAACACATTTGGTATTCAGTTTGTAATCAGGCTATCCAAACAACAAAAAAACGATCAGGCCACCGTATTTGCCCGTATTTCCGTTAACGGCAGACGGTGTGAAATATCCTTAAAAAAGAAAGTCAACCCGCAGAATTGGGATGAGGCCAAAGGAAAAGCAAGGGGAACAAAAGACGAATTCCGCAAACTCAATGAGCATATAGAGCGGGTGCGTACCTTAATTGCCGATGGTTACCATGAATTAGTGCAACAGAAAAAAAATGTTACTGTTGATGCCGTTAAGTCCCTGTTCCTCGGTGCAGATGATAACGAGATCACCTTGATTAAACTTGGTGAGTACCATAACACAGAAATGAAAGATAAACTGGCTGATGGTACAATGAAAAACTATTATACCACCCAAAAGTATATCGCGAAGTTTTTAAAGGATAAATATCACAGAAACGACATTAGCCTCGCAGAACTAAACTATAAATTTATCCTGGACTTTGAAACGTTCCTAAGCAAGCATCAACCGAAAGACCACCAAAAACCACTCCATAACAATGGTATTATGAAGCACATCGAACGGCTTTGCAAAATGGTTAATATGGCTGTTACAATGGATTGGCTTGCAAAAGACCCCTTTGCCAAATACAAACAGCATTTTGATAAGGTAGAGCGTTTTTATTTGACGAAAGAAGAACTATCAGCCATTGAAAAGAAAAAGTTCACTATAGAGCGTTTACAGATGGTTAAAGACCTTTTTCTTTTTAGCTGTTACACTGGCTTGGCTTACATTGATACGATGAACCTGACCGCCGGAAATATCGTTAAAGGTATTGATGGCAACGATTGGCTATTTACCAGCAGACAAAAAACCGATACAGATGTACGTATCCCGTTATTGCCACAAGCCGAAGAATTGATAAAGAAGTATCAAGACCATCCGAAAGCTATTAATCATGGTACCTTATTCCCGGTAATCTCCAATCAAAAGACGAACGCTTATCTCAAAGAGATAGCCGACCTATGTAATATTAACAAAGCAATTACCTTTCATATCGCCCGGCATACATTCGCTACTACGGTAACTTTAAGCAATGGCGTGCCGATTGAATCGGTAAGTAAGATGCTTGGACATACTACTATTCGTTCCACACAGGTATATGCTAAGGTGGTAGAACAAAAATTGAGCGAGGATATGCACAACCTGAAAAGGCGAATGGCTAACCAGTAAGTAATCATAATAAATAAATTACAAACCAAAAGTTGCCTAAAATGGCAACTTTATTTATATTTGTATAAGTTATGAGCGTAAGTATTAAATTTAGAACCATAACGATCTATAAGCAGTATTTCCCGGAGTTCTTAGCTAAACAACGGCAGAAAGTTAAAGATAAGATCATCTGGACATTCAAACTGATCGAAGAAGTACAGCATGTGCCTGAAACCTATTTAAAGCATTTGGAGGGGACGGCAGGATTGTTTGAAATAAGGGTGCAATCGGGTAATGATATTTTTAGGATATTTTGTTTTTTTGACGAGGGGAAATTAATTATACTGGCTAACGGGTTTCAAAAAAAGACACAAAAGACACCCAAACAGGAAATAGAAAAGGCATTAAAAATAAAGGAGTTATACCATGAAGAAAAACGATAATCTGATTACGCTGGATGACTTTATAGATAAAGAGTATGGCCATAAAGGAACACCTAAGAGGGAGAAATTTGAACAGGGTTTTGAAGAGTTTAAATTAGGTGCATTAATTCACGAAGCCCGCAAGGCCAAAGGACTGACACAAACCGAACTGGCTGATAGATGCGGGACAACCAAAGCCTATATATCCAAAGTAGAAAATGATGTGCAGGATGTACGGGTAGCTACTTTAAGAAAGATCATTGAAGTAGGTTTAGGTGGACATCTTGAACTTTCTATAAAGTTGTGAATTAGGTTTCCTTAGCTTAAATTTATGATAAATCTATCAATAAGCTATGCGACCACAGTACTTCAAACATAGAGCTACATTTGACTTCGATAAGAATACAAATGATGTAGGTTTCCCGTTGCCTTGGAAGAAAGGCAATGAAGACAACCATTTTCTTTACCGGCTGTACAGGAAAAATAAAGACCAATATAATTCCTTATATCAGCATCACTTTAACTACTTTTTAAGGCTTTATCCGGAAGCAACAGAACAAGAGTTCTTTGTCCACATCAAGCAAATCATCACGGATGCGATCACCGAGCTTGTTGGAAAAGACCGCTATACATCGAAACATGCCCAGGAACGCCGAAACCGTTTGCAATTGCAGGAGTTTTTGGAATACCTGAACACGCTTGACCAGTGGTTTATACAGTCAACCGACCAGGAGACGATTAAACGCCAGTTAGAAGAGATCGCCAAGCTTATCAGTGAGAATAAGAAGCTGAAAGAAGAAAATAAAAAATTGCGCGAATTAGAAACCAAAGACTATATCGACATTCGCGAAGGGAGACACAAAACGCTATATCACCTTATGTTACAGATCAGGGAACTTAAACTGGAAGACAATAAAGAACTCACCAATGCCACTACGCTCAATATATGGTGCAAGATGATCGCCAAGTACTTCAGAGTGGGCGGAAAAGAAATCAGCTTTGAAAGCGTAAAGCCTTATTTCCCACCCGAGAACAGTGCCGACCTTACCAAATATAAAGACATACCTAAGAAAGATCAGCTTTTTACCGTCGTTCCTGCCAAGAAAAGAAGCTTGTAAAATATCAACTTAATCATAACTGCCTTAATTCTCACTTTTTAACAACTATCTGTATTATAGTCCGTTAGTTGTTGCTCTATCTTTCCAATAACCCCTTAAATCTGACCTTCTAATTTTTGAAGGTCAGTCATGCGCTGCTTTTTTATCTTCATTTGCGGCATGGAAATAATCAATTACGAAGCCCTAAGCCGCTGTATCAGGGATGCAGTCAGGGAAGAATTACAGGAACATTTTAAAAAAGGCAGTAGCCCGCCCCAACAGATCAATGAACGGCTATTGTCAAAAAAAGAACTATCGGACGAGTTAGGGGTGTCATTGGTGACTGTCACAGACTGGATGAAAAAGGGATTACCTTTTTTCCGCCTGCACAAAAGGGTGTATTTCAAAATGAGCGAAGTGCTCAAAATCATGCAACAAAAAATTAAAGATTGAGGAGGGAAAGATGAACATCGAATTTATCACCAAGGATGATTTACATAAGATCGAGAATTTGTTGGGTGAGATCAAGGGGCTTTTAAAACCCGGTCAGGGACAAAGCAAACAATGGCTGAAAAGCTACGAGGTCAGGAAGCTATTAAACATTTCGCCCGGTACTTTACAGAATTTAAGGGTTAACGGAACGCTCAGGTATACCAAGATCGGCGGCCTGCTTTATTACAAGTTAGAAGACATTGAAAAGCTATTGGAGGGCAACGCCAGGTGAGGAAAAAAAGCCGCTTCGATGCGACGCATCGGAAAAAGCAACGGGCGAAGACCAAAGCGAAGCTTTGGTAAAAAGAGCGGCACAGCATACCGCTTGCGGTATAGCTGTATAGTTGTCTATACCGGCCGAAGGCCGTTAACAAAAGGCATTTGCCGATAAGGAGCAAGTTTGTGTTTTTGTTGCCACAAAAACATCCCGGATGCCTGTCGGCACCGGGCAAACTTGCCTTTTGCGCCCGATGGTTGCAAAAGGGAAAAACGGAAGAAAAAGTAAGGAGGTAACCGATGGAAGCAACAGTTAAGACAACGAATAAACAGCAGGTAACCCAGCCAAAAAACAAAGGCGGTGCGCCTAAGAAAAGAGTAAAACGGGAGTTAATTATCCGCATCAGGATGACAGCGACCGAGCGTTTTTATATCGAGAGTAAAGCTAAAGCCGCCGGAATGCGTTCAAGCAGCTGGATAAGGGCAGCCGCTAAAAGCGCAAAGGTAGTCCCCCGATTAACAGACGATGAGCGGCGCATCCTTTGGATGCTTGCAGAATTGGCCAACAATCTCAATCAGATAACAAAGCTTGCGCACCAGGTAGGTTTATTGACGGTTGTTCGTAACTGCGATAAAATTTTGAAAGAAATAGATATTACTTTAAAACGCCTCAATAACAATGATAGGGAAAGTGATAACGGGTAAAAGTTTTGGCGGATGCATCCGCTATGTAGTACAAAAAAATGATGCTGTTGTACTTGATGCAGCAGGCGTAAGAATGCAGCAGGTTAATCAAATTATCAATGATTTTAACCTGCAACGAAAGTACAATCCAAATTTAGGAAAAGCAGTTGGCCATATTGCTTTAAGCTGGAGCGTTAACGATGTCGCTAAGCTAAACGATGAGGTAATGGTGACGTTGGCGAAAGAGTATTTGCAAAAAATGAAAATACATGACACGCAGTATTTAATTGTTAAGCATCGGGACAAAGATCATCCTCATATCCACATCATTTACAACCGGGTAAGCAACAACGGTAAAACCATATCTGATAACTTTCAAAAGCAGCGGAATGTACAGATAGCAAAGGAGCTGACTTTAAAGCACGGCCTTTACCTGTCACCGGGTAAGGAGCGTGTTAATCGCCAACAGCTAAAAGGCGAGGACAAAATAAAATACGAATTATTTGATGCAATCAGGTCGGCCAGCAAAAAAGTAAAAAATATCAATGAGCTAAAGCAGGTATTGGCTAAACAGGGTATTGTCACCCATTTGAAATACAAGAGCGGCACTACAGAAGTCCAGGGCATTAGTTTTAGCAAAGGAGAATACAAATTTAAGGGTTCAGAGATCGACCGCAGTTTAAGTTATGCAAGGCTTAGTCAGGCAATAGAGCAACAGCAGGTTAAACCGGAAAAGAGCTTGGCAGATCAGCTAAGGGAAGTAATGGAAAATGCAAAGCAGGAAAGAGAGAGTCAGGACAAGACCGAACAAACCACTTATTTAAAGCCGGAGCCGGAAACCCATTACTTGAGGCAATCGCTATCAGCAGGAGCAGATTTATTAGGTGACTTACTTGGCAATATAGTCGACGATGACGATAGCCCGGAAAGAAAGCGTCGAAAGAAAAATGAACAACAACAAAGCAGAGGAATATCAAGATGAAAGAGATAGATGAACTAAACCAAAGGATGGACAGCAACGACGAGATTATAGATAGTCTGGTAAAAAAGAATACAGCGATGGAAAAGCAGGTAACTAAAATTACCGATAATCCGGCCCCTGACTATGGAGTTGCGATAAATGCAATATTAACCGAAATAAGGGGAATTAAGCAAAATAACAAAAGCGATGAGGAATTGACCTTACTAAAACAGATCAAATACAAAATGGACAAGGTGCCAACATCTGTCACTAAACAAATTCGGATATTATTATTTCCTGAAACCAATCAGGGCCAGTATTATAAAATCGTATTTGGCAGGCTTATTCCCTGGGGTTTATGCTTCGTAGTTATAACTTATTTATATTCTTTAGGCGGCAAGGCCATTGATGCCTATGGCCAGCATAACAAAAGCGAGCAATCGGCCCATTATCAAAGGGCATGGGTTTATTTAAAGCAGATTGCTAAAAAGAGGACGTTATCCGTTATGGATACAGCGTATTTAAAAACGAAGTTATATAAACCATAATATTAGCAGTTGATTTACGTATTTTGATATATAGTAACATTGAAGCAATCTATAAAGTTGTTTAGTCTTAATGTATGCTTGTGAAGCACTTTAGCTTTATTTTTATTAAAAAAACGTATAAATTTTCTTTTGCGTTAAAATAAATTATTGATAGCTATTGATAAACAATGATTGCTTTTTAAGCCATTCTGTTAAGTCAAAATTGCTCATTGAACTATTATGTGAAACCATTTCATATGTTTCCTTCCATGTGGTAGCACGGATCAATGTGACAAGTTGAGAAGCAAGATGACGGAGATCTAAACTTGACCTTTTTATTTTTTTTTCTTTGATCAACTGTAGCATAATTGCAGATTCATACTCGTCCCACAATTTAAGCATTCTCGAGCGCAAGGCCTCGCTTTCTCCATAGCCTTTTTGAAACTTAGCTAAACTGTCAGCGGATGCCCCCTTCTCTTCCATTAATCTTGTTAATGTGTTAGCGACTGCAGTGGCAGGGGTATCTTCCGCCTTTCTAGTTTCAAGATCAGTCAATATATTGTCTATAAGTATGGTGTCTTGAAACAACAGGTCTTCTTTTGAACGGAAATAAGTGAATAAAGTCTTAACAGAGATGTTGGCGGCATCTGCTATCTCAGCAACCGTCACCGCGTCGTAACCTCTCTCTTCAAATAGGCGCTCAGCGGTGCTGATAACTTCCTGTCTGATCATATCTTTTTTACGTTCGCGAAGTGATATAGCTACCATATTTTTGTCATTAATCCTTCACAAAAATAATCAAATTAAATATAATATATAAATACATTTGATATATAAGGTAAGTTACTTTACTTTTGCATTGTATTACTTTTTTATAATCTATGAATCGTAAATCAAGGGTTTAATGCTGCCACTTATGTTGGTATTGTTTATGTCTACACTAGATCAAACTATTGTAGTAACAGCTTTGAGCAATATCGGGGCGTTGTTAGGTAATGCCACAACTACACCATGGATTGCGACGGCATATTTGCTGACCAGCGCGGTTACTACCTTAATATTTGGAAAGCTTGGCGATATGTATGGCCGAAAAAAGGTCTTACAATTGTCTATTGTCATTTTCCTAACAGGATCAATATTGTGTGCATTTGCACCCTCTATGCTATTGTTAATTATTTTTCGTGGATTTCAAGGAATAGGCGGCGGTGCATTGAGTACATTGGTCATGGCCATTGTCGGCGAATTAGTTCCTAGCCGGGGAAGGGCAAAATACCAGGCAACTCTTGGATTGGTGCCTGCTATAGCGTTACTTGCTGGTCCTGTACTAGGCGGCCTCATTGTAGATTATCTTAGCTGGCCCTGGATATTTCTAATTAATGTGCCTGTAGGAATAATCGCATTTTCGATTATCGCCCTCAAATTACAACTTCCGGTTTTGAACAGTAATAAACGGGTAGATATCAGCGGTGGCTTGCTGGCTATTGTCTTTACGACCTCATTCCTGCTCATCAGCGTATTTGGCGGTCACGCTTACAATTGGGATAGCTGGCAAACCATCGGCCTGGGATTGGTTGGAATCTTTGCACTGCGCCTGTATATTTATGTAGAACAGCGGGCGGTTGAACCCATAACCCCTTTGCGATTATTTAAAGACCCTGTATTTAGCATATCCTCCGCCTTATTCTTACTGTCTACAGCAATGTTATTTGTCGGTATGTTATTCATACCTCAAATGCTTCAGAATATTTTTCACTTGTCAGCGTTTGCCGCGGGTAGCTGCATTGTTCCATTACTTTTTGGACTGATCGTGGCTACGATGGTAACAGGGCACGTGATCAGTAAGACAGGCAGATATAAGTTATTTCCTATTATTGGTTCCTTGTTTTGCACATTTACTTTCCTCGCCCTTGGCTATTTAAGTCAAACTACAGCAATATGGTTGATTATTATATTATTAATCATTTTAGGTGGCGGTGTGGGTCTGTTTATACAAGTTACCTTACTGGCCGGGCAAAACACTGTAACGCAAAGTGATTTGGGTGTAGCCACGGGTACACTCAATTTCTTTAAGAATTTCGGCGGCGCTGCCGGTGCCGCTGTCTTTGGAGCCATCTTCGCTACAGCGAGTAAACATCATAATCATTTTATTACAGCTTATCATTCAGTCTTCCTGTCCGCCATACCATTGGCCATAGTTGCTTTGCTATTGGCTATTATTATGAAAGAGAAGGCGCTTTCGGAGACTACCAGGGAAATTGCTGAAGGAAAAATTGAAGTACCAGAATATTAATCATCAATTAAATAAAAAACAATATGAAAATCTTACTGACAGGCGCAACAGGATTTGTAGGCGCGGAAGTATTAGAACAACTGGTTGCAAATGCTGCTGTTACTCAGATTACCTGCATCACCAGGCGTGAAATTAAAAACAAATCTCCAAAAGTTAAGACGATCATTCAATCCGATTTTCTCCACTATGATGATAATCTACTTGATGAACTGGCTACCAACGATTCCTGTATATGGGCTTTAGGTGGTAAGGCTTCGGACTTGGGAACACCGGAGGTGTTTGAACAAATAACGTATGGTTTTACTTTGGCATTGGCAAAAGGATTAGCAGAAAGAGCACAACACCCTTTTACTTTCTGCTATCTCAGCGGTATGGGTGCTGATCAATCTGAAACAGCCTGGTTGCCATGGGAAAAATTGACCCGGCATTTAAAAGGTCGCACTGAAAAAAATTTGAATAATTTGCAAGATCGTTACATTAATTTTTGTGTCCATAGTTTCCGTCCGGCAGGCATCCTGCCCGATAAAACCGCTAAATGGTGGCATTCACTACTTGAATTTATGATCATTCGTGTAAATGTTTTAGCAAAAGGGATGATTGCCGCTGCCACAAGCCAAAGTCTATTTCGTAGCCAAAAGCTTATTACGAACAGTGAAATTAAAAAATTAGCACTAAGAAAGTCAATATCGGAAGTTTGAAATGACTATAAAAACACTTCCAAGATTAGTTACATCTTAATCTTCTTATATTGTAAAAAGAAATTGGAATTTTATAAATATTTATAATGTAAGTGGTTATTTGCCTTTTAGAAGCTCGTTTTTCTCTTTTTCAGCCTGCAACAACCTTTCGTATAATTCAACTATCTTTTCAACGGTATTAAATGTTGGCTGATAGTTCAAAGAACTGGCGATTAGAGTCGAATTATCGCTACTGGTGTTATGAAATGTATTTGAAATAATATTGAAGATGGCTTCCTCTGTAAAAGCCTTAATTGCTTCAGAAGAAAGCCCCAAGATTTTAGCAATCTTTTCTAAAGCATCGCCGTCAACATCTGCACTCTGCTCAATTTTCGACACAGCTTGTTGGCTTATACCTAATTCATGCGCAAGAGTTTCCTGCTTCATTCCTTTCAATTCACGAATCTTACTAATTTTTCTGCCGATATGTAAGGTTGGTTCTGTCATAAGTCAAATGTATTGTTAAAATGTAAATGTACAAAACAACGGCTTTATAGTAAAGTACAATCGCTTATGGTTCGGTACGGTGATGGTTTGTTATTCTTTTGGTTTGCCGGTTAATGGATACCGGTGTAAAAAATCATTATGTACAACGGAACTTATGCCCCCTGGGAACATTACCCTAAAAACCTTCGCCATTACGAAGTAGAAAATCCAATGTCTGTAGTTGTCGATTTCTTTAGTGCTGATTCAGTAAAAGGCCATGGCAAGCGATTAAAGGAATGGCGTTATTATGTAGTTAACGACGAGCATTACGACGAAAAACGACATGGCCCCGGCACCTTGCTTTTTATATATGACCTCAATTTAAGGATTTTGGAAGCTATGTACCTGCTATTAGTTAATTACAAAAGATTCTCTTATCAACGAGATAAGATTACCGAGGAACAATTAGAGAAAGAAAAGGAACAATGGGAATACTATCCTAAAAACCTTTCCCTGAAAGAACAGCTTGAACCCTACAAGGCAGTTAAGAAAGTCTTCAAAAAAATCACACCGCAAGAATACAGGGATCAGTTACACGAGTGGTCACACGTAGCACTTTACAATAACGCAGATGTTGAATCATTATATGCGGGAGAAGTTATTAATGTTTACGAAAACTTAATTAAGCTGTATTCGGCAGCATGGTTAATTTGCCAGCGTGAAGGTGGTCGCCCACTTCTAAAGCGTGGCAAGTTTGAAAGTAGCTTAACTGAAACATCCACAGAACCAATTGTGCTAAGGTCAATAATGCCTGAACCAACAGCAGCCGAAAAATTGGCACTGGAGGAAATTAAAGATCTCATATTAAAACGCTGTCCACAGGTTCAAATGATTATTCATTTAGGAACACACCCTAAGCCGTTTACATTTTATCTGCTTATCCTTATCAGCGATGATGAAAAAACACCGGAGCATGAGGTCAGTAATAAGATAGAAGACAATTGCCAGTACCTTGCTCATGTACATGCCATAGTTCATAAGGCAAACAGCGCAAAAGAAGCCCTTAATATTGGCAGGCGTTTTTGGTCAACTGTTATGGAAAAGGGATTTGTTCTATATCAGTCGCCCGAATTGATATTACCTGCGCACCAGGAAATAACTAAGGAGGTATTATTG
>Ga0302301_1000933_pt1 | contig 10744 bp, 10 predicted proteins | sample III_Palsa_E1_2_FD_194544 | JGI IMG/M metagenome (GOLD analysis project Ga0302301, IMG submission 194544) | Peat permafrost microbial communities from Stordalen Mire near Abisko, Sweden - III_Palsa_E1_2 | ecosystem: Environmental > Terrestrial > Soil > Palsa > Peat permafrost | place: Sweden... | reverse complement strand
CCTCCTCAAGCAACTTAATCTTGCGACTAATGGCCGATTGCGCGACGTAGAGTTTCTGGCTCGCCCGCGTGAAGCTGGCGTTATCCGCAACCGAGATGGCCATTTCCAATTGTCTGAGGTCCACGGTGTCAATATATCAAGATTGGCTAATTGCAGCCAGATCAATCCTTCGGTGAGATGGTAAATGTTTCGGTCTAGTCGGCCCAAAGCTCTGTGCTGAGGTATTTAAGACCGGAATCGTTGATGATCGTCACAACTGTCCGTCCCTCCATCAACTCCCGTGCCGCAGCCACATTTGCCCCCGATGAGAAGCCCGCAAAAATCCCTTCAAGCTTTGCCAGAGAGCGAGCCGCTTCGATCGCCTGTTCATCTGTGACACTTACGTACCCATCCACCTGCTTCAGATCGATCAGCGGAAGATTGGGCATGGAATAGCCTCCGCCTTGAATGCGGTGATTTGGCTGTGGCGCTCCCTTTCCGGAGAGCACTGCGCTTCCGGCGGGTTCCACAACGTAGCATTGGATTCGCGGATCGTGCTCCTTGAAGGCCGCCGCACATCCAGCAAAAGTCCCCCCCGAGCCGACAAAATCACAGAAGGCATCGATCTTGCCGTCGGATTGCTCGAGAATTTCCTGAGCTGTGTGAAGATAGTGCGCTCGAAAATTCCCGCGATGATTGAATTGGTCGGCCCTGAAAGCACCGCGGTCCTGCACAATTCGCGATGCCGCCTCGTTCACCAACTCCAGATCTGCACCTGACACCTGACCATGGGCGGAGCCTGGTGTCTGGTCGACCAACACAACTTCGGCCCCCATCGCACGCATCATCTTCATGCGCTCCCGCGAGTTCCCTTTTGACATGACCGCAATGAACGGATAGCCCTTTACAGCACACACAATGGCCAGGCCCGTGCCCGTGTTGCCACTTGTCAATTCAACAACAGGTTGGCCAGGCTGGAGCGTACCATCCATCTCCGCGTCTTCGATGATCTGACGAGCGATGCGGTCCTTTTTCGACCCTCCCGGATTGAGGAATTCAAGCTTTACCAGGAGACGTCCACTCATCCCTCGCGTAAACCGGCTAAGTTCTACAAGAGGCGTAGCGCCAATAGTTTCGATAGCGGATTTTGAAAGATTCATGTGCATTCCTCAACCTTCAGGACTCGATAACTTTGTGCTGCTAGATACGGCACTTCACAAACCGTCATCCGAGTCCTCTGATGTGTCTACTTTTGACCGGATTCTGGGTAGAAGAGATAAAGCTTTGAAATCCGCTCATCCTCGCCAATGTATACCGTGCCGTCGAGGCCGCAAACCATCGCTCCAATGCTGTAGGCCTGCCAGGTGTAGTAAGGCCGTCGGTTTACGTCGACAAATCCAAGCACATCGTATGCTCCGGATGACGGCTCATAACTGAACAGGCGCGCCATGTCGTCCTTACCACCGCCAACCCCGTAGAGCGCGCCACCAGAAGAGCGAACCAGACCATCAACACGGTATTGACTCAAAGCCTTCCCAAGGTTCGTCACTGTCAAGTGAGCGGGATCAAGACGAAACAGATAGCCATCCGAGGTGCCTCCATAAATAAGTCCGGATGGATCGAGGAGAAATGCATCGACTCGGGTCCATGGCTCACGCCCGGGCACTGCTGGCGCTTGAATGGAAAGCTTCTCCAGCTTTTGGGTCTTCGGATCGAACCGGAAGAAGGAGCCACCTTCTCCCGAAGTAAATACTTCACCTTGCGCATCGACAACAAGCATGCGCGACATCATCTTTTCCTTCTCAAACTTTTCGCTGAAAGGAATAGTTTCGGCAACGACACCCAGGTTCGTCGCCTTGCCACTCGCGATCGAATACTCGAAAAAGTGTGCCCCCGGATACGTCAGACCATAGATCATGTTCGCGGTACGATCAATAGCCATTGCGGCAATGCTTTCCCCTGTCACAGGCTTACCGAGATTCTTAACGCTTAGCGGCCGGTCGATCTGTATCTGCTTCTGATATTCCTCATGTGGAGAGAACTTCAGCAGGCTGCCATCGGGAGCAGTCCCAAGATACACATCACCGTCGGCTGAAACGACGACGGCATTCGTGACGGAAGTTACACCTGGAATAACTCCAAGTGGCTGCACATATCCATGGCGGGGATTCAAAACGAACAAGTGAGCGCGAGTTCCACTTGTTGCCCCATAGATATCTCCGTTCGGCGCCACCGTCAGCGACGTGATGCCGGATTCTCCATCGGGAATGACATCGACAGGTGCATAGCCAAGATCGCGGGCATCCACGCGGTCCTGCGGAACTACAACATTGTCATAGCTAAGATCGCGCTGGCACATAGCAGGCGCGACGAGCACTGCGCCACAAAACACGATCATTACCCGTATGGACCGGTAGCTCACTCAGTTCCCTTTCGGATGCAAAATGAAGAGTGCCAGGCGAAACGGTGTGTCTCCGATCTTGCCGCCATAGCCTTCGCCAGGTGGATCGCCCTTCGTGCTGACCGCGCCAACGAAATAGACAGTTCCATCGGGGCCGGTGTCCGCGGAGTTGGTTCCCAACACCGGTCGTCCATCTGGAACATGCATCTCGCCCTGGTCTACAAGAGCACCTGTGCGCAGATCGTAGGTGAAAAGATGAGAGGCTGCCACGCCCGCACTGGAGACATAGTCAAACTCCGCACCCGCAGCCGCGTAATACAGCTTGCGGTCCTTGCCGATAGTGAGACTGAGCGTGGCGTACGGAACCTCTCGTCGCGCAGCCAGGTCCGCAATGGCCATCTGGCCGAGTATCTTTATCTGGCTCCCCGCAGGCGCTGCCGGATCAAAGGAAAATAAGGTACTCGCACTTTCCTCCACTCCATAAAACTTCTTGGTCTCGTGGTCCCACACAACCACGCGCCAGGCCGTTTCCGACTTGTCATAATCGCGGCCCAGGGAAACTCCCTTCGCGCGAACGGGCAGCTTGGCATCAAGCTCTCGAATCTCATCGGTACGCGGGTTATATTCGAAGATTCGTCCAGCTCCGAAACTTCCGTAAACGTTGCCCTCATCGTCAATACCAAGTGTGCGGCAGATGGAATCCCAGTTGTTGATTCTTCCCTTATCGACTTTCTTTCCGGTGGCGACGTCGTAAAAGACAAAGTGCGCGCGTGGATGTGTGAGGCCATAGATACGGTTGAATTTCGGGTCGTATGCTCCTGTATTGATGCCCTCAAATCTCGGGCCAATACCGAAGTCCTGCACTGCTCCGGTCTTGGGATCGAACGCCATATAGTGTGCGCCGGGATATCCTTCGGGAGTTGCGAAGCGGGCGTAGTCAAACCACCATCCGCCGTGTGTGGCGAAGTAAATACGCCCGTCCTTGCCCTCACCAAGCTTTGCATGAGTCTTTGATTGCGGGCCCAGGCCCAGTGAGCTTTCACCGGAAAGCGATGTCAGATCCCCAACATCAACCATGTGGTCCTTGATGGAATCGTAGTAAACAAAATGTCCGTTACATCCATGACATGCAAGTCCGACATACACCTTTCCGTCGCTTCCTGCCTTCAGGGCAGCCCAATTGCCATCCATTGTGGCCAAACCTGGGAAATAGCGGTATTCGACGGTAACGCCCCTGCCGGGATTCTGCGCGCTCGCCAGAGTTGACGGCACGAACAGAGCCGCCACGCTGGCTGCAGCCAAAAGAAATCGGACTGGAAATTTACTTACGCGAAAGCTCAAGCAGTTCGTCCCCGTCAAGTTCAGCCGCCGACTCAGCGTCGAGATATACCGTTGCGTCTGGATGCGTGCGCAGGATCGTCGCCGGACAGTCAGCGGATATCGCTGCAGTAAGTGCCTGCCTGACAATTTTTGCTTTCCTCGGCCCTGGCACGGAAACGATCAGTTTCGGTACTCGAAGAAGCGCCGGGATCGTTAGCGTAATTGCTTGCGTAGGAACTTCCTCGATATTGGCAAACCAGCCCTCGGCAACCTGCTGTCGTTTGCAATCGTTATCTAGATCGACAATCTTCACGTCCAGAGGATCATTGAAATCCGCGACACCCGGATCGTTGAAAGCCAGATGTCCGTTCTCTCCGATCCCTACTAAACAAATCTGCGGGTCGGCCAGACGAAGGGCATTTGCGTATTCACGGCATTCGCGCTCAGGAGGAACAACATTCCCGTCGATCTCATGAAACTCCTTCAGCTTCACCCGCTCGGTAAGTTCGGTTCGCATATAGCGACGGAAGGATGCACGATGGTCCGGCGGAATCCCCACATATTCGTCCATATGGAACCCTTGAATACGGGACCATGGGATATTCGGAACCTGCATCAACGCGCGAAGCATCGCCAGCTGTGAAGCGCCCGTGGCAAAAATCACGCCGATGCTTTCTCGTATCCGGCAGAGTCTCGTCAATTCCTTCGCAACGGCTGTTGCAGCAGCGCTGGCTGCCTCTTCACGAGACTCATAGATATCGACCTTCAGCCGGTCGCAATCAAAGCGCTGCACAGCTACATTCCCTGCGTCCAAGTAATTCTCCTGAAAACCCTGTCGTTATGAGAAGACAGGATTAAACCGACCCAGCGTGAAATGTAGACGACCAGAACCATGCAGTCCAATACTATGTTCGACATGAATCGATCTGATTTTTCGATGCATTCCACGAGTGAGAATACACTTGGCTGAAACACCGTTGGCCATCACCGATGCTCGCGGAATCTTGAACTCCGAGAGCATCGATGATGGCCTGATGTAGTGCGGCATTTTCTGTCTATCTTCAACGGTTTAGTAGCGCAGCAGGATTAGCCCGTCGCGGTCGTTCAGTGTAACGCTGCCATTCGTTACGCTGGCTCCATTGTTGATAGCTGCGTCCTGTGTGCCCAGGATATGTTTGAGATTGCCAAGGCCCGACAAGCTGACTGTCTGCGTCCCATTTCCTTTCGGATTCCATAGAACAATGCCGTTCTGGTATTCACGCTTCCAGACTCCATTGCTCCAGGCTCCAGTCTGCCAGGGATCGATTGCCTGACCGAGATAGCCTACACCTGCACCGACATTATCGAATTCGTCAAACCACAGGAAGGTGGTGTCCGAATATCCAGATGTGCCTGTCGGCGTATAGTAGCCGTTGCCCATAAGGCACGCAGCCAACCCGTGACGCATGCCTTGCCACGTGGGGGAATAGGCAGTGACATTCCCGCTCGTATCATAGGCTGCGGCGTCAACACCATTTGTTTGCAGGTGGCTGTGCCCAAACAACAGGTACTGAGGACCACCTGTGTTATCCCAGGTGTACTTGTACACATATTGCATGGTTGCAGCACCGCTCCACGATTCATAGGACCAGTTGACGCCCAGGGCAGCTTCATCCATGCCGCCTGACATCGCACCCGTCAGCGGCGCGAAGGCTACACCTGTGTCCCATCCAGTGCTATCAAGCCCCATATTGGCAAGTTGAACGCCTGCAGGCCATATAGAGGCCATTTCAGTAAAGAACGTCTTCTCACCCGTACGGACGGCTGTGCCAACTGTAGTATCGCTTTTGGATTGGGAAGAACCAAGATGCAACCAGTCTCCATCTTCGTAAGGCTGGGCCGCCAGATTGTCGAGAAAGAAGCCATCAAGACTAGGTACGGGGTTGCCCTTACCGGTAATCGTGCCGAGATGAAGCAAGTTGTTCACATAGTTTGCACCCCATGCATAGGGACCAAGGCCCGTCGTAGGATCGGCCGTGTAGGTCGCCATATTGACCACACCTTGAGCTGACGAACCTTCGGCATCGATGGTTTTCGTGCCGCTTGTGCCGGCGTTATAAACCCACCAATTATTGTTGTTGATTGCAGTCCAGTAAGTGGGAAATCCACTCGAAGACTGGGCAAAATACATTTCATTTAAGTCAACATACTGGAAAACACGCGTATGCACAGTCGATAGAGCCTTGACGTTTTGGATCACGGTTTGTTTGTCGTAGCCAAGGCTGCTTCCCCATCCTTCCCAATCGCCACCAATAATGTCGATGGGCACTTTGGCTGCATTGGCCTGATAAGTGGAGTTAAAGGCCTGGGAGCCGCCGATGGCAAGATAGGCAAGCCTCGGAAAGGTGTCACCAGTCGTCGTGGCCGCTCCTCCACCGGGAGCTAATGACGCGGAGGTATAGTCGAATCCATTCGCCAATGTTGCCGTACCGCCGTCAGGATTGACGACCTGCACAGATACGAAACCGGTGACCGCACTCAAAGGTGGCTGGAACACTGCAAGTGTTGTGCCGCTCTGCCACACACCAAGCGCAGCAATTCCATTGACATAAACTTTCATGCCGGTTTCAAAATTCGTTCCTCTCATGGTCGGGTAGGGAGAGATCGTGTCCGGTCCGGAATTGGGCGAAATGACTGTAATCGTCGGGGCTGGCGCCAGCGATGCCGTCGTGTAGGACCAGCCATTGGCCAGAGTCGCGGTACCCCCGTCAGGATTGATGACCGTCACACTTACCGGTCCAAGCACAGCGCTCAATGGTGGTTCAAACGAAATGTAAGTGGTGCCGCCGATCCAGGCGCCTCGCGCAATCGTGCCGTTGACATAGACCTTCACTCCGGATACGAAGTCCGTTCCCTTGATGACTGGATAGGGAGAGATGGCTTCGGGGCCGGAGTTCGGTGAGATGCTCGTGATTGTCGGGGTCGATATCAGCGATGCTGTGGTGTACGACCAACCATTTGCCAGAGTCACCGTACCGCCGTCAGGATTGACGACCGTCACAGGGACTGGCCCGAGCACAGCGCTCAATGGTGGTTCAAATGAGATGTAAGTAGTGCCGCCGATCCAGGCGCCTCGCGCAATCGTGCCGTTGACATAAACCTGCACGCCGGTTTCAAAATTCGTTCCGTTAATGACCGGGTAAGGCGAAATAGCTTCAGGGCCGGAGTTCGGCGATATGGTTGTGATCGTTGGTGTCGAAGCCAACGCCGGCAGCGACAAGAGTAAGAACGAGAAGATGACGCGCACGAAAGTTTTCATGCAACGGACGCTAGTGAAGCGTGAATCTCGTTGTCAATCGGATTTCTATTCAAAGAATAGACCGATTGAACCTAATTTTTATTTATTCAAATATTCGACAGATTGAATCTACTTTATAGATGAGTTTCATACTGGCGACAATATGCAGTTACTACTTTGCGAACAACCCACGATATTCGCAACATCGATAATATCACTCTTCAATGGTGATCCACGACTTCAACAAAAGTGAATCTGTCCGGAAATGATATTCAAGGATTAAGATGCTTTTCGAATGAGTTCAAAGTCTTCATCGCAGGATGCTGATATAAGGTGAAGTCGCAACCTGAGCTTTTGCGCATGTTCTCAAATGCTGCGATGGTCTCCCGACCATGTCATGGCCCTGAGTCTCATTCTTGAGCACTTCTTAAACTTGCTGGCACCCTATCGGAAGGGAAACTGGTGGCGGTGAGTGGGATCGAACCACTGACCTACGGGTTATGAGTCCGTCGCTCTAACCATCTGAGCTACACCGCCGGGTGAGAAGACGTCATCGAGCAGCCCAAAACCTCGGCCGCGACAACAGCCGCTCCTTCATCATAGTTTTCGTGACTTCGCAGGTCAAACCTGAGAAGCTTTGGAGAGTCATGTCCCGTCGTCTCTCTTCGTCGATCGCCGTCTGCACCGCTGCTGCTCTAGCTGGCTCAGCCCACGCCGCAACCTCCACAGATTCGCCCGATTGCGGGATACGCAGCGCATGCGGACTGCATCGCCTGCTGTATTTTCTCTATGGCGCATCGGTGGTTCTCGGCATCATTTTTGTGATCGTGCTGGCAGCGGCAGCCTATTTTTATTTCAAGAACAAACGCTCGGAGTTGCCTCGCCGATGAACGCACCACAAAAGCCCCGCATTCTTGGTGTAATTCCTGCCCGTCTGGCCTCCACGCGACTCGCCCGTAAGGTTCTTCGCGAAATCGCGGGTGAGCCGCTGCTTGCCTGGGTTTACCGTGCCGCCCTGGGCTGCCCGCAGTTTGACGAAGTCTTGATCGCCACGGACTCCACCGAGGTGGAAATCCTTTGTCATCAACACAATTGGCCCTGCCTGATGACATCACCCGATCTCCCCAGCGGCACCGATCGCCTCTTCGCCGTCTCTCGCACGGTCGACGCCGACATCTACGTCAACATCCAGGGTGACGAACCGCTCCTGCAGCCCGAACACATCACCGCGATCCTCGCCCCGTTTGCCCTGCCGCACGTCGAAGTCACCACCCTAAAAGTCCCCTGTCGGCTCCAGGACATCGCTAACCCGAACGCTGTAAAAGTCGTCACCGCAATCGACGGCCGCGCCCTGTACTTTTCGCGTTCCACAATTCCCTATGATCGCGACGCCACTAGCCAGGCCCAGGTCTGGAAGCACCTTGGACTCTATGCCTACCGCAAGGCTGCACTGGAGCGTTTCGCTTCTCTGCCCATCGGCGGCCTCGAACAAACGGAACGTCTGGAGCAGCTTCGTCTGCTGGAAAACGGCCTTGCGCTCTACGTGGCCGAAGCCCCATGCGACACCGTCGGCGTTGATACTGAAGAAGACCTGCAACGCGTAGCTGCGATCCTCCAGGCAAAGACTCCTGTCTCCTAGCTCTACAGCACGTCCAACGTCAATCGAACCCCAACTTTAACCGCTTCCGCCGTCACATGCTCCAGCGACGCCACCACCCACTCCGCGCCTGCCGCACGAAGTTCCTGCTCCGTGTGCGTCCCTAGCACGCCGAGCACACGGCAACCCGCGGCTTTGCCGGCTCCTACGCCACTTGGTGCATCCTCAATCACGATGCAGTCTTCCGGCCTCGCATGGATCAGCTCCGCCCCGCGCAAATAAGGCTCCGGATGCGGCTTGCCGTTCACCACGCGATCCCCGCTGATAATTCTCTCCGGCACCGGTAGCTTTGCCACCTTCAAGCGTCCTACCAGCAACCGGTAGGTAGCCGAGCTCACAATCGCCCACTTGTCCGGCGGCAGTGATTCAAGCAGCGCCTTCACGCCCGGCAGCACTTGAAGATCGGCAACATCTTCAAGCTCCATATCCTCGATCAACTTCAGACCTTCGGATACATCGATCCCCGGCACCAGCTTCTTCATCACGTCTACCGCGCGTGTGCCATGCTCGATCTCGAAGTCTGCAGCTACAGGCACACCGTAATGCGCAGCCCAACGCCGCCAGCAGCGATTCACGCTGGCAATCGAGCTCACAATCACACCATCGTTGTCGAACAGCAACCCCGCCGCATCCACCGTTATACGACTGCTCAAACTTTATCTCCTTGCAACACGAAAGCCTTCGCTGCTGCCAGCACCTGCTGCACACTCTCCGCGCTGCAGCTCTCACAGTAGACGCGCAGCAGCGGCTCCGTCCCGCTTGCACGCAGCAGCAACCAGGTCTCCGCGGCATTCGCCTTGCCCACACACGCTGGATTTTCCAGAAAGAACTTGATCCCGTCCAGGGTCTCGACGCGCAATACCTTCAGGCCGGCAATATCGCTCACGCCGGCCTTAGCGCGGCGAATCGCCGACTGCTTCAGTGCCTCATCGATATGCATATCGATGCGTCCATATTGGTGCTCGCCATACTCCGTTTGCAGTGCGGCAACCAGCTCGCCGAGTGTCTTGTGTTCATCCGCCATTACATTCGCGAGCAGCAGACTGTTCAGCAGTCCGTCGCGTTCGGGCAAGTGCTTCGAGATGCCTACGCCACCCGACTCTTCCCCACCGATGAGAATGTCTTTTTCAAGCATCAGGTCGCAGACGTACTTGAAGCCAATGCCATGCTCATGCAGTGTGCGGTTATGTTTCGCCGCAATGCGATCGAGCATCTTCGTCGTATTGAACGCCCGCGTCACATCGCCGGGCCATTTTTTGCGCTCCAGCAGCCACTGCAACAGGATTGCGAAAATCTTGTGCGCGTCGACGACGTTGCCGTGTTCGTCGACAGCACCAATGCGGTCCGCATCGCCATCGGTGATCAGGCCTGCATCGCATTTTTCGGCGACGACAGCTTTTTGAGTTGCCGCGATATGCGGCAGAATCGGCTCGGGATTAATTCCTGGAAATGCCGGGTTCAACTCACTCCGAAACTCCACAAACGGAATCCCTGCGCGCTCAAAAACTCCTGCGATATAGCCTTTGCCCGCGCCGTACATCGTGTCGATCAGGAACTTGTAGCCCGAAGCCTTGATTGCCTTCAAATCAACGAACGATTCAAGTGCCGCAACGTAACACGGAGCGAAATCCACTTCTTGAATCTTCGCCTTCACCTCGGCCTGCGGCAGCGGCTTCAGTAGATAGCTCTCAATCGCCGCAATCTGCGAAGGCTTACCCGACCCACCGTAGCTGGCCTTGTACTTCACTCCATTCCACTCCGCCGGGTTGTGGCTCGACGTAATCATCACGCCGCCGGCGGCCTTCAGCTCGCGCACCGCAAACGAAAGCTCCGGCGTTGGAGTGATCTTGTTCGCAAACCATACCGGAATCCCCGCGCTGGCGAGTACCTCGGCCACCACCTTCGCAAATGACCGCGATCCAAACCGCGTGTCATAGCCTATGCAAACACCAGCCTTCGCGTCTTCGTGATTCAGGACATACAACGCAATCGCCCGCGCAGCGACACGCACGTTCTCATACGTAAAGTCGTCGGCAATAATCCCCCGCCAACCATCCGTCCCAAACTTCACAACCGTCGTAGCATCACTCATCAATCAAATCCCTACTCG
>Ga0302301_1000931_pt1 | contig 10756 bp, 10 predicted proteins | sample III_Palsa_E1_2_FD_194544 | JGI IMG/M metagenome (GOLD analysis project Ga0302301, IMG submission 194544) | Peat permafrost microbial communities from Stordalen Mire near Abisko, Sweden - III_Palsa_E1_2 | ecosystem: Environmental > Terrestrial > Soil > Palsa > Peat permafrost | place: Sweden... | reverse complement strand
CAGCAGGAAGATTTTACAGATAAATGGGACACCGAACCAAAGTATTACGACGCTTTTAAATCATTCGTTATCCATTTATATGGCGAATGGCAAGAGTTGAAAAAACAGCACGGTGTGCTTACCGAAAGCAGAATTTTAAAGGGCTTATTTGGTGATGATCTATTCGTTAATGCGCAGCGCGAACAAACCACCTTATTGGAAAGCTATCGCAAAACACAAGATATTGGTATAAGCCGTAATAGCGGTAATATCGTAAAGGCTGGTGCTGTGGCGAGTACAGTGGTGAAGTCTAATACATTTTTCGGTGAAAAATTACTTTAATAATAGCCTGTTAAAAGTGAAACCGCTTTCACAACAAGCCCAGGCCATTCGCATCAAATGGCCTGGGTTTACTGTAAATATTAGTGGTAATACGCTAAAGGCGATTGGTAACCTTCAGCCAACTGCCAGGAGTTTGGTTTATAAGGTACATGTATTATACGAATTAGGTAAAAAACCGGATATTACACTTCTCGCCCCTAAAATTGAAAGGAATTTTAAGGGCGAGATGCCAGAGCACTTATATTCAGAAGAACGTTTATGCTTATATCGCCCAATATATGGTGAGTTTAAACCATGTGACTTAATCAGTGAATCCATAATACCTTGGACCTCCCTATGGCTTTATCATTATGAGGTTTGGCACATATTAGGTGATTGGTTAGGTGGCGGAGAGCATCCTGGCACTTGATATTGTACAAAAAACTTTGATATTAATTTTTCTAACGCTGCCTCCGGTAAAAAGCAAGCCTGATCTGAATGATCAGGCTTTAAGTAATATTACTTCGTTTGAAGTCGTAGCTTAAGATTATTCATGTCTTCTTTAAGTTTTCGTTCTACCACTTTTGCATATATCTGAGTAGTTGTGATTTTAGTATGACCTAAGATTTTGCTTACCGTTTCTATAGGTACGCCATTAGATAATGTAACCGTGGTTGCAAATGTATGTCTGGCAATATGAAAAGTTACTTTTTTTGTGATGCCACAGACGTCGGCTATTTCTTTCAAATAACTATTAACTTTTTGATTAGATACTGTTGGAAAAACCCGGCCATCTGAAAGTGATCTAATATTATCTTCGTATTTATCTAAAATCTTCAAAGCTGGTGGAAGTAGCGGCACATTAACCGGGATTAGTGTTTTTTCTCGGCAAGTCCTAATCCATCGTTCACCGTCGCTACCGGCTATAATATGTGCTGGAGTTAAATTAATCATGTCTACATAAGACAATCCGGTATAGCAGCAGAAGACAAACATATCCCGGACCATATCCAGCCTCGCAATTGACAACTTTTTCTTTTCCATGTCAGCTAATTCTTTTTCAGATAATTGCTCGCGGTTAACTTTTAGAATCTTCAATTTGTAAGTAGCAAAGGGATCGTTGTTAATCCATTGTAGGTTCAAAGCCAGATTAGTCATTTTCTTTAACCTTATAATATGTTTCATTACTCCGTTATTATTTAAAGGCTGCTGGTGATCTTTAGGCTTGTGTGTGCGGAGAAAAACTTCAAAGTCTTTTACGAACTTATAATCTAATTGATGCAGATAAATATCTGTTGCATTAAATTGAGTTTCCAGAAACTTCACTAAGTAGCGCTGGGTAACATAATAGTGTTTGAGGGTACTCCACTTAAGATCCTCGGTAGAAGTTTCGTTATGGTACGTTATAAGGCGGCTCAAGGAATAAACTTGTGCTTCCTCTCCAAGGTATAAATCTTTTACTGCTTTAGCCGATAACATTTTCCTTTTGATCTGAAGTTCTTTATAGCTATTACCAATAGCAAGCCTTACTTCCTCCAGGTAGTTGTTAATAGATTTAACTTCCTCCTTATTTCCTTTGGCGGCACCTTTGCCGCCATCCCAATTTTTGGGATCTACATTTTGCTTTAAGGCAATGTAAGCGCGTTGACGGTTTACCGTCACGCAGGCATAAATAGGTTCTTTTCCGTCTTTCGCTTTGTCAGGACGGGTGGTAAAATGAATACCGAACGACTGTGATGTTTGCATAAAATCTAATTTTTAAGTTTTAAATGTCATTACTTCATCCCGTTTTTTAGGTAACACAACAGGTAACACAAACACAATAAAAATTGACTCAAAAAATCAACTTTTAACGCTGTAATAAACTGTAATTCAATTTATTGAAGCGGTTTGTGTTACCTAAGTTAAAAACAAAAAACAGGTAGTCGGATAGGTAACGAGAACCTTGGCTTTACAAAGGGCCAGTAAGGGGATAATTAATGAAAAAACCCCCTAAATCAGCGATTTAAGGGGTTTTAGGGTGTAGACCTTGTCTACTTTGTGCGCCCACCTGGGCTCGAACCAGGGACCAAAAGATTATGAGTCTTCTACTCTAACCAACTGAGCTATAGGCGCTGAAAATATTTGTTTATTTTCGAGGCGCAATATTACATATTTGCGCTTAATTTACCAAAAGCTATATGCAAAATATTAAAAATATAATCTTCGACTACGGCAACGTTATCTTCAACATCGACTTTACACAAGTACAACAGGCTTGGAAGGCACTGGGTATCAACAACGCTAATGATTTTTATGGCCACCGCCAGCAAGACCCGGTTTTTAACTTATTAGAGCGTGGCGAGATCAGCAACGCCGATTTCCGCAACCGCATCCGGGAGCTGGCAAACAAACCAGCGCTCACCGATGAGCAAATTGATACCGCATGGAACGCGATTTTTGTCGGGATACCTAAAGGCAATCATGAATTACTGCTGAAGTTAAAAGAGAAATACCGCACCTTCTTATTGAGTAATATCAATGCTATTCATGAGGACTATGTACATCGCTATCTAAAAAGCGAATATAATGTGGATAGCAACGATCAATTCTTCGAAAAGGTATACTATTCCCACCATATGGGTAAACGCAAGCCTGAGCCTGCCATATTTGAGCAGGTGTTAAAGGAGAACAACCTCAACCCTGCCGAAACGCTATTTATCGATGACAGCCCGCAGCATCTCGAAACAGCCAAACAATTAGGTATCCAAACTTTCCTGATGACGGCACCGGATACTATCCAAAAATTTACCGAACGCGAGCATTTATTATAATGTTTCACATTTTGATTAAGCTTTATTTAATTGCAATAAAACTTAATCAAAATGTGGCTAAAACAGCACCGAAACACACCTGAACACACCGAAACAAACCCGAACAAACCGGTGCACACCTAAACAAGACCGAACACTTAAATAATTATTTATCAGTAACTTAAATAAAAATACTTGTTTCATACCTGAAACAAGTATTCATTGATTAATAACTGTAAATCAATTAAATAAACTAACAAGTTTCATCATCCTGAAACAAAAAAGCCCCGGCATTTGCCGGGGCTTATATACTTTCAACTTGAAACTTTCAGCTCAAAATCAAACAACTTTTAGCCTATGGCAGATGTTTAGCCTATGGCCGGTTTTCACCGCACCATTGCTAAGCGACTTTCAGTTTCTTCAAGTCTGATTTTTCGAATTTCTCGCGGGCGTACTCCAGCGTTACCGTTAGTTGCTTCACATCTTTTTGGGATGGGAACTCAAACATCGCGTCAATCATGATCGCTTCGCAGATAGAACGTAAACCACGGGCACCTAATTTAAACTCTACTGCTTTATCCACAATAAAATCTAAAACGTCCGGTTCAAACTCTAACGTTACACCCTCATATTCAAACAGTTTTTTATACTGCTTTAAAAGTGAGTTTTTAGGCTCTGTAAGGATGTTTTGCAGGGCTTCCCTATCCAATGGGTTCAAATACGTTAACACCGGTAAGCGGCCAATCAATTCGGGGATTAAGCCGAATGATTTTAGATCCTGTGGTGTAATGTATTTGTACAGGTTTTTCATGTCAACCTCACCGTCTTCACGTTTCATTTTGTAACCAACGGTTTGGGTACGTAAACGATTAGCTATTTTACGGTCGATGCCATCAAACGCGCCACCGCAAATAAACAGGATGTTGCTGGTATTAACGGTTATCATTTTTTGGTCGGGGTGTTTACGGCCGCCTTGCGGTGGTACGTTAACCATAGTTCCTTCCAATATTTTTAACAAAGCTTGTTGTACGCCTTCGCCTGATACATCACGAGTGATAGAAGCATTATCGCTTTTACGCGCGATTTTATCAACCTCATCAATATAAACAATACCACGCTCGGCAGTTGCCACATCGTAATCGGCAGATTGCAGCAAGCGGGTTAAAATGCTTTCCACATCCTCCCCTACGTAACCGGCTTCGGTTAATACGGTAGCATCGCAAATACAAAAAGGTACGTTTAATATTTTAGCCAGCGTTTTTGCCAGTAAGGTTTTACCTGTACCGGTTTCGCCAACCATTATGATGTTTGATTTTTCGATCTCTACCTCGTCTTTATCAATACGTTGATTTAGGCGTTTGTAGTGATTGTATACTGCAACCGACAGGATTTTTTTAGCATCATCCTGACCAATAACATACTGATCAAGGTGGCCTTTAATTTCGGCTGGTTTAAGTATACCCGGGGTTGCCGGCGATGTTTTAACCTTACGCACTTTCAGCTCCTCAGCCAATATTTCGTTGGCCTGGTTCACACATTTATCACAAATATGCGCGTCAAGACCGGCTATTAGCATCAGGGAGTCCTGTTTTCCTGCGCCGCAGAATGAACACCTGATCTCCTTGCTGTTCTTATTCATCTGATTTTCTTTTGTTTAACAAAACTGCTTTAATATTATAAAAGTACAAAATTAAAGGTAAAATCGTTTTACTTTTTACCTTTAACTTTCAACTCCAATTATTTTGTTTTGGTATTGCTGCCGCGTAAAATCTCGTCAACCATACCAAATTCTTTTGCTTCTTCGGCAATCATCCAGTGGTCACGGTCTGATGCGTCCCATACTTTTTCGTATGATGCACCGCTATGATCGGCAATGATCTGGTATAATTCCTTTTTAAGCTTGGTAATTTCATGATATGATATTTCGATATCCGACTGCGTGCCTTGCGCACCGCCTGATGGCTGGTGAATCATTACCCTTGCATGTGGTAATGCCGCACGTTTACCTTCGGCACCTGCACATAATAAAACCGCACCCATTGATGCCGCCATACCTGTACAAATAGTTGCCACATCGTTTGATATAAACTGCATGGTATCATATATACCTAAACCGGCATAAACAGAGCCACCCGGAGAGTTGATATAGATCTGGATGTCGCGTTTACTATCTGCCGATTGCAGGAACAGCAATTGAGCTTGTATAATGTTTGCAATATTATCATAAATCGCATCGCCTAAAAAGATGATACGGTCCATCATTAAACGTGAGAACACGTCCAGTTGCGAAATATTCAACGGGCGTTCCTCAATAATATAAGGCGTCATACCATTTGGTGAAACAATACCGCTTGGCATACGGCTGCGATCAACATTAGCAATATATTTATCTACATATATACTGTTAATGCGATGATGCTTTACCGCATATTTTCTGAATTCATTTTTATCAATAGTATCCATGTTAATTGTTTTTTGTTTTTATGTATCGGCAGTGTTAACCGCCCCTAATATAGTTGTTACTTCAATACTTTTATCACCCAAAAGTTTGCAAAAAGTAAAATTTATTTGGTGACAGATAATCTTATTTACCCCAATTGTCGTTGCGAGGAACGAAGCAATGACAAAAAGCTTTAAACGCCAAAAGCAACTCTAAAAGTTGCTTTTGGTGAAAATCAGTACAATATCTAGCTACCTGATACTAGCTACTCCATACTAAACTATTAATGTTTATGCTCTGCTACCAATTTGTTAAAATCGGTAAACAGGATGTCTTTTTTATCTAAAGTAACCACGCTTTTAATGTAATCAAATACTTTAAGGGCCTTAAGCTCTTCAAATATTTTGTTTGCGTTCTCTTTGTTTTGCAGGTATTGTACCGTGTACTGCGCTAATTGCTCTTCGGCAATTGGCTGCGGGCTATACATCTGGAACTGTTGTGCTAAACGTTGTTTTGCAAGACCGAAAACCTCATCATATTTAAGATCGATGTTGTTATCTTTAATAATCTTGTTTTCAATCAGCGTCCATTTCAGGTTTTGTGCAAAATCAGCGTATCCACCTTGCAATTCTTCATCGCTTAATTTCTCATTAGTAGCTTTTAACCAGCGTTTCAAAAACTCATCAGGTAAACTAAAGCTAACTTTATCTACCGCGTAATGATAAATTTCGTCCTGTAATTTACGCTCAGCATCTTGTTTCATCATGCTTTCAAGCTCTTCAGTAATTTTAGCGTTGAACTCCTCTTCGGTTGTTACTACACCTTCACCAAATAATTTGTCAAAGAACTCCTGGTTTAAATCAGCCTCACCTAAACGGTTGATGTTTTTAACCGTTAACTGGAAGTTTGATTTTAAATCAGCTGCCACATCTTCATCAACCTTTAAAATAGCAGCAATGCGGGTAGCATCGTTGTTATAAGCTTTCTGAATATCGAACACCAATACATCATCTTTTTTAAGACCGATTAATGAGTTTTTAATCTCATCGTTTTGGATCTGATCCAACCTCACTGATGTTGTATTGCTTATTCCATCCTCAAAAACAGAACCATCCGGAGAAAGTTGAACTAAATCTGAATAAAGCACATCATCATCTGCCGATACGTCAGGATTTGTCATTTTGCCATAACTCTTACGGATATTTGTTATACGGGACGCTAACGTTTCGTCATCCACTTTAATCACGTATTCGGCTAATTTATCTTTTGAAGTGAATTCGATATCAAACTCAGGCGCCAAGCCAACTTCGTAGTTAAACTCAAAATTATCGGCATAATCCCAGTTGTATTCTTTGCTTTCGTCAACCTTTGGTAATGGCTGCCCTAATACCTCTAATTTCTCTGCTTCAATGTATTTATTCAAGCTGTCAGACAGCATTGTGTTAATTTCATCAACCAAAATGCTTTTGCCATACATCCTTTTAATGTGTGATGGCGGAACCATACCCGGGCGGAAACCAGCTATTTTAGCTTTTTTCGCTTGCTCTTTTATAGCCTTTTCAACACGAGGCTGGTAATCTTCGGGGTTAAGGTTGATCTTTAAGATCGCATTCAGGTTATCAATTTTTTCCTGTGAAATATTCATCTTTTTTTGCGGATAAATTTATTTTATAAATCGTTTGTAGCTTATTATCAATAGCAATGCCAACTACAAATTTTAGAGGCGCAAAGGTATTAAAAAAAATTAAATTGAAGATTTTGACAGGATGAAGTTCATATAATCATAAAGATTTTACAGGGTTGTTTTTACCACAGCATGTACAGCGTTTTTTTCACAGAGGAAGCCACAGCGCTCATATTACGCACCCTTATTAAAAAGAATTGTCATGCTGAGGAACGAAGCATCTGTACGCGAATCTGCAAGTGGCAAGTCTATCGGCAGATTCTTCACTCCGTTCAGAATGACAAGTTAAAAAAAGCGCGCAAAGTCCCGATGGAAAACCGGGCCGGGCCACATCTTTACAGATGTAAACTATTTTACAGATTCTTCACTCCGTTCAGGATGACAAAATGCTTATTTATTTGTCATCCTGAACGGAGTGAAGAATCTATCCGTAAATCTACAAACGATAATGCTATCGGCAGATTATTCGTTCTTAAGCGTAACAAAAATTTTAATTCACCTTCTCCAACGTTGATGAACCCGATTTATCGTTAGTAACATTTGATGGGTTGCCTTTATACTTAATATCCGATGATCCGCTGGTACTTACGGCTAATTTATGCAATACATTCACTTCGCAATCGCTGGAGCCGGATGTTTCAATATCATAATCGCCAACCACAAAGCCGTAAGCGCTTAATTTACCATCACCGCTGAAATCAATTTTGTGCGAACTGGCTTGCCCGGTTAAATACAGTTCTGATGAGCCGCTACCTTCGGTAGTTACATTAGCCGAGTTAAGATTAAGTGTAATCTTGCTATCACCGGATAAGCCTAACGATAAATCCTTAGTAACCAATGTGCCATTTGAATATACTTCGTTACTGCCGGAAGTAGTTATCTCATCCAAATTATGCACACCGATAGTTACAACCGTTTCGCCGGCATTGCAGGCGCTGCGTTTCATTTTTATTTCGAGTTCACCATCCTTTACCGGGGTTTTAATATGCTTCATCAGGTTATCATCGGCGGTGATGCTTATCGTTAACGAGCTATCCTGCTTAAGGTAAACTTTAAAAGCTCCCGATACATCTATCTTTTTAAAATCAACCACTTTACGGGTTTCGGTTATTTGATGGCCTGAGCCTTGAATGCAATCCATTTGGCAGGCAGATAGGGTACTTACCAAAAATGCGGCAGCTACTATGGAATTGTACAGGTATACTTTTTTCATAACAAGGGTTTTATAAGTGTTTTAGGATTAGACAACTAATATACAGAACAGGTTTCAGTAAAAATAAAAAAAGCTACGTCCCGTAGGCATAGCTTTAAATATATAATTGAACTTTTGCAAAAGTGCTTATAAAACTGCTATATCATCAACCTGGTTGGTTGTTGCTGGTTTTGCATTTTGTTTAACCTGGTTAAGGGTTAAAGCTTTTAATTCGGTTTGGTTAACAGTTGCCTGGGTGGTGTATTGCAGGTCGCATTGTTCAACGTTACCGCTTAAGTTAGCTTTGGCATGGTCGTTTACGCTAACGGCAGTGTTGTAGGTATCCAGGTTAAGTGTAGCTGATGCTGTATTGTACAAGTTTACATCCAAATCTATCATTGATAGTTTACCAAATGATTTCACATCGGCGTTGTCATAAACATTGATTGAGCGAAGATCATTAGCAGTTACCCATACAACCAATTTTTCGGCATTGTATGATGAGATACGCAACACACCATTTTGGCTTTGTACCAAAGCGTTTTCTGAATAGTATTTGTTGTAAACTTTCACCTGGTCTTCGGTGCCGTCACTTACAAATACTTCAACGTTTCCGTGGATTTCGATTTTGTTTATTTTACTTACGTTGTTTAAAACAACAGCAGTGTTGTTATCAATTTTTGTGGCTGCTTTACTTAAATTTACTGTACCAAAGGTTAATGCTACTAAGGCTGCGATGGTGATTACTGAGGTTTTCATTATTTTAATTTTTTGATTGTCAATTGTTTGTATTTCATTAATTACAACCATAAGACGACCTCGAACCAATAACGTTACAACGATTTAGCTTTAAATAGACGTATGACACTAATATGTCGGTGAACCCCGAAATTTCATCGGTGAAAAGGGTGGAAAAGATTTAAGAAATAAGAATCAGGAATCAAGATTTAGCATTAATTGTCATTGCGAGGAGGAACGACGTGGCAATCTCGTAGCGATGCATTTGACGAGATTGCTGCTTAATGCCATATAAAATGCTAAAAGCACAACCCTCTGTTAACCGCAAAAAACCGGCATCGATTGGTTCGGGTAGCACAACAGAAGTAAAAGCACTAACTTTAAAAGAAGCAGGCGCAGCCGCACCTTTCTTTTGGTTACTTTTCTTTGGTGTCAAAGAAAAGTAACGACTTAGCGTCAGCGATACCAAGACAATCATCACCATGTATAGCTACGAGATTGCTTCGTCCCTCACAATGACAATAAAAAACCTAATCGCCATCCTGTGTCCCAAACAAATAGGTTTCGGTATTTTCAACAGGCAGGCTAACCATATCGCCGCGGCTCATTTGCCACCAAAAGTGCAGGCGTGGTTTTTCGCGGTTACCAATCTCGTTCATCGAATCAGAATCATATAAACGACCGTTGATCATCACATACTTAATTTTATCGGTATTGCGGATGTCATCCAGCGGATTATCATCCAGCACAATCAAATCGGCCAATTTACCCGGCTCTAATGAACCGATTTCCTTATCCATGCCTAAATATGATGCTCCATTGATGGTAGCGCAGCGCAGTACATCCATTGGTGCCATGCCGCCTTGTGCCAGCATCCACATTTCCCAATGCGCGCCTAAACCCTGCAGCTGGCCATGCGAGCCCATGTTTACCCGTGTACCGCCGTCGGCAATATCTTTTACATATTTTGATATTTCGATATGGCCATAATCACCATACTCCGATGTTGTCCTTCTGCGTGAGCGGGCATCAACAATATATTGCGGAACAAAGTTCAGCAAATGTTCATCCTTCCAAACATCGGTACGGTCATACCAAAAATTCTCGCCAAACTGGGTACCATAGCTTACAATAAGCGTAGGCGTATAACCCGATTTACTGGCATTCCACAGCGATACCACATCTTTATAAACAGGCCAAACCGGGATGTTATGCTCAATGCCGGTATGCCCATCCAAAATCATATTCATATTGGTAAAGAAAGTGGAACCGCCTTCGGGCACAACCTGCATTTGTAATTCTCGCGCAGCAGCAATAATTTCCTGGCGCTGCTCGCGGCGTGGCTGGTTATAGCTTTTTACCGAGAACGCCCCTACTGCCTTTAACCTGCGCAATGCAGAACGTGCATCATCCAGATTATTAATCACGGCTTTAAAATCGCCATCGGCGCCATATAATATGGTACCGGTTGAGTATACCCTCGGGCCTACCATGTTGCCGGCCTTCAACATTTCCGATTGACTAAATACCATCTCGGTATTGGTTGATGGATCATGCGCGGTAGTTACACCGTAAGAAAGGTTGGCATAATAATTCCAATCCTGCTGCGG
>Ga0302301_1000919_pt1 | contig 10858 bp, 5 predicted proteins | sample III_Palsa_E1_2_FD_194544 | JGI IMG/M metagenome (GOLD analysis project Ga0302301, IMG submission 194544) | Peat permafrost microbial communities from Stordalen Mire near Abisko, Sweden - III_Palsa_E1_2 | ecosystem: Environmental > Terrestrial > Soil > Palsa > Peat permafrost | place: Sweden... | reverse complement strand
CGGAAACTCTCGGTATAAGCTTGCGACTCTGCGTCTAATGCCTGGTATTTGTTATAGGCCGCCATCATATTATAATAAGCCTGCTCTACGCTTTGCTTCAAAGTTATTTTGGTGTTTTCTTCTAAATATTGATAGTTCAACAGATCGAGCTTGGCAAGTGCTACCTGGTTCTTTTTAATGTGATTTGTGAATATGGGAATGTTTAAACCCAGCTGCACATACGTACCGTAGTTATTAGTAAACTGATTAGAATAGCTGATAGGGTTTGAGTTTGAATAATTAGTATTTATACCATAGCCCAATGCCAGCGACGGCAGTAAAAGCCCTTTATAATATTTCACTTCCTTCTCGGCACTTTGCCGCATTAGTGTAGCTGCCTTTACATCAGCCAATTGCTCCAATGCTGTTTGATAAACCGCCTCAGGCGTAACATCCTTATCACCCCGCAGATCTTCGGCGTTCAGCGGTTGTAACTGGGCATTTTTATCATAAGGAACATTCATCACCTGGAATAAATTCAGCATTGCAGAATTTAAAGAGTTTTGCGCAGTAACATAATTAACGTTACTGGCTTGCAGTGATCCTCTGAGGTCATATATATCTGATGCCAGTTTATTAGCACCCTCTTTTTCTAAAATTTCTGATCTGTCGGCGCCTTCTTTTGCAACAGCTACCTGGCTCCTGGTTTGTTCAAGCACTGCCTGTGCATCTAATACCTGTAAATAACTGGTTATAACGGTTACAGTTACAATATCTTTTGCTGCCTGAAAAGCCATCTTACCCGACTGGTAGGCCAACGATGCTTGTTTGATAGCATTTTGATACGCAAGGCCGTTAAATACGGTTACCCCGCCCTGTAAACCATAATTATCAAAGGTTACCGATTGATTAATGTAAGTATTGGTGACCGGGTTAATGGTACGGCCTGTGCTATACTCGCGGCTTATACCACCAGCAATTGTAGGTAACAAATTATCTTTAGCCTGTACATAACCAATGCGAGCCCTTTCAGCAGCAATTGCATCCTGTTGTACAGTTAAATTATTTTTTATAGCTGTATCAAGGCATTGCTGTAAGGTTAGTACATCGCTTTGCTGTTGCGCATTTGCCCGGTAACCGGCAGTTAGTATTAATATAATGAATATGTATTTACGAAATGACATTGGAAAGTATGTTCTTATTAATTAGAATTTCTTTGACGATTCTATTTTACCGTCTAAAAGGTTAATGATACGGCTACCGTATTCGGCATTTTTTTCGGAGTGGGTTACCTGTATAATGGTTACACCATCCTCTTTATTCAGCTTCTTAAATAATTCCATTATCTCCTCACCTTGTTTTGAGTTAAGGTTACCGGTTGGTTCATCTGCCAGTAACAATTTAGGGCTGGCTATTAAAGCACGCGCAATGCCAACCAACTGCTGCTGTCCACCAGATAATTGCGCCGGAAAAAGATCTTTTTTACCTACGATCTGAAACCTGTCGAGCATATCGGCTACCATAGCTTTGCGCTCGGCACTTTTAAAATCCTGGTAAATAAGCGGGGTTTCAATGTTTTCATAAACTGTAAGCTCATCAATCAAATGGTAAGCCTGGAAGACAAAACCTATATATTTTTTATATAGAGCCGAACGCTGTTTTTCTTTAAGCTGATGTACCGCTTCGCCTGCAAAATAATGATACCCGTCTGATGGCTCATCAAGCATCCCGATGATGTTTAAAAGAGTTGATTTCCCTGATCCTGATGGACCCATGATAGAAACAAACTCACCTTCGTCAATATCAAGGCTGATATCATTAATTACAAAATTCTTGGTTCCACCATTTTGGTAGTATTTTGAGATATGTTGAAGTGATAACATTAGTATATATAAATTAGTGAACTAGTGAATTTAGCATTATTATATCAATAACATACCAAAAATACAAACACCTAATTATAAGATACTTACACAATAATGTTCAACAAAAAACTGTTCGCTTATGTAACAGGAAGCGTACGGTAATGATACAGTTGTGCTTCGCTGTCACTTACATTTCAGGGTGTGTTTGAGTTAGCCTGTAGATAATTAATATTAATTCAATACTGCTTGCAACGCTTTAAAGAAGCTCTTTGAAGTCTCCGGCTCTTCCAACCAAGGGAAATGGCCACACTTTTCAATAATGTAAACCTGTGTTTGTTTTAAGTATCCTTTAGTTTCATCAATGGTTGCTTCGTCAGTAGGGTCTTGTCGCCCTTGTATAAGGCTAACAGGACCAGTATAAAATTTCAGCTTTTTAGCGCTTATTAGCGAATAGCTGGCATATTCTTTAAAAATGATATCGTCCATCCTACTAAAATCCTTCCCGAAACTTGCAGGGGTAATATTTTTCCGGGTGGCCAATGCCCTGTCGCGGCTGTAAAAATAGCCCGGCCAATAAGCTTTAAAGCCAACCATGCCATCGCTATCCGGAAGAGCCAGATCTAACTTTTCCTTTGCTGTTAAACGCATCATGAAATTATCTCCGAAATAACTAAAGAAATTGCCTGTTGAAGCGCCCGCAAGCAGTATAAGATTTTCAACCCTGTCAGGGTATTTTTCAGTGTATAACAAAGCCAGCATACCGCCCCACGAATGGCCAACAATCGTTACCTTCGGTAGGTTCAGATGAACACGCACCGCCTCTACATCTTCAATAAAATTATCAACGGTAATGGTGGTAGAATCAACTTTAGGCAAAACAGATTTGCCGGTGCTGCGTTCATCCAAAACAATGAAACGGGTATTGGGCATTTTTAGCCAAATCGAGTCCATATAAGTAGCAGTTAAACCCGGGCCACCTGCAAGCAATATTACCGGCTTTCCTGTTCCGTACTCATTAACCCATAATTTCATCTTATCAGCTGAAGTGATATAGTAACCTTTTTGCGATAAGCTTTCGCCGCCACACACAATAAAAGGCAGAGTAATAGTTTTTTCATGATGAGTTGAACAAAAGATGCTGCTGGCTGAAGATAAGATTTTGAAACGATTATGCGAACCGTTATGCTATTTATTCGATAAGGATTAAACTAATGACTCAATGACAATGAAAGCGTAGTGTAATGACAAATCATTCCGACCGCAAACTATTTACCGGATTGGTTATGGCTGCTTTTACGGTTTGTAAACCTGATGTTACTACGGCCATTATAAGCATGCCTGCACCACTCAGGGCAAATATCCACCAACTAATAGTAGTACGCTCGGCAAAACTTTGCATCCATTTGTTCATGGCCCACCAGGCAACTGGTGTTACAATTATAAAGGCCAGTATAATCAGTAATATCATTTCTGTGGATAGTAATGTAACAATTTGCGTTACCGATGCCCCAAGTACTTTGCGTACGCCAATCTCTTTTGTACGTTGGTTGGTACTATAAATAGCCAACCCTAATAAACCCAGGCAACTTATAAATATGGATAAGCCGGTAGCCCAGGTAAGCAAAGTGGCAGTATGCTGTTCGCTCTCATAAAACTTTTTAATACTGTCATCAAAAAACTGGTAATCAAAATCAGCATCCGGGTAAACCTGTTTATAGCTCGCACCAATTTGTGTTATGGCTGTCTTCCAATCATTGCCGCCTGCTGTCTCCGGTTTTAAAGCGATGTGAAATGTGCCATTTCTAAAAATTTCGTTATCTGTAAGTATAGCCAAGGGCTGAATCGGCGTGTGTAATGATCCCTGGTTAAAATCAGCCACAACACCAACTATTTGCATTGTTTTATCGCCGTCAAATTTATCTATCTGCTTACCCACGGCATCGTCAGGATTTTCAAACCCAAGTAACCTGGCATAGTTAGCGTTGATCAGAAATGCCTTTGAAGTATCGCCGCTACGAAGATTACGACCGGCCAATAGTTTAATATTATATACTTTTATATAATTCTCATCACCGAATTTTTCCTGCAAGTTCTCTGTTTTAATTTCCCTTTTGCCGTCTTTATAGGTAGCTTCTGTTGAATTAGTATTATTTGATGATGGCGGCGTATTGCCTCCCACACTAATCATCTCAATTTGTGGAATAGCTTGCAGTTTGTTTAGAAACACATCCCTGTGATTTAAATTTCTGTTTTTCCATGGCGTATTGATTATCAAAATAGCATCTTTTTTAAAACCCATGTCCTTGTGAATAGCATAATAAATTTGCTTACTAACCAATAAGGTTGCCATTATAAAAAACTGTGCTATAACAAATTGTGTAACGGTTAATGATTTACGCAGATAAGCATTACGGGTTTTGCTACTGTTTGAGGCCGTTTGGTTTTTTAGTACTGTGACAGGTTTATAACCCGATAATAGTATAGCCGGATAAAAGCCTGCTAACAGGCTCACTACTAACGTTAGCACAATAAGAAATATGATGATATTGGGCTGGCTAAAAAAATTGAACTTTATACCAACGGGTATAAAATCAGCAAAAAAGTGAAGGATAAGGGGTGTTAGCCCGATGGAAATAATTACAGCTATAATGGTAATAAAAAGGGTTTCACTTAAAAATTGTATTATAAGCTGTTTACGGCTGCTGCCCATTGTTTTGCGAATCCCTATTTCCTTAGCCCTTTGTGTTGCCTGCGCTGTAGTTAAATTAACAAAATTGATACAACCTAATATTAATAGAAACGCAGCAATAGCCAACAAGCCAAATAAAGTTTTTTTGCTGGCCTGGCGACCACCAAATGCGCCATAATTTTCATTAAAATGCAGATCATTTAATGGTTGTAAACTATAGCCGCCTGAATTACCTTTTTCTTCTTTAAAGTTTTTACTTAGCAAAGCCGTCATTTGCCTTTCAACATTTTGCACATTGGTTTTTGGAGATAGTTTAACAAATAGCTGCGATTGCGATGTGGTACCCCCCCAATTGGTTAATTGCAATTGATTTTTTATTGTGAGGTTTGCAGCATTTGTACTGTAGGATATAAAATCATTAAAAGTAAGATCGGTGTTTTCTTTTATGGTTTGCACTATACCTGTAACAGCAGTTTTGATCGTATCATAAATAACAATTTGACCGATCATTTGACTATATGATAATTTAGGAAAGTATTTTTTAGCCTGATCAGAGGTTAGGACAACCTGGTTAGGAGCACTCAATGCAGATGCAGATGACCCGGCTAGCCATTTATAATCAAATACTTTAAAATATTGCTGATCCGCGAGTATCACATTATCCTGATCCTTAAATTTAACTGGAACACTATTTTTACCGGGTATATATACATTTGGCAGAGATAATAGATAAAAAGGAGCAGTTACTTCAATACCAGTAACCTGACTACGTACAGCACCACCAAGCGGACCACAAACACCGCCATTATATCCCTTTTCACCTAAATAATTAAAATAACTTACCACACGGTAAATACGACCACCATCCTTATGGAATTTATCAAACGTAAAATCAAAATGAACAATGAGATAAATTACCAATGCTGCGCTGATACCTATTGAAAGGCCAATAACATTTATCAACGTAAATAATTTGTGCTTCCACAAACTCCGGAACGCGATCTTAAAATAGTTTCTTATCATAATTTTATTTGCTTTGCTGTCATTGGTCATTCGCTGCGCGGTCATTGATCTTTAGTCAATCAACCTAATGACTCAATGACCAATGACTTAATAACCTAACTATTCTGACCGTAAACTTTTTATAGGATTTGCTATTGCTGCTTTTATGGCCTGGTAACTTATAGTTATAAAAGTTATAATAAGTATAACACTGGCCGCCAATGCAAATATCCACCAGTTTATAGCGGTTTTATAGGCAAAATCCTGCAGCCACTTGTTCATTGCATACCAGGCAATGGGAAACGCTATAACTAAAGCAACCGTAATTAGCCTGATAAATTCCTTTGAGAGTGAAAGCACAACATTTTGTACTGACGCACCTAATACTTTTCTTATACCGATCTCCTTTGTACGCCGCTCGGCGGTATAAATTGCTAAGCCAAGTAAACCAAGGCAAGCTACAATAAGCGATAAAACAGTAAACACTGTGAATACCTTTCCCATTGTTTGATCAGAACGGTAAAGCGCGTCAAACTCTGCATCCATGAAACTGTAATCAAACGGGAGATCCGGCGCAAATTGCTTCCATTTGTTTTGGATACTGCTTAACGTTTCACTGTAATTGCCGGGTTTTATTCTTATGGCTATGTATGACGACTTAATATTATAGGTTTTAGACGCAGTGTAAAATAAAGCAAATGGTGAAATGCTGTTATGAAATGAATCGGTATTAAAATCTTTTACAACACCTATAACTGTAAACTTTTGGTTATCGTTCCCCGGGTAGGTAATTGTTTTCCCAATCGGATTCTTCCAGCCGATTTGTTTTACTGCGGTTTCATTTAAAACTACCGAAGCTGAATCAGAATAACTTTTTGAGAATGACCTGCCATTGATCACCTTCAAATTAAGCGTAGGAACAAAGGCCTCGTCCACCATAAATGATGAAAGGAATACATTAGTTTCGGCATCATTTGTATTTGCAGTATTGGTTTCAGGTGTATAAGTATCTCCGAATGAATTTTCGGCTGGCAGGCCCGACGTAATGCTGGCATTATTTACCTGTGGTAGCTTTAATAACTCCTGGCGAAAACTTTCTTCACTGGTTCCTAACCTGCGGGTATTATATAGGATAACTACATTTTCCTTATTAAAACCAAGGTTTTTAGTTTGGTTGTAGATCAACTGTTTATAAACAACTATTGTGCATATAACCAATACTGTGGATACAGTAAACTGGAAAACAACCAAAGCATTACGGGTGAAAAATCCATTGCCCGTATTATTAAATAAGTTACTGCCCTTTAATATATTAACTGGTTTAAAAGAAGTAAGGAAGAATGCCGGGTAAAGCCCCGCCATAAATCCGGTTATAATTACTAATGACATAATTGATAACCATATTTTAAAGCCTAAAAATACTTTTACTGAGAGATCCTTATCTGCTAACTGATTGAATGCGGGTAATACCAATATCACTATCAGCACGGCTATAATAGCAGAAAGCACACTATATAACATGGCTTCTGCAAGAAACTGCCGCATCAGTTGTTTTCTTAATGAACCTAAAACCTTCCGGATGCCTACTTCTTTTGCCCTTCTGGCAGATTGGGCCGTCGAAAGATTCATAAAATTAACACAAGCCAGCAGTATGATAAACAACCCAACCGCCGAAAAAATATACACATATTTAATATCGCCCTGCTCAAAATACCGTGTACCAATACCGGCAGAATACAGGTGAACATCGGCTATGGGTTGTAACTTAAGATCCCACTTGCCACCTTTCTTTTTGAATTCATCAAATGGCTGTCCAATGCGTTTAAAAGCGCTCGCAGCCTGTACTGCTATCATTTGAGGAAATTTACTTTCCAATTTTGCTATGCTTGCAGCATCTGTGGGCACATTTTTACGCAGCTTAACATAAGTACCCACTTGCAGCCAAACCCAGCTCCAGTTAAAATATTTGATCACCGGCACACTTGCGCTGGATTGAAGTACGTCGAACTGCAGCGATGATTGTTTAGGAATATCCTTCAACACCGCGGTAACGGTAAATGGTGTTTTAAATTCGTCAAATACTAATGTTTTCCCGATCGGCGATTCATCACCAAAATATTTTTTGGCTGCTTTTTGAGTTATAACCAATGAGTTAACGCCATTTAAACACGTTGCTGCATTACCGCTTGCTAAAGGATAATTAAAGAATTTCAAAAAATTGGAATCAACTACTAATACATTTTTTTCTGTTAGTGAATTTTTTTGCCCACTGTTTTCATAATGGATGATCTCATCGCCCGGCAAAAAAATACGAGTATAGCTTTCAATCTCAGGAAAATTATTCACCAATGCCGCACCTGCAGGTGGCGGTGTATGCCCAACTATAAATTGATCGTTACCCATCTTTCCATCCAGGTTTACTCTGTAAATCCTATTAGTGTCTTTAAAAAAGCGATCATAGCTTAGCTCGTCCTTAACATACATACCAATTAAAATAATACAAGCTAATCCAATAGCCAACCCGCTTATATTAATGATACTGCTAACCTTATTCTTAGTCAGATTACGCCATCCTGTTTTTAAATAGTTCTTTATCATCTTATTTGGTCATTAGGTCATTTTGCTTCGCGTCATCGGTCATTACACTTCGTCGTCATTGGTCATTGGTTGACTGCAGTCATACTAATGACTCAATGACCAATGACTCAATGACGAAATTACTCCGATCGTAAACTTTTTACCGGATTTGCTATAGCTGCTTTTATTGATTGAAAACTTATGGTAATAAAAGCTATCAGCATGGCTAAAAGTCCGGCTATTAAAAATATCCACCATTCTATGCTTATGCGGTAAGCAAAATCCTGCAGCCATTTACTCATTGCATACCACGCTACGGGTACAGCTATTACTATTGCAGCAAGTATTAAAAACATAAATTCGACAGCTAAAAGCCGCACTATGCCTGCAACACTTGCACCAAGCACTTTTCTTATTCCAATTTCGCGGGTTTTTACTTGTGCTGAATAGGTTGCCAATCCGAATAAGCCCAGGCAGGAAATGATAATTGCAATTGAGGCAAAAATATTAAATAGGGCTCCGGTTTGTTCTTCGGATTTATAGAGTTGGTTAAAGCTTTCATCTAAAAAAGTATAATCAAACGGGATATTGGTGTTATACTGTTTCCATTGTGCTTGTGCTGCTGTTATAGCCTTTTTGGCATCATCTCCCGTGGTTTTTACATATATGCGCCAACCACCATTAGGCTGATACATAAATACAGCTGGCTCTATCTTTTTTCGCATAGATGAAAAATGAAAATCTTTCATTACGCCAATTATAGTACCCTTGATAGATTGTATCCTGAGCCGTTTACCAATCGGATCTGTAATACCCATTGCCTTAACAGCAGCTTCGTTTACTACAAAATGATTGGAATCAGCTACTGCACCGGTAAAAGCATTACCCTGTGCCATTTTTATTTTAAAGAATGATATGAAATCTTTGTCAACTACCATTGGATGGAACAAAAGATTAGAATTAGCCGGTTTGCCATCCCAATCATTATCACCGGTCCAGTTGTTGAAATCAATGATATTATCTCCCGACCGGGTTACCGCAATTACACCTGGCTGCTTTAATAACTCTGCTTTTACAGCATCATAATGTGTTTGCATGCCACGCATTTGAAATGAGAACGTGTTTTCCTTATCAAAACCCAAATCTTTACTACGGATATAGCTAAGTTGCTTGCCAATAATAAAAGTACTTATGATAAGCATGATAGATACCGTAAACTGCACTACAACCAACACTCTGCGGAAAGAAGTATTACCAATACCTGATGATATTTTCCCTTTAAGTGCTTTTAATGGTTCAAATGAAGAAAGCAAAATTGCCGGATAAATACTTGATGCCGCCAGTGTGGCCAGCAGCGTTATTACAATACAAAACCAAATATGATAGTTTGACAGGCTAAGTGTAATTTGTTTGCCCGAAAACTCATTATAATAGGGCAATAACACATACATTAACGCTATTGCCAATATTGTTGCCATTAAAAAAAGCAGTGTTGTTTCAATCATAAACTGCATAAACAGTTGGGCCTTGCCTGCGCCTATGATTTTGCGCATGCTTACTTCTTTAGCCCGCAGCATTGAGCGTGCTGTAGATAAGTTCACATAGTTTATACAAGCAATAACAAGTATCAGTAAGGCTACAATTCCAAAGGTTTTAACCGTTTTTATTCCTCCGTCGCTGCCATCGGTTTTATATAAATGGACGTCTAACAATGGTTGCGCCAGGTAAGGTACCGGAGCATCATCGGGCTTATTGCGTTCATGTATGCGTTGCAGACTTTTCCTAAGCTTAGCTATATCGGTATTGGGTTTTAAAAGCAGATAGGTTTCATAATTAAAACTTATCCAATCTGCATCCATTGAAGGAATGCGGTTTGTACCATTATAACGGGTTTCATTTTGTACATAAGCCATTTGATTGTACCAGGAAATTGGCAAAAGCACATCTGCTTTAATACTTGAGTTTTGCGGGAAATCATTTATTACACCTGTAACTTTAAAAATGACTTTCTGACCGGCGATTTCCAGTATCTTCCCAATCGGGTCTTCACTACCAAAATATTTTTTGGCTGTTGATTTTGTGATGACGATAGAATTATTATCTGTAAATGGTTTATTTGGATCACCTTCTATCAGGTTAAAATTAAAAACAGAAAAAAATGAGGGGTCGGTAAAAGTACCTTGTTCATCAAAGGTTTTATCCTTATAACTAAAAGGCGTAAGCCCTATATCTTTAACGCGTACTGCATCTTTAACCTCTGGTAATTCATTTTTAGCAAATGTAGCAACGGGTGCAATTATGCTGGTAAATATTTGTTCGGTTGGCCCAGTACCACCTACAATACCAATTTTATAAATGTTGGATGCCTTTGTATTAAAAGCATCAAAGCTTAATTCATCCTGCACCCAAAGCAGTATAAATAAACCCACCACCAAACCAACTGTTAAGCCCACAACATTTATTATAGAATAAAACTTATTGTTTGTAATATTCCGCCAGGCTGTTTTTATATAATTTCTTATCATTTTCTTAATTATTAGTCATTTCTCTACGCTGTCATTCTACTTTATTTGTCATTGGATTATACAGCCAACTAATGACTCAATGAAAATCTATTTATTCCGATCGCAAACTTTTTACCGGGTTTGTTAATGCAGCTTTAAAGCTTTGATAGCTAACTGTAAGTAAAGTTATGAGCATTGCCCCTGCTGCCGTTCCTGCAAAGATCCACCAGGATAGATTGGCA
>Ga0302301_1000902_pt1 | contig 10967 bp, 7 predicted proteins | sample III_Palsa_E1_2_FD_194544 | JGI IMG/M metagenome (GOLD analysis project Ga0302301, IMG submission 194544) | Peat permafrost microbial communities from Stordalen Mire near Abisko, Sweden - III_Palsa_E1_2 | ecosystem: Environmental > Terrestrial > Soil > Palsa > Peat permafrost | place: Sweden... | reverse complement strand
TACTCCCCTGTCAATGGCCAGCACTTTGCCGTGTTGGTTGTATTCGGTGCCATCAGGCAACTGTAGTCTGAAGGTGGAGTCGGTATTATGCTGCTGGAGCTTATAAAACAGGTTGATGTCATCTTCGTTGATCACCACATCAACCCCAATGGGGTGCTCGCCGGATATTGTGTTCAAAAGCGTTGTGCCGGGGCTTACCTGCGCGCCCATCCGTACCTGGGATATACCGATGCGGCCTGTAAAGGGCGCGGTAATGATGGAATACGAAAGATCAGTTTTGGCCGACAATACAGCGGCTTGTGCCACAGCAACCTGGGCTTTACCGCTCTCGTAATCTGCCTGGGCCTGGTCGACCGTTTGGCGTGCAACCGCATCGTTTTGCAACAGCATCGTGTAGCGGTCGATGTCCTTCTGGTCTTTCACCAAATTCGCCTTGGCGCTCAGCAGGTTAGCTTCGGCTTGCTGGTAGGCGGCCTGGTACTTGCGGCGGTCAATTTCATAAAGTTCTTTCCCCTGCGGAACCACATCGCCGTCCTTAAAAAATATCCCCGTAATAAAACCGGCCACTTCGCTTCGCAGTTCGGTCGTGTTGATCGCTACCACCGTCCCCTGGTACTGGTCGTAATAAATAGCCTCTGCCACCTTAGCAGTGGCAACGCTTACCGGCGTTGGCGGCAATGCCACCGGCGTTTTGGGCTGTTGATGGCATGATGCAGCAACCAATAACATCAGCGGGCCGGAAAGAAATATATTTCTTGCTCTCATAATCGGATTCAGGGGACGTTTAATGTTCCAAGCGCTTTTTCAAGATCGATCTTGCTCGAAAGCAATTGAAAGAGCGCATTATAATAATTTAATTCAGCGGTGCGAAGGTCCGACTGCGCGACAATCACATCCAGGTAGACTTTTATGCCCTCGCGGTATTGAAGGCTAACCACCTTGTACACATCTTTGGCCAGGCCTACGTTTTCTTTCAGCAGGCGCCAGTTGGTATAATTGCTCTTATAAGCCGCGAGGGCCTGTATATATTCTGTGTTGATGGTGTTTTCGGTATTTTCAATGTCAAGGTCTGTACGGTCGACTTGTAACCGGGCCTTGCTTAAATTCTGCAGGCGCTTGGTTCCGGTAAATATCGGGATGTTAAGCGAAAGCCCGGCATAAGCATTCGGTATAGACGAGTTATATAAAGTGGAAAGGCTATTGCTCAAATAATACCATGTGTAGTTACCCTGAGCCGATAGCGATGGGAGGAATCCCCACTTGTAGTAACTAACGTTAAGGTTGTTCAGATTTTTTTGTGTGGCGAGCAGCTTGTATTCTATCCGGTTGTTAACATCCAGTGCCTGCAGCGTGTCAATAGACGATTCGGTTTCATAACGCGTACTGTCATAGGATAAGCTGAGATTGCGATTTCTGGATATCCCCATGATCTGCTTCAGGTAAGCCAGCTTGCTGTTGATGGCCTCGGCAGTCTGCTTGCGGCTGGATAGCGAATTATTTAACGAGATGGTGGCCTGTTTATAATCTGTTTTATCAACTACACCTGCCTGGTACCTGCTGTAGGCATCTTTCAGGCTTCGTTGCAGCCGCACCACATCCTCGTTCAAAATGTCCAGTTGTTTTTGCGATAACAGCACGTCAAAAAATGCCTTGCTCACATCTGATACCACATTGATCTGGCTGCTGATGGTATTTTGCTTATAATAAAGGCGGGAATATTTAGCTGCCTTTGCCGCCTCAATTACGTCGTTATCGTAGATGACCTGGTTTAGCTGCAGTCCAAGGGCCGAATATTCGGACAGGTTGGCGCCAGAGGCTAAGGCAGCCGGGTCAGCCTCCGCTGCCGCCGGGTAGCCTTTAAAATAATGCTGGTAAACGTCGGGGCTGCTGATCTGCGGGAGCCAGTCTGCCAGCCCTATCCTGATATTTTTCTCGTTTATTTGCTCGTCGATCGTTGCCTGGCGCACGGCGGGTTGGTTCTTTAAGGCGTAGGCCACACAGTCTTTCAGCGTAACCACCGTGTCGGCGGTTTGCGCGAGGAGAGTCCCCGGCGAGGCTGCTAACAGAATCGTTATAAAAAAATGTAAAGTTTTCCTCATCTTTGTGTCCGCTATGCCTTGGGGCAAAATGGAATCGTGCGGCTGTTAAATTATTTTTTTGAAAAAGCTTATTAACAAACGCTAATATGTTATATTTAAATTTCAATTAGGACCGTAAATAAAATTTTTACTTAAGGGTGTCAAAAAAGCAATAAATGGCCTTGTTATTGAAGCATTTCAGAAAAAAATAAAAATTTCTGTAGCGAAATAACTAAAAAATTTAATTAATTTGCCTTACGGGAGCGGGTGTGCTCCGGTTGTTGTTCAAAAAATTTACACTCCAAATAACAAGTTATAGCCTAATTCATGCTATTTTTACAGAAAGTTTAAGCAGTGTTAATACATGGTTAAAAAATTACGAGAGAAAGTTGCCCAGTTCCAGGACCCAAAAATTGTCCGGGATTTGGGACTATATCCTTACTTCAGACCTATTGAGTCTGGTCAGGATACAGAAGTTATTATCAATGGCAAGCGTGTATTAATGTTTGGCTCCAACTCTTATTTAGGGCTAACCAATCACCCCAAAATAAAAGAAGCTTCAAAAAAGGCCATCGATCAATACGGCACAGGCTGTGCAGGATCGAGATTCTTAAACGGTACCCTTAATATTCACCTTGACCTTGAACAAAGGCTGGCTGATTACGTTCACAAGGAGGCCGCCGTTTTATTCAGTACCGGTTTCCAGGTTAATCTTGGTGTGCTTTCCAGCATCACCGGTCGTAATGACTATTTAATACTCGACGAATATGACCATGCATCGTTAATCGATGGCAGCAGGCTTTCATTCTCGAAAGTTATTAAATATTCGCACAACGATATGGATGACCTTCGTCGTAAGCTGAGTATCTTACCGGAGGAAGCTATTAAGCTGATCGCTGTCGACGGGATATTCAGCATGGAAGGCGACATCGTTAAGCTCCCCGAAATTGCAAAGATAGCTGACGAATTTGGCGCCAATATTATGGTGGATGATGCGCATAGCCTGGGTGTTATCGGTCATAACGGAAGCGGCACGGCTTCGCATTTTGGACTTACTAAAGATGTGGACCTCATCATGGGGACATTCAGTAAGTCGCTCGCATCATTGGGTGGTTTTATAGCCGCTGATTTTGAAACTATCGATTTCCTTAAGCACCGTGCACGCGCGTTGATGTTTAGTGCGAGCATGCCCCCGGCTTCGGTTGCTGCTGTGATCGCCGCGCTCGAAATTATCCAATCAGAACCCGAACGGATCGCAAGGCTTTGGGACAATACCAATTACGCCATGAAGCTGTTGCTCGAAGAAGGCTTTGACCTGGGCCCTACTGAAAGCCCGATACTGCCAATTTACGTCAGAGATAACATGAAGACTTTCCTGGTGACCAAGTATTTGCAGGATGACGGTATATTCGTTAATCCTGTGGTTTCGCCGGCAGTTCCTTCCGATTCTTCTTTATTACGGTTCTCGCTTATGGCAACCCATACCTTTGCTCAAATTGACGAGGCTGTTGATAAAATTGCAAAGGCTTTTAAAGAAGCGGGCGTTACCAGCATTAAAGAAAAGATATAAACCGTTCCGCTCTTTGGCGGACGCAATATAAACTAAAATAGAATAGCTAAACACGACGGGCATTGCTTTTTCCCTGTCATGTTTAGCTATTTTTCAATGTAGGGCACCATACTTCATGAAAAAAATTGTTTCTGTTAATACCAAAAAGGAACTCGAAGCATTTATTGATTTCCCCCATGATCTTTATAAGGACGATCCAAACTATGTCCCGGAATTATTTATTGCCCAACGTGACCTTTTAACTACACATCCTTTTCACAAGCACAATTCGCTGCAGGCTTTTTTAGCTTATGACGACGGTAAGGTCATAGGCCGGATAGCGGCCATTATGAACAATGCCCATAATGAATTTAATAAGGCGAACGATGGCTTTTGGGGATTTTTTGATTGCATCAACGACCAGGAGACGGCCAATATGCTGTTTGATACCGCCGACAAGTGGTTAAAAGGCAAGGGCGCCGACCAGAAGTCTATTGGGCCGGTAAATTTCTCAACTAATGAAGCCTGCGGCCTGCTGGTCAAAGGGTTTGATAGCCCGCCGATGCTGATGATGACTTATAACTACCCCTACTACATCGATTTAATTGAAAATGCAGGCTTTAAAAAGCAGATAGATATGATTGCCTGGCATTGGCAAGGCGAAAGCTACAGCGACCGCTCGGTAAAGCTGCTCGACAGGTTGTTGGAGCGATTAAACCGGAGCGGCGTGGTGATCCGCAAGGTAAATCTTAAAAAATTCAAGGAAGAAGCCGCCAGGCTGCGGGAGGTTTACAATTCGGCCTGGGATCAAAACACCGGATTTGTGCCGCTAACCGATGATGAATTCGACTACCTGGCCAAGGACCTTAAGTTAATATTGGATACCGATTTTGCGCTGGTAGCCGAGCATGAAGGAAAACTGGTTGGCTTCGGGATAGCGCTGCCCGATTATAACGAGATATTCAAAACTATTAAGAAAGGCCGTTTGCTCCCTACCGGCATATTTAAGCTGCTGTTTAATAAGAAGAAAATAAAAGGCATCAGGATTTACGCCCTTGGCGTGATAGACGGCTATCGTAAAATGGGCATTGAAGCTTGTTTGTATGCCACTATCATTAAGGAATACAAAAGAAAGGGTTTTACCAACGCTGAAGCGGGTTGGACCCTTGAAAATAACACACTGATCAACGAAGCCATTAAAGCCATTAACGGCGATCCTTACAAAACGTACCGGCTCTACGAGAAGAATATATGAAGGAACGGGTGCTGATCACCGGGGCAAGTGGTTTTATCGGGTACCATTTAATTGAGGAAGCTTTAAGAAACAACCTGGATGTATACGCTGCTATTAGAAAAAGCAGCAAAACCAGTCATTTGTCGGGTTTTAACATCAACTACACCTATCCCGATTTTACCAGCATCCGCTCTATTAAGGAAGAATTGGCCCAAAACAAATACGACTATATTATACATGCGGCCGGCGTCACTAAAGCCCGGTCACAAGAGGAGTACAACGAAATTAATGCCGGATATACACATAACCTGGCGAACGCGGCGCTCGATAGCGGAGCGAAACTCAAAAAGTTTGTATTGATCGGCAGCTTGGCGGGTGTGGGGCCACTTAACAACATCCACAGCATTATCGATGGGCATACTATCCCTCATCCGGTAACAGCCTACGGTAAAAGCAAGCTGAAAGCCGAAGACGAACTTAAAGCCATCCGGGGCTTAAACTATACCATTTTAAGGCCGACGGGGGTATACGGCCCGGGCGACAAAGACATCTTTATTTTTTTTAAGCAGGTTGCCAGGGGAATTGAGCCCTACATTGGCCGCATGGATCAAAAATTTAGCTTTTTGTATGTCACCGACCTGGCCAGGGCGGCCATCCAGGCGCTTTATAAAGGCAGTCAACGCACCTATATGCTGTCGGACGGTAACGCGTATGACCGCTACGCGCTGGCCGCTAACATCAAAAATGCATTGGGTGTTAAGACTGTAAAATTTCATTTACCGGTAAACTTTGTAAAAAGTATAGCCTACCTTGCCGAAAAATATAGTTCTTTGAGCAAAAAAGCGGCAACGTTAAATGTCGAAAAGTTAAATGAGCTGATGGCGGTAAATTGGGATTGCGACATTGAACCTGCAAGGGCCGACCTGGGTTTTTCGCCGGAATATGACCTGGCAGCCGGCGTTGCTGAAACAATTAAATGGTATAAAACAAATAAATGGCTTTAGCCAGCACAATAATATATTGTAATTATGAAGACTAATATTCAACCTGCTGATGGCAAACTGGGCATCCTGATACCCGGTTTAGGCGCCGTAGCAACCACATTAATAGCCGGTGTTGAGGCAGTAAAAAAAGGATTATCGCAGCCAATAGGCTCGTTAACGCAGATGGGCAACATCCGCCTGGGCAAACGGACGGAAAACAGGTTTCCAAAAGTGAAGGATTTTGTTCCGCTGGCTGATCTGAACAGCATCGTTTTTGGCGGCTGGGACGTTTATTCGGACAATGTTTACGAAGCCGCGATGAAGGCTAAAGTGCTTGAACCGGGCTTGCTGAATGCGGTAAAAGCCGAACTGGAAGTTGTGGTGCCTATGAAGGCCGCATTCGACAAAAATTACGCGAAGAACCTGGTTGCTACCAATATAAAAACCGGGACAAGGTACGAGCTGGCGCAGGCGGTAATGAACGACATCCTGACCTTTAAGGAAAAGCATGGATGTGACAGGATCGTGCTGATCTGGTGCGGATCAACAGAGATCTATTACGAGGCTTCGGAGATACATCAAAGCCTCGAAAAATTTGAGCAGGCATTGGTGGATGATGATAAGCGCATTTCTCCAAGCATGATCTATGCTTATTCAGCTTTGAAATTAGGTATTCCCTTTGCAAATGGCGCACCAAATCTTACGGTTGACATTCCGGCGATGATAGAGCTCGCTAAATTAACCGAAACGCCAATTGCAGGCAAAGATTTTAAGACAGGCCAAACTTTGATGAAAACCATACTGGCCCCGGGCCTTGCCGCACGTTCACTGGGGGTGAGAGGCTGGTTTAGCACCAATATTTTGGGCAACCGCGATGGCCTGGTGCTTGACGATCCCGACAATTTCAAAACAAAAGAAGTTTCTAAACTTGGCGTTTTGGAAGATATTTTGAGGCCCGATGCGAATCCGGAGTTGTACGGCGACCTGTATCATAAAATCCGCATCGATTATTACCCGCCGCATGGCGATAACAAGGAAAGCTGGGACAACATTGACATTTTTGGCTGGCTTGGCTATAAAATGCAGATCAAGATAAACTTCCTTTGCCGGGATTCTATTTTAGCTGCGCCGATAGCCCTGGACCTTGCACTGTTTTCGGATCTTGCTAAACGAGCCGGTTTAAGCGGTATACAGGAATGGCTGTCCTTCTATCTGAAGTCGCCTCAAACAGCGCCGGGCCTCCATCCTGAAAATGACATCTTTAAGCAGCTGATCAAACTTCAGAATACGCTTAGGCATTTGATGGGTGAAGACCTGATCACGCACCTCGGCCTGGATTACTACCAGGAACTTGTAGATGCACTGTAATATTTCGGTGGAAGGGATTCCTGGAGGTGCATTTTTAGTCCGAAAGTCCGAAAGACGCTGCAAACGACGTTTCGGTAAATACCTATTAGAAAATCAATTTAATTTTAACCACAGAGAACACAAAGAATACACAGAGAAAAATTGGGAAACTTAGAAGGACTCTTCGTTCTCCCTGGCCTCTGTGATAAAAACTTTGAAGTGTTAAATAATACAGAAGGCCTTTCGAAACGAAAGCTTAATTAACAATGCTTTTTCATAAGATATTTTCGTCTGTCTTCGGGATAGGCTACATAAAAGGCGGCGGCACCATAGCTGCCGCTTTTTGCTGCATTTGCTGGTACCTTGCCTGGGCCGGCGCCTCCCCTCCAGCTATCTTGTCGATCATTATCACAATCGTAATAACACTGGCCGGCGTTTGGTCGTCCTCGATCGTAGAAACCATATGGGGTAAAGACCCGTCTAAAGTGGTTATCGACGAGGTTGCCGGCATGTGTGTGGCACTTCTTTTTTTACCGGTAAGTGTTAAATATTTGTTAAGTGCATTTATTTTATTCAGGTTCTTCGATATAGTTAAACCGTTATACATCAAAAGATTGGAACGACTCCCAAAAGGCTGGGGGATAATGTTCGACGATGTGCTCGCTGGCGCCTATACTAATATACTGGTACAGGCCGTTGTTTGGTTTAAGTTGTTTTAATACTGATGTCGTTTAAAATTACAAACCGGCACGTACACGATCGGGATATTTGACTTTTTGACCACATTAGCCAATTTGGTTTTTTTTACCTTTGGGGCCTGTTTAAACAGGATTAAAACAATTAACGAAAATTATTTGTTACTTGATTTACAGTCATTTACGGTCAAATACTAACTAAATTTGGCCCCGTGATTTTACAAAAGGCTATTTATTTAGTCTGATTGAGACTTTGGAGCAAATCCAACCCCTATTTGCCAGTCTACTATTGCTAACGATTGATGAAAAATTGTACTTGCCGCGCTTAAATGGAATTTAGATTAATTTATCAACGGCTTAGCCTTTTTAGTTTTCTACTATTTTTTTCTTCAATCGTATTAGCACAGAATACAGTGGTGAGCGGCACCGTCACGGATGCTTACAATAGAAAACCCCTGCCGTTCGTAGCCGTTGTACTTTCAGGAACTACCATTGGTAAAACCACCGATATAAACGGTAAGTATTCCTTTAACGTCCGCCTGCAGGTTACACAACTCAAAGTTTCGTTCCTGGGGTATAAAACGGCGACTTTTCCAGTTAAACCAGGCCAAACACAGGTTATTAATATAAGGCTGGTTCCAACTGCCAGCCAGTTGCAGGAGGTGGTTGTAAAGTCGGGTAAAAAACCAAAGTACCGCAATAAAAACAACCCGGCTGTTGAATTGATCCGCCTGGTGATCGACAACAAGGAGAAAAACCGGCCCGAAAACTACGATTATGTAGAGTATGAGGAGTACGACAAAATGCAGTTCTCGCTGGTGAACGTTGCCGCCAACGCGGGCGATAAAAAACTTTTGAAGCCCTACAAATTCATGTTCGATAACCGCGACAGTACGTCTTTCCCCGGGGAATCACTCCTGCCGTTTTTCGTGGATGAGAAAGTCTCGCAACACTACTATCGAAAGAATCCGGAAAAGGAAAAACAGAAAACGCTCGGCCAAAAAACCGTAAACTTTGGCGGCGCTATCGACAGCCAGGGGCTTGATGTGTACTTTAAGTACATCATAACCAAAGTCGATATTTACGATAATAACATATTCCTGGTAGGCACTAACTTTTTAAGCCCGATCACCGGAACAGCGCCCGGTTTTTATAAGTACTTTATAACGGACACGATAACCGTTAACAACAAAAAATTTATTGAGCTAAGCTTTACGCCCCGCAATACGACGGACCAGTTGCTTGAAGGTAAGTTATATATTTCACTCGATGGCAACTACGCGGTGGAAGGGGATCAGTTGACGGTAAACAAGCATATCAATGTTAATTTTGTTAACAACCTGCAGGTGCGCCAGGAGTTTGAGCAAAATCCCGACGGGCGTTACCACTTAAGTAAAAGTATCGTGTTTGCCAATTTCGCTGGCAGGGCAAGCAGTAAAAAAGGCATGTTCGGGCTCAGGGAGGTGGTGTACGGTAAATATGAAGTCAACAAACAACGCCCCGACACCACCTATCAACATAATGAAAACATGGTGCCCGATGATGCAAAGCAACGTAATGACCAGTTTTGGAAGCAGAACCGCCTGGATACGCTTACCACTGCCGAGGCAAGGACTTATAAGAATGTTGACAGCCTGAGCAAAATGAAGTCCTTTCAACGAACCCTGGATTGGGCAACGTTTATACTGGCAGGCTATAAAAACGAAGGCTGGTATGAAATTGGCCCGTCCAACGCTTTTTACAGCTTTAATCCGGTTGAAGGCTCGAAATTTCGATTCGGCGGGCGCACAACGCCCGACCTGAGCAAGCGCTACTATTTTGAAAACTATCTCGCCTATGGAACGACGGATAAAAAGTATAAAGGATTCCAAAGCGCAACCTATTCGATAAACGACAAATCGATTTACCAGTTCCCGCAAAATTACATCAGGTTTAATGTGCAATACGATACGTTTATCCCGGGCGAAAACTTCCAGTTTGTTGACGAGGATAACGTACTGCTATCGTTTAAGCGGGGCAATAATACCAAATACGTTTACGACCTCAACTACAGACTCAACTACGTACACGAATTCGAAAATCACTTTTCTTATAATATAGCCTTTCAAACGCAGAACGAATCCCCTACCGGCTCACTTTATTTTCAGGATTACAATAGCAATGGGCAGCAGCAAAATATACACAATTTGTTGTCCACGGATCTTTCAGTGGACTTACGCTATGCACCCAATGAACAATTTTACCAGGGCAAAATATACCGTTACCCGGTGCCGAGCAAGAACCCGATATTTTATCTGAATTACGACCAGGGCCTTTCGAACGTTTTAGGCGGCCAATACAGTTGGGAAAAGCTCGAAGCCCGTATCGACAAGCGTTTTTATTTTTCATTTTTGGGGTACGCCGATGTCACGGGGGACGCGGGTCACTTATTTGGCCAGGTGCCCTACCCTCTTTTGGACATTTTCCATGCCAACCAAACCTACTCCTACCAGATCTACTCATACAACTTGATGAATTTTCTTGAATTTGTATCCGATCATTATGAAAGCATCAGCATCGATCAGCATTTCCAGGGATTTTTCTTTAACAAGATACCTTTGTTTAAAAAATTGAAATGGCGTGAAACGGCGTCATTTAAGGCGATATGGGGCGGCTTGAGCAATGAGAATAATCCGTCGCTCCATCCGTCGCTGTACCAGTTACCAATCGCTTCGAACGGGCAGCCCATTACTTATGGGCTTGGCAGTACGCCTTATACAGAAGCAAGCGTAGGTATCGAAAACATTTTTAAATTTGTGCGGGTTGACCTGGTTCACCGGTTTACTTACCTTGACCACCCGGACGTGGCAAGGTGGGGTATCCGCACATTGGTTCAAGTAAGCTTTTAATATTTTGATAACAGCAAAAAAAAACGTGGCGCAGCAAACATCTTTACGAAGCAGCCTCCAGCTCGGTATTTACAGGGTAATAGACCCTGTTGTAAAGGTGTTTATTAAGTTAGGTCTTACGCCTAATGTGGTTACCACTATCGGATTTGTATTGAATGTTGGTGTAGCCGTTATCTTTATAGTGGGCGCCGAA
>Ga0302301_1000886_pt1 | contig 11082 bp, 9 predicted proteins | sample III_Palsa_E1_2_FD_194544 | JGI IMG/M metagenome (GOLD analysis project Ga0302301, IMG submission 194544) | Peat permafrost microbial communities from Stordalen Mire near Abisko, Sweden - III_Palsa_E1_2 | ecosystem: Environmental > Terrestrial > Soil > Palsa > Peat permafrost | place: Sweden... | reverse complement strand
AGTTGATTTCCAGCTTTTTCAGGAACACTACCGCATCATTATATTTTTGCTGCGCGATGTACAGCTTAGCCATGCTGATGAGCGACTTTTCGGTGTAAGTGCTTGTCCAGTCGTTTAATATAACATTGTAATCGTTAACGGCATCTGCAGGTTTGCCTAAAGCAACCAAACTTTCGGCCCTGATAAACCTTGCCTGTTTGTTATAAATAGGCTTGGCTGGGAACTTATCGAAATAAGCATTAACCGCATTAACCGTACCTTCCCAATCGCCACGCAGGTACAAGTTATTAGCTGCGGTGTACATAATATTTTCCTGCTCAGCAGTAGAATAGTTGGCTATCGGCGTGGTTGCCGCATAGTTAATAAACGTTTGCGCATCGCCTTTATCGGTATAGATCTTTTCAATTTGTTTTAGCGATTGCTTGGCTTCTTCGGTAGATGAATAGTCCGAAACCACTTTTTTGAATGATTCAACAGCCAGATCATCATTACCGGCGTTATAATCAATTAAGCCGATGGTAGCCAGCGCGCGCGGTACATAACTGCTGTGCGGATATTTCGCAATCATCGCCTCCAGATCCGTTTTAGCCGTTGGACCATCGCCTTTCAGGAAATAGGCATAAGCAATCTCAAACGAAGCATCATCCGCGTAATCCGAATTCGGGAAACGGTTCAGCACTTCGGTTAGTGTTGCAATCTTGGTATCCTGCGAACCTTGCAAGCCCTGAATTATCCCCCTTTGGAATAAGGCGTAATCCTCGCTCGAGTTATGTTTGGCGATAATCTTGTCGTAATATTCCAACGCATTACTATAACTTTTCAGTACGAAATAGCTATCAGCAAGGCGGGTTTCGGCATCATTTTTAGTCGCGGTATCTTTTTCGCTGCCTTCTAAAAACTTTTCGAAGTAGGTAACCGCGGTTCTGTATTTCTCGCCATCAAAAGCGGCGTATGCTAAAGCATAGTTAGCATAGTTGTGTACATCGGTTTCTTTAGCCTCTGGCATATCCAAAAACTGCTGAAACGTTTCTACCGACTCATCATATTTGCGCACCTCGTACATCGCTTCTGCCATCCAGTAGGTGGTTAAAGCAGTAATTTTAGAATCTTCCGGGAATTTTAATGAGCGGATGAAAATGCCTATTGCGTTCTCAAAAGCTCTTTCGTTGTAAAACTGTAAACCACGGTAGTAAGTCACTTTTTGGTAAGCGATACGGGCACTTTCCGATTTATTTTGGATCGGTTCCAGTATATCAACCGCTTCGGCATAGTTATGGGAGTTCAGCAATTCCTCGCCTAATAAAATCTTAACTTCCTCGGTACGTGTTGAGCGCGGGTAGTTTTTAAGATACTTGCGGGTAGCATTCAGCGCCTCTAAATTAAAATCAAGCTCGTAGGATAATTTGGCATATTGGTATAATGCGTCTTCCTGTAATTTATAATCAAAATTCAGTTTTGACGCCCCTAAAAACGCATTACGCGCGCTTTGCTTGTTACCCATTTTAAGGAAAACATCGCCCAAAGTATAATCACCGCTTTGCGCGTAAACATCATCATGGTCAACCAGTTTTTCTAATTCTGTAGCAGCTTTGGCGTTATTGCCAACCTTATAATAAGTATAACCGATTTGGTAGCTATCCTGCGTGCTTTGTGTTTTGCCCTGGTCTTCATCCTGAAAACGGCTGTAATAATTGGCCGCGTTATCGTAATCAGCCTTGGCAAAGTAAGATGCACCTACAATACGCAGCATTTCGGTTTCGTGCTGCTGATGCGTACTTTGTAGGATTGGGATAGCATAAGCCAGTACATCATCATAGCGTTTATCTAAAAAGTAAACCGCAGTAATGTAGTACGGGTAGCTGTTTTCGTATTTCTTAGAGTTTTTTAACCGTTCAAAATTCACCAATGCTAACTGGTAATCCTTGTTTAAATAGGCGATGTAAGCATAGTAATAGGTAGCATCCTCTGTATATTTCGAGTGGCGGTTTTTCACATCGGAAAACAGCAACTGGGCATTTTTGTAATCGTTGATTGAGAAATACGAATATCCCTTCATGAATTTGTATTCGGTATTCTCGCTGCCGCTTAACTCACCTGCCTCTACCTTATCAAACCAGCGCAAAGCTTCTTCATATTTATCTTTTACGAAGTATGATTTACCTATCTGGAAATAAGCAAGCTTAGCCAGCGGGTTTTCCGGATGCTCTTTAATAAAACGTAAAAACATGCTTTCAGCATCATCATTACCTAATTGCAGTGCGCAATAGGCTTCGTAGTATTGGGAGTTTTCTTTTAATAGCGATAATTCTGATTCAAACTGTTTTTGGGTGCTCACTTTAACGGCAGCATCTTCAACCTGCCTAAATTGCTCGGCCGCCGAAGCGTATTTACCGGCGTTTAGCAGATCGGTAGCGGTACGGTAGGTTTTGTTTACCCAATAAGCGGGCGACTGCTGGGCGTTGGACGATAACACAAATAGAACAGGAAATACAAAAGCGAGGTATCTGAGTTTTAACATAAGGCGCGACTTACAGGTTGCTAAAATAGCGATATCGTAAAATGAAATCCACATTAGTAATTCACAAATGTGGATAAACAACACTTTAACGAAGCTAAATTACAGGTTGGTATTAATGTGGAAAAATAATATTTGAAAAAAATCAGATTCGAGACTTAAAAATCAAGATTGACATAGTGCCAGGACACGAATTTTAAGGCATAAAAAAAGAACCAAAATGCCATATTTTGATTCTTGTATATTGATCCCTGATTCTAATTAAGCTGCCAACTGTCGTTCGATAGAATCGAGTAACACATTCATATCGAAAGGTTTAGCAATAAAATCATCAGGGGCACCATTTTGTTTCATACTATCACCCACATTATGGCTTGCCGAAACCAGTATTACAGGAATATCATGCGTTTTTGCTGTTTCTTTTACGTTTTTGCAGAGTACACGTCCGTCCATATCGCCCAGCATAATATCTAATAATATTAAATCGGGATGGTGTTTTTCTATCTGATGAAAAAGATCATGCCCGTTGGATAGGGTATCAACCTCATATCCCGAGTCTTCCAAAATATATCTTAAAACATCCAATATATCCTGGTTGTCGTCAACTGCAAGTATCCTCTTCATCTGTATAATGTTATCGCTAAAATCTTTATCCACCGCTTTCATATTATTTAATATGCAATTCCTGTACCAAAAGGGATAAGTAGTTTATTTTTAACGGTTAATATGCCCAAATAGGGCATTTGAGCCAATTAGAGGCTATAATAATATATTTTATTATAAAAGAATGATATTATACATGCGTAGCATCCAATGCAATCGGGCTGATTATTCGGAATCAGACGAACTTTTGTCCAGAAATATATAACGTGACTTTTTACAGGTGGCGCAAAAGAAATTGCGTACCGGTTTAAAAACCGAAAAAGCCCTCATAAAAACATTGCGGTGCACTTGATAGTGAAACGGCGCGCCGCATTTAGGGCAGTTATAATATTTTGCGGAGGTAAGGTATCGGTCCAAGATATAATTCCATTAATGCAACATAATTACGCAATTGTATCAATTATGGTTTACAATAAACAACTATTCATCTATTATTGTTACAATCAATTAATATTAAATTAACGGGAAAAACCGGCAGTATTTTTTATTAATACCGCGCCTTTATTTGCAATCACTACTTATAGAGGGAGATAGCTATTATCTATCAACAAGGTTATTAACCTTATCAACCAATTCATTAAGATCGAAAGGTTTGTTGATGATAGCATCGCAGCCATAGGCTAAAAGTTCACTATCCCGGTTAATGTAAGCTGAGAAAATAATTACGGGGATGGCGTTAAATTGAGGATGTGCTTTTATCTGGCGGCAAATTTCGCCACCGTTAGCGCCGGATACGCGATAATCCAATAAAACGAGATCAGGATTAAAGTCTTTTACCATTGGTAAAACGTCAATCCCACGGGTAATACTCTTAACCTCAAATTGCTCATAAGCTAACGTTTCATGAACAATGTCAAGAATATCCTGGTTATCATCCAGCACTAAAATACGTTTCAACATAGATATTTAAAATGAGCGAACAGCAGTGTAGTTTCTTATTAATTATGATTTTATCCTATAAATAAAAAGGTATCTGGCTGAACTATTTCGCTAAACAAATATAGTATTAAAATAATAATATAAAAGCGTTATTGAATATTGTTTTAACAACCTATTAATCAATAATTTATAATTAAAACCTATATTAAAATGCTTCGCCAAGATTAATTAGTACCGCGCCGTAGTTTTTGCTGAAGCCATAATCCAGCGCGATATTGGTATTTGATTTTTTGTTGAATTTTATCCTGAGCCCCGCCCCGCCTGCCGGGTGCCAGTAAACAAAACGGTTAGTATTGTTTTGGCTGGTAGAGTTAATATTGCTAAATACAACAAAGCCAAACAAACCATCATCAGTAATATCTCTGCGATACTCTGCTTCAAAATAATACAGGCGCTGCCCGCGGTAACGGCTCTGCTCAATTCCCCTGCCCGATCGTTGGTAGGGGTCCATACCTATGCTCGGCAAATCAAGATATGGCGTGCCGGGTGTAAGCGATGTCCAGTAATAAGTCCAAAAAGCCAGGATACTTTTTGGGCCGGTAGTACTAAGTGATACGTATTTACGCATATCTAAGTACAACGACTGCCAATTATTATTACTCCCTAATGGTACCGAACTATAACGGTAAATTAAACTGGCATAAAAACCAGGCAAAGGGTTAAACATATTGTTATCCCTGCGGGTATCATATAATATATTTAGCGTTGGCCCGGATGAAAATGTATTTTGATCGGCAATGGTGCCATATTTATAACCCGTATATTTTTGAAAAGCATCATCGTTAACCGGGTTTATATCCAAATCGATGTAAGAATCAAAATCATAACCTATACCTACATAAAAATCATCATTAACACGTTTAAGTATGCTTTGATAAAAACGTGCATATTTATAGTTGAGCAAAAACCCATCACTTTCGGGTGTATTGCCATTAAGCCCCCAGGTGGTTATCGGGTAAACCAAAAGCCGGGTGTCGCCCTGTATGTTCCAGTCATCATTTTTTAGCCAAAGATTGGAGTGTATAGGCAAGCCATACCTGCCGGTTAAATTAAAATACGGCGTAAAACTTATAGTTGAAATACTGGTGTTTGATTTATCGCCCAAATAAAATGCACCTGTTGTTGAAGTGATAAGCGCCTTACCCGGGCCTTGCACAACAGAACTCCCGACAGGTAGGAATGAAAAATAGAACCGTTTCTTTTCATCACCCAATGGCGGGCGGGGTTTATCTTTTACTATTGAACGAAAAATATCGATCAGATCTCTTTGCGGAATGGTATCATCTGTAAAACGGGAAGTATCTATACTACGATAGATATTTTGTGCGAACAAAAGGTGGGGTACAGTCAATAAAAAAAATACCAGTACCTTTTTTACCATTATTTACATAACAGGCTTTTACATTTTCTGTTTGGCTTTAAGATAATACAAATACCGGTAATAAAGCAACTATTGAAGCAAAAAAGCACCTTTTCGACAAAGAAAAGATGCTTTTTTATAAAATTGTTACCAAGTTGGATTAACGCTGATCGGCTTTTACTAAACGGCCGCTACCTGTAAAATATAAATCCTGGGTAACGTTATCGCCATTACTTTCATAAGAAGTATTACCGCTATGGTTATCCAAACTCACCATATACATATTGTGCCTTGGTGTTGTTACCATAGCTAAGTTATCAATATGCCAGCTGGCGAATTTGCTATTTTTGAGGTACATCTGCGCTTGCATAGGAAAAGTGCTCAGGTGTTTAACATTCCTTTCCGATTTAACCCACATCCCGTCTGATGTATAGAATGCTTTATAATGCCTTCCATTCATTTCAAACATGGCAATGCTGGTATCGCCTTTCATTTTCCACTCTTTTACTTTTGCTGTAGGGTATTTAGCATTAAATGCGTTAGTTACCGGCATAGGTTGAGTTGTTTGTGCCATTGCACTGCAAGTGATCAGCCCGATGGTTGAGCACAAAATAATTGTTTTTGCTATTAGCGTTTTCATGGTGTATGTTGTTTTATTACAGATAAATACATACACTAAACATGCCAATTGAAACTATTTATACATTATTAAATTGTTAATAACGAAAATAATTTAAGCATTACTTAACAAACAGGTTAATAATTAGCACACCTGCCAAACCAATAAAGGCAACCAGCGATTCCATAACCGACCACGAGCGGAAGGTATCTTTAACAGATAGATTGAAATACTCCTTAAACATCCAAAAACCAGAATCGTTCACATGCGAAAATGCCAGGCTGCCCGCTCCTATTGATAACACCATTAAATTAGGATTTACATGGCCCTGCAACACCAGCGACGATACAATACCCGCAGCTGTTAAACCCGCGATGGTTGCCGAACCAATACACACACGAATAATAGCCGCGATTAACCAACCCAATATCAATGGCGATAAGGTATAGTTTTGCAGCATATCGGCAATTTGGGTGGTTACGCCGCTATCAGTAAGTACCTGTTTAAAAGCGCCTGAACCGCCTATGATTAATAAAATGAGCGCGATATCTTTTAAGGCATCGCCATAAATATCACCCAACTCTTTCATATTTTTTTGCTGGTTGATGCCCAGCGTAAAAGTTGCTACCAATAACGAAATGATCATTACAATAGCCGGATCGCCAATAAAAGATACAATTTGCTGGAATGTGCCTTTGCTATGAACGATGAAAGGAAGCAAGGCGGTAAGCATTAGTAATATCACCGGCAACAACGCGGTAAAAAAACTGGCGAAGCTACCGGGAAGTTTATCCGATGGTATTTCATCGGCCACAAAAGTTTTTAAGGGTTGCGAGGGAATATTTTTAAGCGTTTGAGCAAATACCGGGCCTGCAAGGATAATGGCCGGAATAGCGATCATCAACCCATAAATAAGCGTAAGCCCCATATTAGCATGAAACATAACTACCAACGCCGTTGGCGATGGATGCGGCGGTAAAAACCCATGCGTTACTGATAGCGCTGCCAGCATTGGTAAGCCTATGTAAACCGCTGGTAATTTATACTTGTAAACCACCGAAAAGATAAACGGCACCAGCAGCACAAAACCAATCCCGTAAAACAAAGGTATGCCCACAATAAAACCGGTAACCACCATAGCCCATTGTATGCGCTTTACACCAACGGCACTAACCATTGTTTCAGTTATTTTTTGGGCTGCGCCGCTTACGGCAATCAGCTTGCCCAGCATGGCACCCAGGCAAATAATAATAGCTAGTTGCCCCAAGGTATCGCCCAAGCCTTTTTGTACCGATGCGGTTACTTTACCTAATGGTATGCCTAATAATAAGCCTGCTAATATGGATACAATCAGGAAAGCTACGAACGGGTTAAACTTTGCCCAGGTAACAAGTATTACTAACAGAACAAGACAAATTAAGATAGATAGTAAGGCCATTGGTATTATAAATACTTTAGTCATGCCGAATTTATTTCGGCATCTTAAACGCATAGTAAGCATGATGAATACTCATCATATGGGATGCTGAAATAAATTCAGCATTACTTTTATTGAATTGTATTCATCGCCCAACTAAAGTAATAACATTTGTTGATTTTGAGCTTTTTGTGTTCTATTATTTTATAACACAAATATGTAAATTGCAATATGAGAAGAGACCAAACCAATACCCGCCGCGGTTTTATAAAAAAGTCGGTTACCGGTGCCGTTGTTCTTAGCGTCGGGTTAAAGTTATCCGACGTATTTGCATTACCTAACCATCAAAAACAATCTAACATGAGCGATCAGCAAGAAATTAAACCAAAAGTTACCGGTATTGGCGGTATTTTTTTCAAGAGTGAAAATCCAAAAGAAATGAGAGAATGGTACGCTAAAAACCTTGGTGTACCCGCTACTGACTACGGCGCGACTTTTGACTGGCTGGAAAAAGATGATCCTAAAAAAGAAGGATCAACCACCTGGAGCCCGTTTAAAGAGGACTCTAAATACTTTGAGCCTTCAAAAAAAGACTTTATGATCAACTACCGGGTTGAAAACATAGAGGGCCTGGTTAACAATTTAAAAAATAGCGGGGTAACCATAGTTGATAAAATTGAAGACTCGCCCTACGGAAAATTTGTACATATATTGGATTTGGAAGGCAATAAAGTTGAATTGTGGGAACCCAAGTAGTTTAAAGCTATTCTATCAAATTGCATTGCTACCTTTGCCGGCTCTAATAAGTACTTATGACGCGTAAACGCTACGTTTTTCTTATCCTCATATTAGGTTTACTTACCGCGCTTAGTCCGTTTAGTATTGATATGTACTTACCGGGTTTCCCGGCTATTGCCAAAGCGCTGCACACCACAACTGCTGAAGTTGCGCGCTCACTATCCAGCTTTTTTATTGGGCTGGCATTCGGGCAATTGCTATATGGCCCGCTGATGGACCGCTTCGGGCGGAAAAAGCCATTGTATGCCGGGCTCGCATTATATATCGTTGTTTCGGTGGGCTGTTTTTCGGCTACCTCCATCAATATGTTGATTGCTTTGCGTTTTGTGCAGGCGATAGGCAGCTGCGCGGCAGGTGTAGCGGCCATGGCCATGGTGCGCGATATTTTCCCGGTGAAGGATAATGCCAAAGTTTTTGCTTTATTGGTGCTGGTTTTAGGTGCATCGCCCATGATAGCGCCAACGGTAGGCAGCTACTTAACCGCGGCTTTTGGCTGGCAGGCCGTTTTTATTATGCTGATGAGCATCGCGGCCCTGATCCTGATCGCGGTAGTATTTTCCCTGCCCGAAAGCTATAAGCCGGATGTTACTTACTCATTAAAGCCGCTGCCTATCATCAACAGCTTTTTATCGGTGATTAAAGTGCCACAGTTTTATACTTATGCTATTACCTCATCCCTGGCATTCGCGGGCTTGTTTGCCTATGTGGCGGGCTCCCCGGCGGTGTTTATGGAATATTTTCATGTAGATGGTAAAACCTACGGCTGGATCTTCGCTTTCTTGTCGATAGCATTTATTGGCTCGAGCCAGCTAAACAATGTGTTGCTAAAATACTTCCGCAGCGAACGCATTGTGATAGTCGCCATGTGCGGACAAGTAATCGTAGCGATATTTTACTTAGTTGAATCCCTAAACGGTTGGTTTGGCTTGGCCGGCACACTCGCCATGATATTTTTCATCCTATGCGGGGTTGGTTTGATCAACCCAAATGCTTCGGCCCTGTCGCTTGCACCATTCAGTAAAAACGGGGGCACGGCATCCTCATTAATGGGTGCCATGCAGTTAGGGATTGGGGCATTTGCAACTTATTGCGTGAGTTTGTTTAAAGCAACTTCGCCATTTTCTATGGCGGTTATTATTAGCACGTCTTCGGTAATAGCACTAATTATATTATTTATCGGCAGGCGAAATATTGTTGAGGAGATTGAACCGGATGCGAATGCAATGCCGGTTGGGCATTAAACCTATTCCTTAACCGCGGTAACCCTCGTACCATGTTCGCCAAGGGTTTCAAAAACAAGGTCTTTATCAGTTATTTTTGAGATATAAAATGGAAATTTTCTTGTGGTACCATCCGAAAGATTTTCGGTATAGTTGATATTCATGCCATCCATTTTAAATTTGCCGTGTGATAATACCACTCCGCCCCAGGTGATGATCAGGCTATCGCTTTTGGTGAATTTGATAAATGGCGACTGCGCCGTTAGCTCGTTATGCTTAACACTATCCGGCGGGTTTTCATTCGGATTTTCCACTTTAACATATTTCCATGTGCCATACAGGTCAGACGATTTTATAGCAGGCTTACAGGATGCGAAAAGTACAATTAAAGCAATAACGGGCAATCTCAATTTCATGATAGTATATTGATCGCCTAAATTAAATAAACCTATGATTTTTTAGGTGTTGCTTTGATAGTCTTTTCTTCTGCCTTTTTTACCTCGTCCTTTTCGCTGATGGGCGGTTCGGTCTTAAGCTTTTCTTTATCCTTTTTTAAAGGTTGCTTTGCATCGCCTTCTTTGAGTGGAGTTTGCTTTTTCATAGCTAAAGGTTTTATGATTAACAGGCTATGAAAAAGAATTGTTTTACAATTGACGATTTGACGTGTGCGTTAGGGATCGAAATGGATACCGGCCCGTGAGTAAGGCCCACAGGCGTATGAATGTAAAGCCCGACCGAAGGTAACGCCCAAAATAATGCTTCATCCTGACCTTGTTTCAGGATCCCTCAAAACGAATAATCAGCGCATGGGATGCCGAAATAAATTCGGCATAACTAACAAATATATTAACTACTTAGCCGCGTTCTTTAAGCTATCCGCTTTTTGCTTTGCACGCTCTTTAAAAAAGTGTTTCAGCAAAAAGTTGTGTTGTGCTGCTTCCAGATCATCATTAAGTTTGATAGAGCTTTCCTGCAGCGTATTAATGCTATTTTGCACTTTTACCGCGCTTGCTTTATCGTTTAACAGCACACCTAACACGTTATCGGTACTATTAAGCTTGTTGCTGGCTTTGTTTAGGTTTTGGGTTAGTACATTGGCATTGTCGGCAGCGGCTTTTAATTGCGCTACCGCGCCCTGTATCTTGTTAAAAGTCGCGGTGTCGGTAAATAACCTATCTGCCAAACCACCTTTGGTACTCATTTTATTGCTGAACCTGGTAAGATTAACAGCCATAACCGCTGCACTTGCAGTTGCGATCTGTAGGTTATGCATTGATTCTTTTAACTGTACGCCCATTAAGCTATCAGCTAAAAGTGTCCCTACTGTACCTTTGCCTTGCAGTATTTTATGGCTCAGTAATTTAAAATCGCTGGTGATGGCTAACAGGTTCTCGTTATTTTGCTGGGCTACTTTGATGATATCATCGGTAGAAACCATTTTGGCGGTTTGCAAGATATCGCCATCGCGAATAATTGGTGCCTGCGGACTGCCGCCATCAATAACGATGATCTTGTTACCGATCAATCCATCGGAGCCAATGTGTACCTGCG
>Ga0302301_1000879_pt1 | contig 11153 bp, 8 predicted proteins | sample III_Palsa_E1_2_FD_194544 | JGI IMG/M metagenome (GOLD analysis project Ga0302301, IMG submission 194544) | Peat permafrost microbial communities from Stordalen Mire near Abisko, Sweden - III_Palsa_E1_2 | ecosystem: Environmental > Terrestrial > Soil > Palsa > Peat permafrost | place: Sweden... | reverse complement strand
TGGCCTATCAGCAGGACTTCCGCAACCTTGGGATGACGCTTAATGACAACCTAAGCCATCAGGAATGGGTTGATGTTTACAAAAAACTTATCTACTGGGAACTGGAACTTCAGCAACTGGAAGATAGTGGTATGCATGAGATCTTAACGCTGCAAAAAGCCGAAGCCAATACCCAATTCTGCAAATTTGTTGAAAAAAACTATCTCGACTGGATCAAAAATCCGGATACTGCCCCTACCAGTTCGCCGCAATTATTCAAAAAGAAGGTTTTCCCTAAACTGGATGGTAAAGGCCCGGTGTTCTTTATTTTGATTGATAATTTAAGGTATGATCAGTTTAAGATCATCAACCCAATTATCTCAGAATATTTCAGGCTCGAAGAAGAAGACACCTATTTCAGTATTCTGCCTACTGCTACACAATATGCGCGTAACTCCATATTCTCTGGTTTGATGCCATTGGAAATGGAACGCCGTTATCCGCAAATGTGGCAAAACGATGAGGACGAAGGCGGTAAAAATTTATTCGAATCGGATTTTGTTACCGACCACATTAAACGTGTTTTGCGGAAAGATATCAAGCACTCCTACCATAAAATATTAAATATAGATGAGGGCCGCGCACTGAATGAGTCGGTAAGCAACCTGATGAACAACGAGCTGAATGTAGTGGTTTACAACTTTGTTGATATGCTTTCACATGCCCGTACCGACATGCAAATGATCCGCGAACTGGCAAGTGATGATTCGGCCTACCGCTCATTAACACTGTCGTGGTTTGAGCATTCGCCGCTGTTTGATCTGCTTAAATTCCTGGCATCTAAACAAGTTCGTGTGGTTATTACAACCGACCACGGTACCATTCGCGTAAAAAAACCAAGCAAAATAATCGGCGACAGGAATACCAATACAAACCTTCGCTACAAACAGGGTCGTAATTTAAATTTCAACCCTAAAGAGGTATTCCACATCCGCAACCCGCATGATGCCATGCTACCCAAGCTGCATGTAAGTTCAAGCTTTGTATTTGCCAAAGAGGATAGCTATTTTGTTTACCCTAATAACTATAACCACTTTGTTAACTTTTATAATGAAACCTTCCAGCACGGCGGTATTTCGTTAGAAGAGATGATCATACCTATTGCTACCTACGGGCCAAAATAGGATTTAACCTAACCTGTCATTTCGAACGATAGTGAGAAATCTTTTACGCCAACCCGGGTGGCAATATGGGTTGCAGAAGATTTTTCCTGTACCTCGTTCGAAATGACAATTTTTGTTTCGTTTTCATTATTTTTGGCCAATGGACCTGCTCATAAAAAGCACTGCTGAACTGGATAATGCCGCCGAAGAAATGCTATCCTTCGCATCCAATAATCGTGTCTTCCTATTTTACGGCGATATGGGCGCAGGCAAAACCACCCTCATTAAATCCCTATGCAGCCAATTAGGCAGCGACGACAATGTTACCAGCCCTACATTTGCCATCGTAAATGAATATACCGGCCCAAACACCATTTACCACTTCGATTTTTACCGGTTGAAAAATCAAGCCGAGGCTATGGATATTGGCTTTGAAGAATATTTGTATTCGGGAAACTACTGCTTTATTGAATGGCCCGAGAAAATCCCCGATCTGCTGCCATTGCATTATGTAACTGTATCGATACAAGTACTTGACAGCGGTTTTCGCCGTTTAACTATTGAGCAGATTTAATTGAGCTTTTTACATTTTTTATTTATCTTCATCTTCCGAAATATAAACATAAATGAGTTCAGGGAAATACAGCGGATTTTCGGATATCGCCAAGCAGGCTATGATGCAACCGCAGGAGTCGATGCTGGAAGTTAAAAGCAAAAAAAACAAACTTTATATAGGCATTCCAAAGGAGGTTTCTTTTCAGGAAAACCGCATTCCGTTAACGCCTTTATCGGTTGCGCTACTGGTGAATAACGGGCACGAGGTAATATTGGAGAGCAATGCCGGGCAGGCCGCCAATTTTTCAGACAAGGATTATAGCGAGCAAGGCGCATTGATTGTATTTGATACCAAAGCCGTTTATGAGGCTGATATCATTATAAAAATAGCACCGCCAACTTTGGCCGAAATAGAGTTGATGAAGCACGGCCAAACCCTCATTTCAGCATTGCAGATCTCTACCCTTAAATCAGAATGCCTGCATGCTTTATTAAAAAAGAACATCACCGCGCTTTGCTTTGAGCATTTGCAGGATGAAGGCGGTTCATTAACCGTAGTGCGCGCCATGAGCGAAATCGTGGGCGCTACTTCTATATTAATTGCAGCCGAATATCTGAGTAATGTATTCGAGGGTAAGGGCTTGATGCTTGGCGGCATTACAGGTGTACCACCAACCGAAATAGTAATATTAGGTGCTGGCACTGTTGGCGAATATGCTGCACGCACTGCCATCTCGTTAGGTGCCGAAGTGAAGGTTTTTGATCCATCTATATATAAACTTCGTCGTTTACAGAATAATATTGGCTCGCGGGTATTTACTTCTGTGGTTCAGCCAATAGTTTTAGAAAAAGCCGTTACTACCTGCGATGTAGCCATTGGCGCCATGCGTGCCGAAGATGGCCGCAGCCCATGTATTATATCAGAGGCAACGGTAAGCAAAATGAAGCGCGATTCAGTTATAATTGATGTAAGTATTGACCAGGGCGGTTGTTTCGAAACATCTGAAATAACCAATCACACCCACCCGGTATTCCGCAAATATGATGTGATCCATTATTGTGTTCCTAACATTGCATCACGCGTTGCACGTACCGCCACCTATGCCCTAACCAATATTTTCGCCCCTATTTTACTTGATATTGGCGAACAAGGCGGATTAAAAAATGTTATCTGGCAAAATGCCGGCGTTCGTAATGCTGTGTATATTTACCAGGGCCAGTTAACAAGTAAATATATCGGCGAAAGGTTCTCCATCCCTTGCAAGGACCTTGACCTTCTTATTGTTTCAAATCGTTAATTTATTATATGCTCAAAAAGTTCATTCCCAAAACAACACTTGCTTTATTGTTAGTGATTGGGGGCGGCAGTGCCTATGCCCAAAATAATCTTCAAAATGCCTGGCAGGCTTTTCTTGAAAACAAAACAGATACGGCTAAACTTTTATTCAACCAGGCGGTGCAGCAAAACAACAATGCTGCCGATGCCCTGCTTGGCCTTAGCCTGATTGAAGAAACGGACCAGGCGCCAAAAGCCGCATTTAATTATTTTCAAAAGTTTTATGCAATCAGCAAAAACCCGGCACCTTATGCTTACGCACTCTGGACCACCCCGGTTGTTAGCGGTGCAACGGGCAGACGCACTCCGGAACAACTTGACTTTTTAAAACAGGTAACTGAAAACACTACCTATGATGGCATGATGGCGGCTATGGCCTATTCGCTTATAGGCAAGCATTACGAAGCATCGGTACAATTAGATAAAGCTGATGCTGCTTTTAAAAATATCAATTCGTTTGATAACTGGCAAATAACCGGTGAGTTCGAAAACATTTCAACCAGCGGGTTCGATAGAACATATACTGTGATCGATCATCCCGAAGCTACTGCAATGTTTACTACCAAATATGGCGCAAAAACAGGCTGGCATACTGTAACCGATCTAAGGCACGATAAATGGTTCGATTTTGAATATTATTCAGAAGCCGAAAACTCTATTATCTTTTCACAATCATTCATTAAATCGCCGCAGGCACAAGAGGCACAATTACGCATCGGCGTATCCGGCTCTATAAAGGTTTGGGTAAATGACGCATTGGTGTTATCAGTTCCCGAAGAACGCAATAACGACCTTGATTCCTATCTCCAAACCATCAAATTAAATGCAGGCTATAACCGCGTGCTGGTACAAGTTGGCGAAAGTTATGCCGGAAGTATGAATTTTCTACTGCGCCTGACTGACGATAAAGGCATCCCGCTACCCGGCCTAACCAGCGTTGCAACCGCACAGCCATATACAAAGGAAACAGACTATGTATCAAAGAAAATTGAACCCTTTGCCATAACCTATTTTGAAGATCAAATAAAAGAGCACCCGCAGGATTGCCTGCCTAAGATCTTACTGGCCGAAGCTTATTTGCGCAATGATAAAACTTATGAAACGAGGCGCGTCCTGGATGATCTGATCTCCAAATACCCTAACAGCACATTTCTTAACTTAATGATGCTGGAAGTTTTTGGTCGTGAAAATAATCGTACCGGCAGTGAAACACTGAAGGAAACCATTAAAAAAAGTGATCCAACTTCAACCGAAGCATTAATATTAAAGTACAGCGAATATTATGATCAAAAGGATTTTGACAGGGCAGCCGGCATTGTTAAACAACTTTCGGCGAAACCAGAGCTGGATGAACTTTTATATGAAAGCAAAATGGGTATAGCCAGCGGCAACAAAAATCAGGATGAAATTGTAAGATTGGTTGATGAGGCGTATGTAAAATATCCTGATAATAAAGAAATAGTTGGGCTAAAATATGATGTGGAACAGCAGATCAGGAAAAACCCGAAAGCCATTGATGTACTGAAAAAATACGTCGACAATCATGATGATTACGTTATGGCAAAATCCCTGTCTGAAGCTTATTTTACTGCCGGCGATGCTGCCGACGGCATACAGGTATTGCAAACTCAAATTGATCATGAGCCTTATGCTACTGGCATCTATGCCAATCTGGGCAATCAGTACTATAAACAACAACAATATAAAAAGGCAGAAGAATGCTATCTGAATTGTATCCGCATTGCGCCAACCATTGGTAATTATTACGCATCACTTGGTAAAATAAACGAGATGATGAATAATAAAGATGTGGCTATTAAATATTATTTAAAAGGTCTTACCTTTTCGCCAAATGATTATGAAACCATAGCCTCACTGCGCAAATTGCAGGACAAGAAAGAAGTATTCTCTTATTTCAAAGATCCTGATGTTGATGAAGAAATAAGAAATGCGCCAAAGGCCGCCGATTATCCTGATGATAATGTGGTAATATTAGACGAAGAGGTACAAAAGGTAGTGTATGCCCAGGGTGGTTCTGAAGAAAAAAGATTTATTACCGCAAAAATCCTTACTCAAAAAGGTATTGACGACTGGAAAGAATACCGCATTGATTTTGATAACTGGCAGGACGTATTTATAGAAGCTGCCGAAGTTATTAAAGCTAACGGAACCAAGGTACCAGCCGAACGCAACGAGAACAACCTTGTTTTCACCAACCTTGAGGTGGGTGATGTGATCAATATTCGTTACAAGATCAAAAATTATTCAAAGGCTAAATTGGCTGGCTATTTCTGGGATTCATTTTACTTTACCAACGGTAATCCGCACGTATTGTCGAAATATTCATTGCTGATCGATAAGGGCCAAAAGTTCAATTACACTTTTTCACAAAAACCGATTACCCCTGTAAAAACTTCGGTTGATGAGTTTGACTTTTATACCTGGAAAAACGAAAAACAGGAATCATTACAATACGAAGATAAAATGCCGCCCCTTGATGATGTAGCAAACGTACTTTACCTGACCTCTATACCCGATTGGAAATTTATTTCAGATTGGTATAATGACCTGGCATCAGCAAAAGCACGTACCAATTACGAGGTAAAACAAGTAATAAGCGATATTTTTAAAGGAAATCCTAACCTAACCGACTTTGAAAAGATCGAAAAGATCTATCGTTATATCACCGGAAATATTAGTTATAGCGAAGTTTCATTCCGACAAAGCGGGCTTATCCCACAAAACCCATCGGCAGTAATTAATACCCGCATTGGCGATTGCAAGGATGTGGCCACACTATTTGTTGCCATGTGTAAGGAAGCCGGAATTAAGGCCCATTTAGTATTGGTAAAAACCCATGATAACGGGGTACTCGGCATGCCACTACCAAGTATTGATTTTAACCACTGTATGGCAAAAGTTACCATGAATGGTAAAGACTATTATATCGAGTTAACCAATCAATATCTGCCATTCAGAAGCTTGGGCAATAGCGAGATCAATTCAACCACGTTGGATATTGATGAAACCACCGGTACTGCTACAAAATTGCTTAACCCAACAACACGTACGGAAAACAACATTAAGCGTGTCACCAATATCAACTTTAAAGATAAGGATATGCTTATTGATGAGCATACCTATAAAACGGCGGCATTAGCCGGCGCAATGCGCGAAAATGTTGGCGATCTTTCAGAAAAGGACCGTATAAAAGGCATGAAAACTGCATTATCAACAGCTTATCCCGATAATGAGATCACCATGCTTAATTATCGCAATGTTGATCGCAGAAACCCGGTAGATACCGCTTATATGCATTTGGCATACCAGATAAATAATAGCGTAAAATCAATTGCCGGCATATCAATTTTCACTATTCCATGGTCTGATAATATTACTGCTAATGATTTGCAGGTTAATTTGCCGCGCTATTCGGGCATTGACCTGAGCCAGATGTTTTATTTAGATAATGAAACAGAGGTGGTCACCCTTACTTTGGAGCCGGGCAAAAGCCTTGTTGAAGCAGTAGCCCCAATATCTTTAAAAAATGATATTTTGGAGTACAGCATCACGCCAAAGCAAGTGGACAATAAGTTAATTATAACCCGCACCTTCAAGCTTAAAAAAGATTTTGTCCCAGCCGACGAAGTTCCTGAATTTAACACCTTCTTTAAAAAGATGGTAGAGTCTGATGCCAAAGAGCTTGCCATGAAATAATGAGAAAGCTAGTCGCTATATTTTTGCTGACTATAATCCCGTGTACTTTCAATAACACAAGTGCACAGGATTATAGTCGGCAATTAAAAGTAAGCGGCCCATCTGCTTATTATCAGCAAGTAAAAAACAACCCCAGCAAGCGTTTGGCCGAAATAAAAAAGTATATCCCCACTATTGTACTTGATATTCGTTACGCAACCACCAATAACTTTACTCACCAAATAATGTACAGTCAGGCGCGGGCATTTACCCGGCTGCCTGTCGTTATAGCATTGCAGCAAGTTGAGGCTGATCTTAAAACGCGCGGCCTCGGCCTAAAAATTTATGATGCTTATCGCCCTTATTCCGTCACCGTAAAGTTTTATGAGGCTGTGCGTGATACCAATTTTGTTGCCGACCCTAAAAAAGGATCGAAACATAACCGTGGCTGCGCCATTGATTTGAGTCTGATCGATCTGAAAACGGGAAAAGAATTAGATATGCCAACCGGCTTTGATAACTTCAGCAAAAAAGCATCCGCAGATTATCCCGATCTCACCAAACAACAACTTGCAAACCGAGAGTTATTGAAAAGGGTAATGGCGGCACATGGCTTTAAAGTGATCCCTACCGAATGGTGGCATTATGATTTTAATGGCTGGCAAAATTACGAACTGCTTGATGTACCATTTTCTGCCATCAACTAATTACCGGCCGGGCACTCCCTGCGAATAATTATCTAAAATATAGCTTTGTGGTATAGCATTGGTATGGTGTTTTTTGCCATAAGTGGTAACCCCGCAATCCAAATCGCCCGATGGTTTTATAATTACGGTGAATAACTGGTCGTAATCCTCCTTATCCAAATCATCAAATGGCGTATCGGCACCCAGGGCAGCAAGCAATGGCAAAATGGTATTATAGCTTGCTATAATTAATACCTTCTTCCCGATAAAATTATTTTTAATAATGGCAGCAAACTTTCTTATGCTATCGGTATAAACTCTCGGCAATATTCTCACTTTGGCCGCCAATGGATTTGCCGTTGCGGCTGATACATTTTTATTAGTTATATAAATCACCTCTACCCCTTCATGCCTCATCCTTTTTTCAAGGTCTGTAGCTCTTTCTTGTCCTATTTGGGATAATCGGTCACTATTATCATCATTTTCAGCATGATTTACTATCCATATGGTAGTTTTTTGTGCTGAGGCACTAAAATTGCTAAGCATTAATACAAGGAACATCAATTTAAAGCAACGGTTCAAAAAAAGTGTTTTTTTCATCTTAAATGATTCTTTTAGCCTGGCACCTTATAATAATACGTATATTTTGATATATCGGTTTAATATACATAATGGTTTAATAATAAAGAATATATAGTTAGCATATAGCGCCGTATTACAGATATATTTGATTTAACTATGAAAATTTTTAACAAGGAGTTTCTTAAACATTTATGGAAGGTAATAATGGCCACATTTATGGCCTTTATTAATGATAATGGTTTAAAGTTAAGCGCTTCATTAGCCTATTACACTGTTTTCTCTATAGCTCCTTTATTATTTCTTACGCTCGCTTTAGCCGGGTTATTCCTTGGTGGCAATCAAAAAGTTACAAATGACATTTACCCGCATCTGAGCGCTATGCTCGGGCATCAGGCTGCTGATCAGATTTTGAGCATGCTTAAAAATCAGCTCACCGCAAAATCTAACGTTGCGGTTGTTATTGGTGTAGTTACCTTATTAGTTGGTGCAAGTACTATGTTTGTTGAGATCCAGGATTCGCTTAATATAATCTGGCGGGTAAAAGCAAAACCTAAAAAAAGCTGGCTTAAATGGATAACCAACCGGTTCTTATCATTTTCATTAATTATAAGCCTGGGGTTCTTGCTACTGGTGTCTTTGCTTATTAACTTACTCATTCTTGCCCTAAGCGCCAAGCTTCAGCATTTTTTACCTGGAGTAACTATCTGGGTGCTCAATGGTATTAACGTGGCTATAACTATTGTTGTAATAGCTGTATTATTCGGCATTATGTTTAAGTTTTTGCCCGATGTTAAAATAGCCTGGAAAGATGTGCGTTCAGGAGCAATATTCACAGCACTACTTTTTTTGCTGGGTAAATATTTAATTGGTTTGTATATTCAATATTTTGCCAATAGTTCTGCCTATGGTGCCGCCGGTTCCATAATTTTAATTTTACTGTGGATCTATTACACTGCCGCCATCCTGTATATCGGTGCCGAATTTACCCAGGTATATGCCGAAGCCATCGGCAGCCGTATCGAACCCGCTGAATACGCGGTTCATATTCATCAAACTGAAGTTGAAGAAGTTGTTAAAAAACTACCGCCTCAAAACCCGGATATAAAAGACAATATGAAACCTGCTTAAGCTTTTTAGTGGTATATTAATTCTGCATTAAATTGTGTATTTTTAATTACCAATTCAATGCCGTTTTCTAATATCCCTGTTCATGAAATTGCTGCGTGTCATCATATTAACGTTTTTGTTGATCTGTTGCTTTTTATTCGCATCGGCACAGTATTTTGATCTTCAACCAAACAAAAAACATATTGTGCTGCCTTTCCGGGTTATCCGCAATATGATCGTGATCCAGTTACGGATTAATAACAAAGGGCCTTTTAATTTTGTGCTGGATACTGGGGTTGGCATTATGATCATTACTAATCCAAAGCTTATCGATTCCCTTAATATTAGCGCTAAGCGCAGTATAAAAATTCCAGGCCTTGGTGATGGCGAAGATGGTGAGGCTTATATAACATCACCATTAAATATTGACATACCCGGGTTAACCAGTTATGACGTAAGCGCTGCTGTATTAAAAAAAGACCAGTTTAACCTTTCTGAATATGCCGGGATGCCTATAAGCGGACTGTTAGGATACGAATTGTTTAGCAGCCTTGCCATTAAAATTGATTTTAGCGATAGCACCCTTACTGCTTGCAGGCCTGCTGATCTCCACGTTTTCAGAAATGGAGACAAGATCCCTATCACTATTGAAGACAGAAAACCTTATATGCAGGCTAACATCACTTTTAAAAATGGCAAAAAAGTTAATAGCAAACTGGTGATAGATATAGGTGCGGGCCACCCCGTATCAATTGAAAACATGATCAAAAATAATGGGTTGCCTCAAAAATTTATTGCTGCGAATTTAGGCGTAGGTTTAAATGGCCCTATCAATGGCTTTATAAGCCGTATAACTGAAATTGAGGTTGGCAATTTTAAAATTAAAGATGTCCTGGCATCTTTTCCTAATGATAGCAAAAGGTCGGTAAAATCTTACATCGTCCGCCGTGATGGAAACCTGGGATTGGGGATTCTCAAAAAATTTGATGTGATATTCGATTATCCCGATAGCGTGCTTTATTTAAAAAAAGGCGTATTATTTAATGACCCCTATGAACATGATATGAGTGGGTTGGAATATTATGCCACCGGCGATAAATATCAGCATGTTATTATAAGCAGGGTTGAGCCCGGATCGGCAGCAGATGCTATAGGATTGGAAAAAGGTGATGAACTGGTAACTATAAATTTTAAATCTGTATCAACAATGAGCCTTGAAGAAATAGACAATTTATTTAAGTCGAAAGATGACCGTAGTATTTTACTTGAGGTTTTCCACGATAACAGATATGATCAGATTGTACTTACTTTAAAACGCAGGATCTGATACGTGCCTACTTTAACTGGCTGATGTTTTCAAAAAAAGCGGTTTGCAGGTCCAAAAGTGATTTTACACTCATTTCTTCGCCATACATATCAAAACACAAGAACTGTGAATGTTTCATATCATTGTTTTTTGCCTTTTCAAAAAAATTAAAAGTTTCAAAAAAGTAATGATTGGTAGTCACATTGTTTTTCTCATTGGTTTGTGAAGCATTTAGCCTAAAACCAATGCTATCCATCCATCTGTGCACTTTTAAGTGCAGGTTTGCGCGAATGTGCTTCATAGTTAATTTTTTAGTTAACAACGATGGTCCATGGTACTATGTTTTGCTAACTAACAATTAATTAATAACAATTGTTTAGTATTTATGTGAACAACTATAAAATAATATCATATTTATCCCCTTTATTGGCCAATATATTTTGTAACCTATTATTAGTGTTTCCGTAAACAGCTTAATTCTTTTAAAATAAATTATGAAAAAACACCAACTTTTATTACCCCTATTATTAGTACTAGTATATTCAACCACACTTAACAGCTGTTCAAAAGACAAAACTCCCGGACCTACAGGCCCAACGGGAGCTACTGGCGCAACTGGCGCTGCTGGTACCACGGGAGCTACTGGCGCCGGCGGCCCACAGGGCGCTACTGGTACTACCGGCGCAACCGGCGCAACGGGCGCTACCGGCCCTGCAGGAGCTACTGGGGCAACGGGTGCTACC
>Ga0302301_1000877_pt1 | contig 11169 bp, 9 predicted proteins | sample III_Palsa_E1_2_FD_194544 | JGI IMG/M metagenome (GOLD analysis project Ga0302301, IMG submission 194544) | Peat permafrost microbial communities from Stordalen Mire near Abisko, Sweden - III_Palsa_E1_2 | ecosystem: Environmental > Terrestrial > Soil > Palsa > Peat permafrost | place: Sweden... | reverse complement strand
TATGATACCGAAAAGGTTCCATCAATGCAGGTTTTTGTGGTGCAGCTACGGTAGTGCTTGTTACGGGTTTACCGGTTTCCTGCGCGCAGCCGCTATCCAATAAACACCCTAATAATATAAGATAATAAAGCTTGTTGCTCATTTAGTAAGGCTATTAATAATACAACTCGTCGGGCGATAACTCACCTTTAGGTTTACCCGGAATGGTTAAATATACATGCAACGACGCGGTTGTACCAACATTATAGTATTTTAATGTAAAGCGGTGAAATCCTTTTTGTAAAGGGATCGATCCGCCTTGCTCTAATGAACCATGTTTGCCATCGTTATTAACAACCGGTACATCATCAATTGATAATACCGATCCGTCATCCGATTGCGTGGTAAAGCCGTAAACGCCATCATTATCAATACGTATAAATCCACTATATATTACACCAAAGGCCAGAGAACTTTTTTTGATGGCCGCTTGGTTAAAGCTTTTTACTACGCCGCTATCAACAACTGCCGATTTGTCAAGGTCTGAGGTGCTGGTAAACGTTCCGGTATAAAGCTGATAGGCTAACCCGCTTTTATTTGCCGAATAATTAACCGGCGGCAATGGCGATTTGTTCCACATTACGGTATGCGTTACCACGCTTCGTTTGCCTGATGGTGTGATTACCATCGTTTCCAATTCGCGGAATTGATCCTGCGGTACATTATAACTTAAAGGTATGCTGTAAATTAGATCTGTTTCGCGCGGGGTATAACTATCAATCGTATAATAAACGGATGCACCGGCAACAGATGGTTTTAATTGCGCGTTTAATTGCGAACCAAATTCAATGGTATCTTTTGCACCAATTGCTTGCGGCACACGGTAATCAAGGCCATCCTTATCAAATACAGCCAGGTGATAAGGTAAGCGTGAGTTAGCAAAATCATTGAAGTTTTTATTGGCCAATGATGTCCAGCCAACCTCGCTCACGGCAAGCAGGCGTGGTAAAATCATGTATTCAACTTTGGCATCGGTAGCAATGTATTCGGTCCATAAATTGCCTTGTACACCTAAAACGTATTTTTGCTGATCTGGTGTTAAAGCCGCGGGAGTAGGGTTGTAGCTGTAAGTTTTTTGTAATGGAGAATAACCGCCAATACCCACAGGTTCATCGCTTAATTTTCCTTGTGCCGCATCAAGGTATAAACCGCCGCTGCCGGGAGTCATGATTACATTGTGATTTTGTTGAGCTGCAGCTATACCACCAGCTTCACCCCGCCAGCTCATCACTGTAGCGCCAGGCGATAAACCACCTTCTAATATCTCATCCCAACCAATAATCTGGCGACCTTTTGAGTTCACAAATTTCTCCATTCGCTGGATAAAATAGCTTTGCAACTTATCCTCTTTAGAGGAAGCTTTATCATCTTTATAGCCTAATTTTTTGATCAGTTTTTGGCAGAATGCTGATTCGCGCCATACATTTTTAGGTACTTCATCGCCACCTATGTGAATGTATTTACTTGGGAACAGATCCATTACTTCAGTCAACACATCCTGTAAAAAATCGAATGTTTTGTCGGATGGACAATAAACATCGTAAAATACACCCCATGTTTCTGATACTTTATAAGTTCTGCTTGGATCGCAGCTCAACTCAGGATAAGCTGCCAGTGCAGCTTCAGAATGTCCCGGCATTTCTATTTCGGGGATGATGGTAATATATCTATCAGCAGCATATTTTACTACATCGCGAATCTGATCTTGTGTATAAAAGCCACCGTAAGGTGTATTGTCATATTGTTGTGGGGTACGGTCATGGTAATTACCGATAACCGTTTGTGCACGCTGACTGCCGATGGTAGTTAAGCGTGGATATTTTTTAATTTCGATGCGCCATCCCTGGTCATCGGTTAAATGCCAGTGAAAGGTATTGAATTTGTACATCGCCATCAGGTCGATATATTTTTTAACAAACTCAACTGAGAAAAAGTGACGGCAAACATCCAGCATCATACCACGGTAACCAAAGCGCGGATAATCTTCTATCTGTACACATGGTAAACTTAGGCTCGCCATGCCTTCGGCCGGGATTAATTGGATTAAAGTTTGTATCCCGTAAAATAACCCTGAACCCTTACCTGCAACAGTAATTTTTTGTGAGGTAATGGTTAAGCGATAGCCTTCAGCAGGCAAACCGTCGGTACCGGCAGAAGTTAAAACGATACTATTTGCAATGTCATTACCACCATTAGCTTTAGGCTGAATATTCAGCATTTTTTTGCTGCGCAGATAATCTGCTAAAAAAAGTACAGCTTTATTATTCGGGCTATCGGCAACAAAAGCAGTTTGCTGACTTAACGTGAAAGTGCCCGGTTGTTTTTGTAAAGAAACAGGAGCGGGGATGATGCCCATATTTGGCCCTGAATCCTGGGCATTTGTAATTTTTGTGAAAGCGATTAAAAGAACAAACAGTAGCGGTAAGAAATTTTTATACATAGTAGATCAACAGCTTTGGTATAATGACCGTGAATATAGCAGAATTTGAAAACGTTAGGGCTATTGTGTGTAAAAATATATGGTAAAACAAAAAAACCATTCGCTTACGCGGATGGTTTTTTAGATTTTTCGGGTTTTTCAGCCTCCGCAGGTTTCTCTGCTTTGTCTGATGGAATAGACGGCGCAGCCTTTTTTATATGATGCGGCCTGCTTTTGCCATACGAACCCATTGTTATTTTTCCTTTACGAGATTTTTTATCACCTTTTCCCATGATTTTGTAGTTTATAATATAGTATAAACCTTAAAAAGAGAATTTGTTTTGGCGAATTGATTACGCTGTTACAATGTGCTCTTTACCAGCTAAATAACGTTCAGCTTCGATAGCGGCCATACAGCCTGAACCTGCAGCTGTAACAGCCTGGCGGTAGATATGATCCTGCGCATCACCACAGCAAAATACACCCTCAATATTAGTTTGGGTCGAATCCGGTTTGGTAATGATGTAGCCGGTTTCATCCATATGTACCCAATCTCTGAAAATATCTGTATTAGGTTTGTGGCCGATAGCGACAAAAAAGCCGGTAACATCTAAGGTGGTTTCCTTATTGGTAACGTTGTTTATAACCGTTACACCGGTAACGCTTTGCCCATCACCAACAATTTCTTTGGTTTCGGTATTGTATAATATCTCGATGTTTGGTGTGTGCAATACACGGTGCATCATTGCTTTTGAAGCACGGAACTCATCACGACGAACGATCATGCTTACTTTACGGCACATTTTAGCCAGATAGGTAGCTTCTTCAGCTGCGGTATCACCGGCTCCAACTATAGCAACATCTTGCCCACGGAAAAAGAACCCGTCGCAAACCGCACAGGCAGATACACCGAAACCGCTATACTTTTGTTCAGAATCCAAACCCAACCATTTTGCAGAAGCGCCTGTTGAGATAATAACCGTGTCGGCAAGGATGGTTTTTATTTCATCAACCACTACTTTATGCGGCATGCTCGAAAAATCAACTGAACTAACATATCCAAAACGAATATCAGTACCCAAACGCTCGGCTTGTTTGCGGAAGTTTTCCATCATCTCCGGGCCCATAATTCCTTCAGGGTAACCAGGATAATTTTCAACTTCGGTAGTTTGAGTTAGCTGCCCACCGGCAAGCATACCGGTATACATAACAGGTTTTAAATCAGCACGGGAAGCATATATAGCAGCGGTATAGCCCGCAGGTCCTGAACCTATGATCAGGCATTTAACGTGTTCCAAATCTTGAGACATCTTTATTTAAATTGAAGCACGAAGTTAAGAAAAAAGGCAATTTGGATAGTCAGATGTTGGTAAACATTAATGCTGTTAATATTTAACATAACCTATATTGCCGTATAACGTAAAACATAATCATGAACAAAAAGAAAGCCTTAAAACAATTCGCGATACTGATAGTACTGATAATAGTAGTGCTGATAGTTGTTTTAAAGCTCTTTTTGCAAGATTTTTATAAAATGGGCTAAGCCATTATGTTTGAATAATCCCCACATTAAATGCCTTTTCAATAGGTGCGTGGTTGGCTGCCTCAATTCCCATTGATATTACTTTACGGGTTTCCAACGGATCAATAATACCATCAACCCAAAGCCTTGCCGCTGCATAATAGGGTGTTGTTTGGGAATCATACCTATCGCTGATCTCTTTTAATAATTCTGCTTCTTTTTCGGGCGTAATCACAACTTCGCCTTTTGCTTTTAAAGTCGCGGCCTGAATTTGTAATAAAGTTTTTGCCGCTTGCGAACCACCCATCACCGCGATTTTAGCCGATGGCCAGGCATAAATTAACCTCGGATCGTATGCTTTACCGCACATGGCATAATTACCTGCACCATAGGAATTGCCTATTACTATAGTAAATTTTGGCACAACCGAATTAGCAACCGCATTCACCATTTTGGCGCCATCCTTAATAATGCCACCCTGTTCAGATCGGCTACCCACCATAAAGCCGGTAACATCCTGCAAAAACACCAATGGAATTTTCTTTTGATTACAGTTCATAATAAACCGTGTGGCTTTATCGGCAGAATCAGAATAGATCACTCCGCCAAACTGCATTTCTTTTTTGCCTGATTTTACTACTTTACGCTGATTGGCTACGATCCCTACAGCCCAGCCATCAACACGGCCTAATCCGCAGATAATAGATTGACCATATTCGGTTTTGTATTCCTCGAAATCAGAGTCATCTATCAAGCGCAGAATAATATCCCGCATATCATAAGGCTTATCACGGGTATCAGGCAAAATTCCGTAAATATCTTTTGGGTCGAGTTTGGGTTGAACAGGTTTTATTCGATCAAATCCTGCCTTACTATAATCACCAATTTTGCTAAATATATTCTTGATACTATCCAAACAAGCCTGGTCATTAGGTTGCTTGTAATCGGTTACGCCCGATATTTCACAGTGCATGGCTGCACCGCCCAAGCTTTCATTATCAATATCTTCACCAATAGCTGATTTTACGAGATAAGATCCCGCTAAAAATACAGAACCCGTACCTTCCACAATCATCGCTTCATCACTCATAATTGGTAAGTAAGCTCCACCCGCCACACACGAGCCCATAATGGCCGAGATCTGCACAATACCCATACTGCTCATAATGGCGTTGTTGCGGAATATGCGGCCAAAATGTTCCTTATCCGGGAAAATCTCATCCTGCAAAGGCAAGTATACACCTGCAGAATCAACCAAATAAATGATAGGTAGCTTGTTTTCCATGGAGATTTCCTGGGCACGAAGGTTTTTCTTAGCTGTGATTGGGAACCATGCACCAGCTTTAACCGTGGCATCGTTAGCTACAATAACGCATTGCCTGCCCGATACATAACCAATGCCGCAAATCACACCACCTGATGGGCAACCGCCATGGTCGGCATATAAACCATCACCTACAAACGCGCCAATTTCCAGCCAGGGTTTATCCTTGTCAATCAAATAAGCCACGCGCTCGCGGGCCAGCATTTTGCCTTTTTCTTTTTGTTTAGCTGCAGCTTTTTCGCCACCGCCTAAAAAAACTTTCTTCAGTCTGGTATTAACCTCATAAACAAGCTGTTTATTGATATCCTCGTTCTTGTTAAATTCAATGTCCATAATTGGTATAATGGGAAAAACGTAATGTAGCACATTACTGCAAGAAAAGGTAAAATTGAGAAATTTTGTTTGATTATTTAGTTAGATAAATAAAGATTGTAATTGCCGGTTGTGTATATCGAATGCCAACCTGTTGTTGAAACAATGGTTTTATCAGGTACCAATAATAAATATTTGTTATGGTCTTTTATAGCTGCAGGAATAGTAAGCTCATCTACCAAAACATATTGATTATTAATGGTTAAAAGGAATAATCCATCGGGGTTTGTGGTGATGATTTTTTCTGTTTGATGATTGCTGGAGATGAATTTTGAGATGCTATCCAGCTGTGCAATATCATTTATCTGATGGGTAAACACCCGGAAGCCTTTCAGTTTATTATCGGTTGTATTAGCCGACATGCGATCACTGCTGTAATTTTTAACCCGATAGTACATAGTACCTACACCATAAATTACCGATAAACATATGGCTATATAAGCCATGTATTTTATAAGCTTATTAGCCTTTAAAGCATAATCAATTAAGTATGGTAGCACAAATATGGTTATTGGTAAAAACAAACGGTCTTCGTTGCTGATGTAGCTGCGCTTTAAGGTAAACACCAGCCAATAAACCATGTACATAATACTGATTACTAATGTTACCCGGAACATATTATCGGTTTGAAACATGGATTTGATGTTTTTTCTGTATTGGTAGATAAAATAGAATGTAACCAACAGAAAGAGAAGCATTATGACAATGGTGTAAAGATCAAGAAAAGCGAGCTTATCTTGCAGGTTACCATAAACCCCAGTTACACTTAATGATCCAAACAAAACACCTACTACGCCCGAAAAAATACCTGAGATAATAGCTGAAATACTTATAAGAAATCCCTGGCCTGATGTTGGATTAACCCCAAGTCGCAGAAAAAACCAGTAAAATAATATAACCGATAACAAGAAAGGGAATAGGGATGTTGCTTTTTTGATTAGGTATACGCCGAATAGTGGTTTTTTTAACCTTACTTGTTCAAAAAGAAAATCAACAATTAAATAAATGTTGAAGGCTGTACTGAATAATAAAAAGCTATTTTTAATAAATAAGCCTGTAATATTAATTAACAGCAATACAAACAGGTTTTGCCAATAATATTTGGTTGTGTCTTTTGCTTTTTGATAACAAAAAATATAAAAAGGGATATAGAAAAACAGGAACAGATCAGAAGAAGTGTACTGATTGAAATTCATGTTCATAAATCGCTCCAAAAGCAATATTAATATTGCTGTAAGAACGATGTTACTTGAGAGCGATGATTTTTCAAAAATTTTATAATAACAATAACTGCCAAGTGTGATAGAGATGAAAGAAAGTATACATATGGCTAAGCCAATATTGCAGTTTAGTATTCGGGTTGTTAAATAAGGGATTTCATATGGTCCAGGAGCCCACCAGGTAATATTTCCGGCATTAAGTTTTGAGGCATCTTTGTTAAACTGCCATAGTTTATTCCAACTGCAACCGTTTAAATAGTTATGTAAACTAACGTAACTGTGTATAGCATCATTTGATATAATTGGCCTGTAAATTAAGCTGATTATAAAGTATATTACACAAATTATACTAATGCAAATAACTAAGCCGGGAGATATTTTTTTTACCACAGACAATATTATAAAGAAATATTAAAATAAATAATACCCATTTATCGGTTTATATTTATTGAATTTGATGACTTAAATCAAATTCCTATCCCTGAACCAAACCTCATCAATATCGGGTTTAAAGTTATTCATCAGATCTATCAGCTCAATTGGGTCTGCAGAGGAAATTACCAGATCGCGATTTACCGGTTTTAAAAAACGCTGTTCAACCATAACATCTAATTGCTTGAGCAAAAAGTCATAATAACCATTTATATTAAGTATAGCTACCGGTTTGCTATGCAGCCCTAATTGTAGCCAGGTTAACACTTCAAAAAACTCTTCCATGGTTCCTAATCCGCCGGGCAGGGTAATATAACCATCGCACAGATCACTCATAAGCTGTTTACGCTCGTGCATGTTTTCAACGATATGTAATTCTGTTAAACCATCATGTGCCACTTCCTTATCAACTAAAAACTGTGGTATAACGCCTTCTGCTTTACCTCCTTTGGATAAAACAGCATCGGCAACTAATCCCATTACACCAACTTTGCCGCCACCGTAAATTAAGGTAATGCCTTGATTTACCATTATTTCGGCCAATTGGTTAATAGCTTCGGATAATATAGGATCGCCGTTAAAGTTGGCTCCACAGTAAACGCATATCTTTTTCATTGATCGATTTAGTGAATGAGTGATTATTAGTATGCTAAATTACGAAAGCATGATGAAAATATTCATCACTCATTCACTAAATCACTCATTCACTAATTACATTTGTAACATGAACTTTTCATCAAAGTTGCTGGAGGATGCGGTTGCTGAATTTGCCAAATTGCCGGGTGTGGGACAAAAGACCGCCTTACGACTTGTGCTGCATTTATTGAAACAGGATAGGGACGAGGTTGACCGCTTTAGCGGCGCGATAACTAAGCTTCGTCACGAAATCCAATTTTGCCAAACCTGTCATAATATTTCCGATCAATTGATCTGCCAGATCTGTGCCTCGCCAAAACGCGATGACGGTATCATTTGCGTTGTTGAAGATACCCGCGATGTAATGGCTATTGAAAATACCAATCAATACAATGGTATGTACCATGTTTTGGGCGGATTGATATCGCCAATGGATGGCATAGGGCCATCAGACCTGGAAGTAGATTCTCTTGTTGAGCGGTTGAAAACTGATTTAGTTAAAGAGGTCATCTTCGCTTTAAGTGCTACGATGGAAGGTGACACTACCTTGTTTTATTTGAACAAAAGATTAAAATCTTACAATATAACTATCTCAACCATAGCTCGTGGCATAGCTTTTGGAGGTGAATTAGAGTACGTAGATGAGCTGACTTTAGGTCGGTCTATCGCTACACGTGTTCCATACGAAAATTCATTATCCAAGTAATTATGAAATTATCTGTAGTTATTATCAATCACAACCTATGCGAATTACTTCAGCATACTTTATCAGCTTTAGTTGATGCTGGTAAAAATATTGATTACGAGGTATTTATATTTGATAATGCTTCTACAGATGGTTCAATTAAAATGATTGAAAGCAACTTTCCTCATTTTCATATCATAGCCAGTCAAAAACAGGTTGGTTACTCCAAAGCCTATAATGAAGTAATTAACTTAACAACCGGAGAGTATATTTTACTGGTCAGCCCGGATATTATTTCGTCCAAAAAAACTTTGGAACGTGCTATCGAATTTATGGATGAACATGTAAACTCCGGCGGATTGGGCGTAAGGATGATTACTCCGAAAGGAAGTTTTCTTTCAGAATCAAACCGTGGTTTATCAAGCCAATGGATCGCGTTTTTTAAACTGAGTGGCTTAGCTAAATATTTTCCTAAAACCCGTATCGGTGATCGTAACCGCAAGGAATGGGTAGATGAGTTTCAAACCTCTGAAGTTGATTTTATAAATGGCGCTTTTATGTTGCTGCGCAGATCGGCCTTGAATGAAATCGGTTTGTTCGACGAAAATTTTGCCATATATGGTCACGATATCGACTTATCGTACCGTATGCGCCTTGCAGGCTTTAAAAATTACTATTTCCCTAAAACATACATCATTAACTTTAATGTAGCTAATACAGCTAAATTAAACTGGCAATTCGTTAAGAACTTTTATGGGGCGATGATTATATTCGCCGTGAAATATTTGTTCAAAATGCCTGAAATTAAGTTAGACGGCATCCAACAATTGCCGCTAGCTTATGAAGTTGAAAGATAAAGTTGTAATCATAACCGGTGCATCATCGGGTATCGGTAAATCACTTGCTCATGAATTTGCCAAACGTGGCGCCAACCTTATTTTAGGTGCAAGGCAATATGTTTTACTATGCGAAATAGCTGCTGAGCTTGAAAAAACTTATGGTATTAAAGCCGTAGCCGTGCACTGTGATGTAGCTATTGAAGAAGAATGCGATCTGCTTATCAAACAAGCCTTATTAACATTTAAAAAGATAGACGTACTGGTTAATAATGCTGGTATATCCATGCGTGCTTTGTTTAATGATGTTGATGTTAAGGTATTAAAACAATTGATGGATGTAAACTTTTGGGGTACCGTATATTGTACCAAGTTTGCTTTGCCCGAGATCTTGAAAACACAGGGCAGCATTGTAGGCGTATCTTCCATAGCTGGTTATAAAGGTTTGCCGGGCCGCACCGGTTATTCGGCATCAAAATTTGCTATGAATGGCTTTTTAGATGCTTTACGCGTAGAGAATTTGAATACCGGCATACATGTTTTAACAGCATGCCCGGGTTTTACAGCATCAAACATTCGTAATACCGCATTGAATAAAAACGGTACTCAGCAAGGCGAAAGCACACTGCACGAAGAGAAAATGATGACCGCTGATGAAGTAGCTAAAATTATTGTTGACGGGGTAGAGAATAGGGAACGTACATTGATTATGACCAGTCAAGGGAAATTAACCGTTGCCTTAAGCAAATTTATTCCGGGTATATTGGATAAATTAGTTTACAATGTGTTTAAAAAAGAGAAAGACTCATTATTGAAATAAGATTTACATCATATGCACATCTGGTAATTCAACCAAATCGAAATGATTAATCTTACCCAAATCTAAAACAATCCGTCCTTCTGTGTCACGTTCAAATATCGGCCTGAACTTACCGCCCCAAATGATTTCCTCATGTAAATAGGCGGTACGGGAATGAACCGTTTGAGAAAAGGCATCATCGAAAGATTTTAACAGTACAGCAAATCCTGCTTCGGATTTTTTAAGATCTTCCAAAGTCATACCTTTTAACGGGCTATTATCATCCAATGGGTGCACTACCGTCCAGTTTAAGGTTAGCACACTCACCGCTTTTCTTTCTAGTTCAAGCGGGAAAAATCGACGCACCAGTTTGCCGTCCACATCTTCATTATAAGAGAATATAACCTCGATATTTAAATCGACTAAAATATTTCGGCGTTCATTAGCTAAACGAAACATTAATCCACGGCAATTATCATTATATGGAGCTACTAAAATATTTTTGCTGTAAACAATCTTAGCCGATGGCCTGGAGAAACGGCCGTATAATAAACCGGTTGCCATTGCAAATGATAGCAAGCCAAGCATCGATTCAAACGCAGCAATGCTGTTGGCCGCCATGCCTTTAGGATAAATATGCCCGTATCCAACTGTTGTTATGGTTTGAGCCGAGAAAAAGAATGCTTCCCAAAAGTGGTTTAAACCTGTATCATCCTTTATACCATATAGAGAATTTGGATCAACAAGCAGGTAGATAAAAGCGAATATCAGATTGACGACAATGTAAATTGTTAAAACGCCCATTGCAAATTTACCAATACTCATCGTGATGAGTTTATGATAATTATCTGCAGTATTAAAAAAAGATAAACCCTTACGCTTTAC
>Ga0302301_1000873_pt1 | contig 11196 bp, 4 predicted proteins | sample III_Palsa_E1_2_FD_194544 | JGI IMG/M metagenome (GOLD analysis project Ga0302301, IMG submission 194544) | Peat permafrost microbial communities from Stordalen Mire near Abisko, Sweden - III_Palsa_E1_2 | ecosystem: Environmental > Terrestrial > Soil > Palsa > Peat permafrost | place: Sweden... | reverse complement strand
ATATCACTCGTTGTCGCAATAATACCGCCCACATTAATTATGGAATCTTTCCCAAAAAATATGCCATTAGGGTTTACTAAAATAATATTCCCATTAGCTGTTAATTTCCCTAAAATTTCTGAAGGATGCTGGCTACCAATACGGTTTAAAGTAAATGAATTGCTGCTTGGTTGATGGAATTGGGTATGTTCGTGGGCTTTAATATCAAAGCTATGCCAATTTATAATGGCTTTATCAGTACTTTGGTGAATTTCCAGCTTCGAGCCGGAGTTTTTAATATCAACTGAGCCCCCAACCACGGAAGCTCCTTCCGGATTAGCATAGACCCAGGATGCATTGGTAATAAGAAATAGGTTGGAAATAACAGCCAAAGCAGGGGCGAGCTTCATTAAACAAGCATAACTATAGCTTAAATATCCCTTCGGCCTATGTCGCACTTATACTAAAATCCTTTTAAGTACTTATAGCATACCACCTGAAGCTTAATTACACTAATTATAATAAAAAAATGGCATAGAAAAACCTATTATTATTATAATTAATTTATAGAATAATGTAGTTAATTGCAGTTCATTTAAGGTCACTTTAGCTTGTTTTATTGAATAAAGCTGCAGTTGGGTAGCTTAAAACCTTTTAAAGTAATTTAAGTGAGTAAAATACTAACTATTACTTTTTTCAATATAGGTAATTATATGTCGACAAAACTCAATTTTATCGACATGTTTTGGTGATATATTTATCACAGCGACAAATTTTCTATCCCTATCGATAAAAATGAGAAATGTAAATATACCATATCAATCTCTCCTTTTTATAAATGAATTAACCGGATTTTGATAAGGATTGTATTGGTTTACATAATAATTATTTGAATATAAAACTGTATTATTTAATTGGCTGCTGGAATAAACAGAATAGCATGGCACCATACTAGTTAAATAAGGATTTATGCTTTGACTTATATCATACGCATAATAGCTTGAATTATTATTGCTTACATAAGAATTTACAGCGGAGTAGGGATAATTTATGGCATAGGGTAAAGCAAGATAGGCCGGATAAAAATTAACCCTAGGCTTACTAATAACCAATGAATCGGTATGAGCTATAACTTCTGCACTTGACATCACTGCTGCAGTACCCGATGTAGACGCCCTTCGGGAAGGGAATTTTTTTACTACATCGGGGAAATTTGCGACACTCAACATTGCCCTTGAAACTACAGGTTGAAACTGATTTTGTGGAGGACATAGTTTTGCAAAACTATGAGCTGTAGGGGCTATATCTGTAATTGAAGCCATAGCATTATCTGCTTTCGAACTGGTAAGTGGGGTAGGTGCGGGTAAAGACAAAGTTGACTCTTTGACTTTACTCGCTGCTTTTACTTTCAATAATTCATTTATAGCTTCAGGAGTATATAAGGAACGACTGTTAGAGTAGTATTTTACCCCTCTATTTGCTCTTATAGTAAGGTATTTTTTAACAACATTTATTACACTATTTAGTAATTTAATTTGCTCAAGAGCTACCTCCGGATTTTCAATATTATTAAAATGCTCAGATAATTCCAGTCGCAATGAGGTTTTGGCATGGTTAATCTTATTTACACCTGCCAAATGTAAGATTGCCAGCAGCAATTCCTTAAATAATTCTTCTGTTAAGGGCAGCAGTGAAGCTGTTTCTGGCTCATTCACGAGATTTAGTTCAGTTATAAGCCCATCAGCTAATTGGGATAATTTATCGTAGAAGCCTGGCATTTATTTGTTTCTCCACATCTAATAATTTATTTAAAAAAATATACCGTCCAATCTTAGCTTCATTCAAGAACAAGCAAGGCATGGTATCTTAAATATTCACTTTCTTTATAATCCTACCAAATGTAGGTGTAATACATTTGGGGTTTAAGGGTAGACCTTTGTGCCTATAACCGTACCTCTCTTTTTTCTACACTCTCGTCAAGACTAAGTAAATCATAAAACAAGGCTTTTATTTTATTTTTATCCTCATCACCGATATTTATGATCGAGAGTTCATTATTAGAGGAATAATATTCTGAGAATCTAAGCACTTTATTATTTTGCACTGCAGTAATTACGTAATGATTACTTTCCACATTTGCAGAAGAGGAAGCATTAGAAGCACAAATCAGAAAAAAGATTGCTTCTTTATTGTCTAGCACAATCCAGTTCATATCCAGCGCTTCTTGTATTTTTCTTTCATTAGTGTTAACTAAAGCCTCTATAAATATATATTCAACATTCTGAAAGCCATTTGGCATTTTGTTATCTTTTGGTGCCGTAAGTACAGTAGAAAATTTTGAAAATAACAGTAAATTATTAATGGAGCTCATAGCAGGGGTGGAGCTTGCAAGCTCACTTTTTTTATCTGGATGGCCAAATAATATATCTTCCAATTCATTAGGTTCAAAGCTATAGTCACATATGGTACTAATAAAAAATAATTTTACAAAGGCTTTTATACCTTTTGCCTTCAAATAAGCATTTAGACTAAATAAAATTTTAGTCTGCTCATCACAAGCAGCTTCTTCTAGCTCGCCTAGATATGCCCCTAAATATATCTTAATTGAAAACTCAAAGCTACCTTGAGGGTGGTTTTTGGCAGCGTGGATTATCGCTTGAGTCAAACTTATTACCTGAGGGCAAGTCAGTGTATTACCTAAGCTTACAGTCGTCACCCCTTTCACTCTGTCAAGTCCAAAGCTTGGATTATCCACATAGATTATATGCACTTTACCAGACTTAACCTTTTCAAGACAGGCATCAAAAGAAGAAAAAGGTGCAGCTGAAACAACGGGGCTTAAAATAGGTTTGCTAGGAGGCACCGGCGTCATACTAATTTCTATAGGTAAAATTTCAGTTTTAAGAGCAGCCGTTGGCGGTGTTGGCGTATCCACTACACTTATATTGGATGCTAAAGAAGTTATTGGTCCAATACGCGTAGTCTCTGGGACGGGGCTTTTAATGATATTATGTCGAATATCGTTACCTTGTTGCTTTATTTTAGGCCCTAAAAATAAACTAATTTTTTGAGAAGTTAAGCTACTATAAATTTTAAGGGCTTGATGCAATTTATTTACCGTTTGTTCAGGTAACTTTCTCGCGCGTAACTTTACTAATTGGTTAGTATATTCTGTTCTATTTTCGGTAGCATCATTATGGAACAACCAATTAAGACCCGCACTAATACGGGCAATAGAATATTCACAAGCCTTAATATAAATGGTATGAAAATTATCTCTTGCTGTGGCCAAAGGCTTAAGCTTATCTTTATGAAAACAATAGCTGTCGTAAAACAACGCTAAATTCGCGACCTCAAAGTCTATAATAGAATTGACTTCTGCCATCGTGGATTCTATTGTTCTAGCATCCAATAATTTTTTAACTAAGGGGTGGGTGGCAATAGTAGCATATTCAGCAGCAGCCGGTTTACTAAGATAAGCCAGTAAATGATTGCTTAAACTGTTAAGTTCACTATAAAAATTTTCTTGCTCCGCTTCAGTTGCAAAATGTAAAGCATTGCTGTGATATACGGCATTACGAAAGCTACAAATCAGATCTTTTGAAAACAGCTCGGTATTTTTTATCTGTTTTAAAGACTCCATAAAGCTTGCCAAAACAACCAATAAAGCATAATTTCTGGTAAATATATACCCTCGCTCCTGGCCTAGTTCATACTGCAAAATTTCTTTTACTATATTAACTTGGGGTTCTGTTTTTTCTCGCAAATGCATTATATCTTGCAAAATATTTAGATTGGTCAGCCGTGGTTTTTTTTGCCTGTAATGCTCTAAGGATAGCGCTAGAACTTCAGAGCTTGGACTTAAGCGAGCTCCCGGCTTTGGTGTCTTGACTTGTTTTACGCGCAACTTATTTTCTTTTTTTGCATTTTGATTACTGAGTTTAGCAACTTCTTTTAAAGCATTTTTATATAGATTATCGTTCTGGCTCTGTATTTTACGTTCCGCCTCTAGCCTCATCTGAGCCGCTTCTTGTTTTATGTCTTCAAGCCTTCGAGCTTGATACTCATGAGCCTTAATGTTCTCCTGGAATTTTTTTATGGCGATTTTATTTTTTTCAGTTTTTTTGACATAATCTTCACTTGTATTTTTCCAGGCAGTTAATTTCTCATTAAGTTTTGCTTGCAAAATATCTGCTGCATTTTTTAAAGTCTGCACATCTTCAAAATCTCTACAAAGAGTATTTACTGCACTCTTAGCTTCCTCCAAGGTAAAACTTTCCTTTAAAAAACTAGCAACATAAGCTATCCTAGAGGCAAGTTTTGCTATTAACTCTATTTTTATGGTTGCGATTTCAGCAACGATTTCATCCAAACTATTATAATCTTTTACCAGCAGCTCGGATTTAGGTGCCAACTCTTGTTCCTCTTGGATATATTTTTTATAATCAAGCATAAGCTCCTGCAAGAGAGCAATTACATCCGTAATGGATAATTTATAAATTTTAAGTTTATTGGCCAATAGTTGGCAATTTTCTGTTACGGTATTTGTAGAGCTTATAAACTGGGTTTCTGCTTGTGCAAGCAAGTTCTTAAATTTGCCTTCAAAGTCAAAAATTTGTTGTTTTAATTCACGGCATTTCTGTTCTTTTTTGCGAGTTTCTTGTAAAGCGATAAAATTAATATATTCATCCGAAAGCAAAACTAACTCACTTAAAGCCCATTCTACATTAACAGGCGGGTTTGAATCCCACAGCAGGAGCAAGGAGGCAGTTTTTTTCCCATCAATGCAAAAAATACCCTCTCTCACCTTTTTAAATCCAAGTAAATGTTTCGGGCAATCTTTTGCATTCTTTAAGGAAAACTTCATTTTTTCTGTTTTTGAAGTGTCAACTTTATTATATTGGGTAAAAATCTCGTTCAAAATATTAACAATAGCATTTTTTATTAGCTTTACATCCAAATAAGGACTAAGTAATGTTTTCCATTTTTCACTTAAACAAACGGCAGAAGCAGCAGCAAGCTCATGGGGGCCGTTAGAGTTCTTTGCTTGACCTTTTTCCTCTACAAGTTTTTTGCTGGTACTTTTTTTTGATACTATGTTCTGTAACTCTTGCAATACCTCTTCTTGCTTTGCTTCTGCTGCTAATTGTTGGAGGGAGGAGCTAGAGTATTTTTTATCTGTGGGGACTATAGCAAGATCAACATTTGGGTTTTTTAAAAGAATAAGTAACACAATATCCCATTGCTTATAAATAGCTGCAGCCCACAGTGCCGTAACATTATCATACTCCCCACTCTTAGGGGCATAATTAATATCATCTTGTTCATAATTCGCTATCAGCGTAGCTATTTCAAATGCTTTAGAAGTTATACTATACCATAACAAGGTTTGACCATTTTTATTTTTTATATTTATATTAGCTTTATAATCAATAAGTAGTTTTGTTGGTGCTTTTTCTAATAATTTCTTTATCGCTGCAAGATTACCCTGCTTTACTGCCAAACCAAATATATTTATTCCATATTCCTTATGTTCTGGATTAGTGGGAGTAGCATGCATGTTAGCACCTTTATCTAAAAGGGCATACACTACCTCCCACGCCCCTGCCTCCGCTGCATACCATACCACGGTTTTGCCCGCATCAGTGTTTTTGCTAGGGGCCACATTAATATTTGCCCCCTTTTCTAATAAGGCAAATACCATAGACCAATTACTATAATAGGCAGCAAGGGTTAATGCGGTTTCACCGCTGTAGTCTGCCACGTTAATATTGCTTGTTTTTTCAATAATTTTATGCAATATATCCCATTTTGCATCAAAGGCAGCTTGTAACAATGCATTATAATAGTTATCCGATGAACATCCCTTCTCACTCGCACCCTTTGCTAACAATTGCACTACCGCTTCGAGATTATTGTCACGCACTGCAAAATATAAAATATTTTTTCCATAATCATCACCACTTACATTAGTAGAAGCAGCATGAATAGAAGCACCTCTTTCTAGCAAATCAAAAACTCTACGCCATTCCCCTTGGGAAGCCGCAAACCATAGTGCTGTTTTACCGGCATCTTTATCTTTGGCATGGGGCTTTGCATCAATAAAGGCGTTATTAGCCAGCAGTTCATCCACGGCATCCCAATGTTTTTCTGCTGCGGCAAACCATAGCGCGGTTTTGCCATTTATATTATGTCTTAGCTTGGCACCATTTTTAATTAATAAATCTATAATATGGGATTGTTTTAATCCTACAGTTAACATAAGAGGTGAAAAGCCATCGATAGATGCCACATTTACAAGGCTTGGACTTCCGTCTATTATTTCTTGAGTTAGCGTTCCTAGAATACAGTTTTTAATAAAAAGGGATTCTTTACTAAAATTATTTACTTTGGGCATTTGCATCTCCTGGGTACTTGTTTATTTGTATTTATTTAAATAACTTTATTTGGTAAAACAATATGAATCAGCCCTATCAATTCTATCGAGCAGTGTATATGTCAATTTAATGTATGTCAAGCTTAATTATGGAAAAAGCTTGAGTTATTTATAGGTAATTAGATATGAAATCCTTCTACCATTTCATGGGAGAAGGTGCCGATAGGCGGATGGAGGGGGAAGCCCCCATTGGAGAATTATTATGTTGATTTGAGTCATAATTGCTAGTATTTGAATAATTAATTCCTGCCCCTTGATTCGCAAAAGCATTATAAGATTCTGCTGGATAAGTTGGATAACTGGTATAATTGGCTGCGCTATAAAAATTGCCCCTTTGACGTGCAGCAGAAAACCCGGTAGGTGTCGGTACCTTTAATTTGTAATTACCTGAAGGTTTAGCATCCACTTTTAGTGCATTCACTACAGTTTTTGATGCATCTAAATCGTTTATTGCCTCACTTAACTTCAGTAGTTTTTTAATATCCTTACGCCTGGGTTTTATTTGTGGCAAAGAATTTTGTTTTTCTACCACCTTATCTGCGTTATCTGGCACAGATTTGGTTAACGCCATAGATAATGATGAATTTTCAACCGTATCTATTGTTTTAGGACCATCCAGGTTATTCACCATCCAAGCAACAACTCGTTCATGCCTCACCCCACACATATGCGCAACATACTGCTTATAGCTGGTGCAAGGGATTTGACAAATTTTGCACATCTCCATCACATTTAATTGTTTTCGGCCCTCCGGAAGACTGTCTACTTTTTCTTTGAACTTAGCATTGAAAGAAGCAATATTTTCTTTCTTATTAACCCAATTCAATAAAGGACAGTTTGGCTTGGTATGCTGCTTACTCCAACAATATTCACAAACATGTAAATGCTCGCAGGTTTCTCCACGCTTACAACCAGAAGTTCCTTGAACACTCTTCGCATTATAATACAGGCAAATGGTTTTTATTATCTTGGAATTATTTTTATTCAAAAAATACTCAAGGGGAATAGGGGGAGCAATTTGCTTTTCCTTAGGGAGTGAATCTTGTGATGATAAATTGTCTGTTTTTATTTTATCTTCAGAGCGTAAGGAACTTGGCAAATCATTGACAACGACAGGAGCAAGCTCAACCGAAGTTACAGCATTTAACACAGGAACTTGCTCTGCTGCTTTCACAGTATTTTCAAGGGGTAAAACAGTCGGCGTTATTGGCGCAACAACCGGCACTGCTGAATTAAGGGGTATAGCGTTTAGCAACGCGTTTGGGCTGTAATTTACAGCTAATAAATTATGAATTTCCTCCATGCTCATTAATTTTTTACAATTAGAAGGATATTGCTTACCTCTATTGGCTCTCACCGTTATGCAATCTCGCACCACATTAATTACTGTATTCAACATTTGCAAATTTTTTAAAGCAATTTTTTCTTGAGCTATACAGTCAAAATATTCTGACAATTCCAGTCTTAAGCTGGTTTTAACTGCATTAGCTTTATTTTTTTTTACCTAGAATCAAAATGGTTCTAAGCAAGGCTTCAAATTGTTCTCTTGCAACAACCATTGATTCCCCTTCCCTGAACTCAGCCAAGGTAAGAGTGATGGTATTAGTTTCTCCATTGGCAAATTGTGCCAAGTTTTCTTTAAATCCAGGCATTTGTCTATTCTCCAAATATTATAATTACGGGTTATATGCTATGCTATCCTCACAATTCCAAAAATCACTAAATAATTCATGTATTTTAATTTTATCTTCATCACTCATGATCCCCTGCGAGAGGTCATTGTTAGTGGAATAATATTCTGACGAGGTAATTACATAATTATCATTCACAGCATTAATCACATAATTATAAGATTCCACTCTCGTTGAAGAAGAAGAATTAGAAGCACAAATTAGGAAAACTATGTTTTCGTGCTTTGCAATATGAATCAACTGATTATCAAGCGCCTCTTGTATTTGTCTTTCATTATAGTTGGTTAATCCATCCATAAAAATATATTGTAGCCCTTTTATTGCCTGTAAAACTTGGGGGCTTACTGGCTTTGGCATAACATCCAAAGAAGGAGTAAGGGGATTATTAATTAGCTGCGAACTTAAAGGAGTATGCATTGCGGTGGCCGGCGCTGAAAATAACATTATTTTTGCAGGAATAGCCGCAGGCGCAGAACTTGCCAGTACTTTACTGTGAGGTAAATCAGAAGACGATAATATCTCTTGCAATTTATGAGGTCGAAAGCTATCGTCGCATACTGCACTTTCAAAATATAAATTTACATAGGCATATATATTCCTTGATTTGAAATAAGAATTTATACTAAATAATATTTTAGTTTGTTCATCCCCTGCACTCTCCTCTAGCTCGCCTAAATAGCTACCTAAATGAAGATTTATTTCAAAATTCACTTTATCATCATGATTTAATATGGCAGACTGTATAATTCCTTGCGTTAGGCTTATAACTTGTGGGTAGCTCAAGCTTGTGCCTAAAGTTGCCGTCCTAATTCCACTTTTAGTTTCAATCATAAAGCTTGGGCTATTAACATAAATATTCTGAACCTTACCTACTATTATCTCGCTGAGACAGGTTTTGAAGGAAGCAAAGGTTACCATAGGAGGGGGTTTAATAGGGCATAAAGTAGGGCTTGGAGTATTGGCTTTGCTACTATTAGTTACCGATAAAATCCTAATGCTATCACCGGGTGATTGTATATCGCTTGAATGCTTATTATCCTTATTCAAGGGACTTATAGGCAAAGTAGTATCTACACTCTGGCTTAGATCGGACTCTGCATGAGGCAAGGTTTCTGGACTTAAGCGTTTAGGATTATTATGCCTAATATCATTACCTTGTTGTTTTATATTAGTGCCTAAGAATAAATTAATCTTTTGGCCTGTTAGCTTGCTATACACTTTAAGGGCTTTGTGAGAGTTATTGATCGTTTTGACCCGTGAATTTTTTGCACGTAACTTTTCTAATTGATTAGTATATTCTGCTCTATTAGGGGTAATATCATTATAGGCCAACCAATTAAGCCCCGCACTAATACGGGCAATAGCATATTCACAAGCCTTAATATAAATAGTATGAAAATTATTTCTATCTGCTAAGGTAGGCTCGGTGTCATCTTTATAAAAACAACAATAACTCTCATGAAATAATTCTAAATTTTCGACCTCATAATGTATAATGCTATTGACTTCTTTAATGCTAAGTTCGCTCTTTAGGGGATCTAATAATTTTATGACCAGGGAGTGGGTGGCAATATTAGCATATTCAGTAGCACCGGGCTTATCCATATACGCTAACAGTTTACTACTTAAACTTTTAAGTTCCTCATAAAATTGTTCTTGCCCTTTATCTGTCGCATAATTTAAAACACTGCTGTGATATACGGCATTACGAAAGTCATAAATCAACTTCTTGGCAAAGAGTTCGGTATCTATCTGCTTTAAAGATTCCATAAAGCTTGCCAAAACAACCAATAAAGAATAATTTCTAGTATATATATAAGCGCGCTCAGGGCCTGGAGTATAACTTAACATTTCCTTAAGTATGTTAACTTGGACTTCGGTTTTTTCTCGCACTTGCATTAAATCATGCAGGATATTCAGGTTGGTTAGCCGTCGTTTTTTTGGCCTGTAATTATCAACCGCTGGCTGTAAAACTTCCATATGAGGACTTAGCCTATCCTCTGCCTTTGTGACCGGTGCTTGCTGCAACCGTATCTTTTTTTCTTTTTTTGCATTTTGATTGGAGATTTTAGTAACTTTTTTATAAGCATTGTGGTATAGATTATCGTTTTGGCTCTGTACTTGACGTTCCACCTCTAGTCTCATCTGGGCCGCTTCTTGTTTTATGTCTTCAAGCCTTCGAGCGTGATGCTCATTAGTCTTAATGCTTTCTTGGAATTTTTTTATGGCGATTTTATTTTTTTCAGTCTTTTTGACATAATCTTCACTTGTGTTTTTCCATGCAGTTAATTTCTCATTGAGTTTTGCTTGTAAAATATCTGCTGCATTTTTTAAAGCCTGCACATCTTCAAAATCTTTACAAAGAGTATTTATTGCACTCTTTGCTTTATCCAAAGCAAAACTTTCCCTTAAAAAACTAGCAACATAAGCTATCCTAGAGGCAAGTTTTTCTATTAACTCTATTTTTATGGTTTCGATTTCAGCAACGATTTCATCCAAACTATTATAATCTCTTACCAGCAACTCGGATTTGGGTGCTAACTCTTGTTCCTCTTGGCTATATTTTTTATAATCAAGCGTAAGCTCCTGCAAGAGAGTAATTACCTCCGTAATAGATAATTTATAAATTTCAAGTTTATTGGCCAATAATTGATGACTTTCTGTTACGCTATTTTTAGAGCTTATAAACTGGGTTTCTGCCTGGGTAAGCAAGTTCTTAAATTTACCTTCAAAGTCAAAAATGTGTTGTTTTAATTCACGGCATTCCTGTTCTTTTTTGCGAGTTTCTTGTAAAGCGATAAAATTAATATATTCATCTGAAAGCAAAACTAACTCACTTAAAGCCCCTTCTACATTAACAGGCAAGTTTGAATCCCACTGCAGGAGCAAGGAGGCAGTTTTTTTACCATCCACTGTGAAACTGCCATCCTTTACTTTTTTAAATCCAAGCAAATGTTGAGGACATTCTTTTACATTCTTTAAGGAAAATTTCATTTTTTCATCTTTAGAAATGTCTGTCTTATAATATTGAGCAAAAAGGCCGTTCAAAAGCTTAACCCTATCAATCTTTAATAGCTTTACATCCAAATG
>Ga0302301_1000857_pt1 | contig 11312 bp, 4 predicted proteins | sample III_Palsa_E1_2_FD_194544 | JGI IMG/M metagenome (GOLD analysis project Ga0302301, IMG submission 194544) | Peat permafrost microbial communities from Stordalen Mire near Abisko, Sweden - III_Palsa_E1_2 | ecosystem: Environmental > Terrestrial > Soil > Palsa > Peat permafrost | place: Sweden... | reverse complement strand
TAAATGTAATTTAAGGGTGGGGTATACTACATGACCTTTATCGGCCTAGAAGTAGACTTACAAAAGTAAAAAATATTTAATCTTGTACTACAAGACATGTGTATTAGTGGGCTTATAATCTATCTTCCCTTAATTAATTAAGGCGTAGTAATCAAGCCTCCCCCTATTTAAATGATAAATTAAATATCCGCGCGAAAGAAGGGAGTGTAGGGGCTTCAATTAAACTATACGATATCTTTAGATTTATTTATTATTTTTAAAAATAGCCTAACCAAACCATATCCTTATTAAGATAGCCCAATAATACCTATCCAAATTAGAACCTAAAAGATAGTCTAACCATAGCATATCCTTATTATGACCATATCCATATTTTAACCCTACAATAACCATAGACTTAATTAAACCATATACCATCCTTTTTTCCCTAACCTAAACTATTTAAATAATAAATAGTAGAAATAATGAAATTGTTATGGGATATCCTTTACTATAATTTATATTCGGCTATATTTTTAATTTATTATTTAGAAATAAAGCAGAAGAGGGGTTTGACGACGATAGCTTGACAATGCCGTGAAATATATAATTTAATAATATGGAGAAAATTTAAATATTGGTAGATCATATTGCGTAATTATCACTTTATTTCTACTATTTCTTAAATTCTACCTATTTATATTAGATAGCTTAACTCTAGACTTTATATATATATTTTACATTTTCTTTTATATAGCTTAATGATAAATTTTACCTATACCATTAACAAATAATATAATTGGGCATTATGTACACATAAGATAGCTTTACTAGACTATATTTTTAAATGATGAGAAGGTTTGACTAGACTAAGAAGGTTTACTATAAGATAAGCAAAAAATATTTATTATTTAAACGAATAATAAAATCCTAACCGGCTATTAAGCCGATAATAATTACATGAATTTAAGATGTTTTATGAACCCCACCAGTAAATACTTACGAATAAGATTAACCACACAACATCGACAAAATGCCAATACCATGCAGCCGCTTCAAATCCAAAATGGTGAAGATTAGTTAAATGATATTTAATTAAACGAATTAACGATACTGTTAAAAATATAGTACCGATTATTACATGAAAACCGTGGAAGCCTGTGGCCATGAAAAAGGTTGAACCATAAACACCATCTGCAATAGTAAATGCAGCTTCATAATATTCATAACCTTGTAAAGCAGTAAAGATTATGGCAAATAAAATAGTTAAACATAAAGCTAAAATTGCCTCACGTCGATTATTTGCAATAATAGCAAAATGGGCCCAAGTTACTGTTGCACCCGAAGACAGTAAAAGAACTGTATTTAATAATGGGACATTCCAAGGATTTAATATGGCTATACCTTTAGGAGGCCAAATAGCACCTAATTCAACAGCAGGAGTTAAAGAAGAATGGAAATAAGCCCAAAAAAAGGCAACAAAGAAACAAATTTCAGATACGATAAATAAAATCATACCTAATTGTAAACCTTTTCTAACTTTATGTGTGTGATGACCTTGAAATGTAGCTTCACGAATAATATCTCTAAACCAAAAAAAAAAAGTTAAAACTAATAAAACAAGAGAGATATATAATAAGATTAATCCATATTGAAAACCTTTCATAAATAAAACACCAGATATAGTTAAAACAAAACAACTTAAACTTCCAAATAATGGCCAAGGTGAATTTTCAACTAAATGATAGGAATAAAATTTTGTCATCTTAAATCAATTGACGATATTGCTAAGAATACCATAAACTCACTAAATAGTATCAGAACACAATGTGTCTAATAGGATAATGGAAATTGGAATCGAACCAATAACAGATGGATTATGAATCACATTATTCTAACCATTAAATTATTCCATTAATCTGTACCCCACGAATACTAGAGGTTCACCCATAAAGCCATTTTAATTATAAGCGAAGCGCGATAAGCCGATTATAGTGTAAATAATGGAACATGGTCGGAGAACTAGAGATGTCCATAGACCGAATATGAGAAGCGAAGCGCGAAAAGAGATGTGAATTATAGCACAAATACAGCGAATAGAACCATAATAGCAGAAATAAAATAACAGCAAAGCTGAATAAGCGGCTTGAATTCTAAATTGTGAATAAGTTATTCGGGACTTGAACCCGAATTTGTGAATTAAAAGTCCAATACTCTACCATTGAGTTAATAACTTATAAATATTTCATAAGAATAAGAGAATGAAAAGTTCAAGACTCTACCATTAAATTAATAATCAAATTAAAATAATAAGAAAGGGAGGTAAAGGTAAATATTTGAATATCTCAATAAGTTAATAATAATTCAAGCGCGGATCTTTTTCCTTGTAAGCTAAAATCAAGTGAAATGCCATTACTAAATATATATCTGAATATGAGGTCTAAGGGGGAAATCAAGTATAATCCCATAACTAAATATATAAATTAAACAATGAGGGATTGTTGTATAAGGCTAAATCAAGTCTAATCATATTAATAAGTTAATCCCATTATGCCGCGAAATTCGTAAATATAAGGAAAATCAAGTGAAATACCATTAATAACTCTAAGATAAGGGGATAAGAAGCTCAGCGGGAGAAGGGGAAATCAAGTAGAATTATATCAAGTAGTATAAATTAACCCGCGACAATAAGCGAAGCTAGCTTCGCGTAAATCAAGTATAACCCTATCATAAGTTAATAAATAAACACCTTAGCCCGATGTAAGAAGGATAAATCAAGTTTAATCCTATTAACTCATCTCAATTTTCATCCCTATATTCTTAAGGGCATAAGGACAAATCAAGTCTAATCCTATCAATTATTTAATAAATTACCTAAAATCGTCGCGCGATATAAGGTTAAATCAAGAAGAATACGCCCAATTTTTTAATTTATCGGTGGATAATGCGAAATCAAGGACAATCCCATTACTAAATCTATAAATTAATGAAGCTTCGTTTGTAGGATAAGGTAAAATCAAGTACAATCACATTTTAAAGTATAAAATTATAGACATTTATAGTTTAAGAGTATAAGGTAAAATCAAGAATAATCATATTAATAATTATAAAAATAAATGAAATTTTTATAAGATTATAGGGCTAAGTCAAGAATAATCCTATCAAACCGTATAAAAAATAAACCGCCGAGAAAGAAGGGGATTAAGGGGAAATCAAGTAGTTAAGGAAGAAAAATCCCCGCGTAAGAGTAGATTATTGAACTATAGGAATAAGCGAAGCGCGAGAAACGCTATAGATTGGAATCGAACCAATAATCAAATAGTTAACAGCCATTTGTTTTAACCATTAAACTACAATAGCTTTCTTTACTATAATCATTTCCAAATGTATAGGTACCCCAAGGTAATCCACGCCAGTGTCGCCGGATAACTAAAAGATTAACCAAATAAAAGGAGGTAATAGGTGATACATGTAGGATAGCCCTTTAAGAAAAAAAAAGATGCCGCGAACCAAGTTCAAGTGGATCTAAAGATATGTAAGATTGGCATAGAATAATATTAGATTGGAATTGAAGAAGATTAGATTCGAACTAATGAAGTCTTAACGACTATGGATTTACAATCCAATGTTTTAAACCACTTAACTACTTCTTCGACATGTTCTTTGTGCACAGTGTCTTCACATTTACTTCTATATCCATTTCGCATTCTTTCTTTAACGGTCTTTTCTGGTAGTTTACCTATGGCCCGTGCTAGCACGGGCAATCTGTAATTAACGGGAATGTCTTTTAGTATCCCAATATTTTACTACAATTTAGCCAATATTTTAGTACCGGGATTTGGTGGGGGATTTACCAAGACCTTAAAAGAGTATAAGTGAAAGTACCATAGTAAAAAAATAAATAGGTAGAATAGTATGATTAACCATTACATGTAAATCTAAAGCGTAGCGCAGGAGTAGGTAGAATAGTATGATGAAAGCGTAGCGCGAAAGCGTAGCGCGGGATAAAGCGGAGTAGGTCTAAAGCGTAGCTGCGGGTGTAGGTAGAATAGTATGATTAACCATTACATGTAAATCTAATAGAATGTATGAAGAGGTAGATATAAGGTAAGGAGAGAGCCATAAGCGTAGCTCGAGTAGAACCATAAGAATATAAGCGTAGCGCGAGTAGACCCATAAGAAGCGTAGCGAGAGAGTAGATTAAAAAGCGTGAGAGTAGATTAATAAGAATATAAGCTCGAGTAGATTAATAAGAATATAAGCTCGAGTAGAGCCATAATAAAATAAGCGTAGCGCAAAAGCGTAGCGCAAAAGCGAAGCGCGGAGAATATAAAATAATATGAAGAGAGGGAGACCGCTTAGCCGAGTAGAGATAAAAGTAAAGGCAAGGAGAGGGGAAATCAAGCATAAACCCACTGCAGATAAAGTAAGATGAGTAGGTCCCGCGTAGGATAGTAAACCATAAGAAGATGAGTAGGTCCGCGTAAAGTAGTAGGCGGCTACGCCGCTAAGCAGAAAGGTAGGAGAAAGCCGGAACAAGCGAAGCGCGGGAAAGTAGCAGCGATGTAGTGGGTGGAGCTTAGCCGAGAAACCCATAAAAAGAAGCGAAGCGCTAATGTAGTGGGTGGAGCTTAGCCAAAGAAGTAAAGGGAAATGAATTGAAGTAACAGGACTCGAACCTGTGATACTGATATCAAAAACCAATGTCTTTCCACTTGACTATACTTCAATAGCAAACAAGACCAGCCGGAGAGGGGAGTAAAGCGAAGCGCGGGTGTAAATAGCTTAGCGCGGATAAGGGTATACCCCTCAAAAGGTCGGCTCGAAGCAGTTAAAGCAGGAATAAGGGAGCTTAGAAGGAAAAAGGTAAATAAAAGGGCTCAAATCTAATAAGCGGTTTCAGGCGAAAGAAAGGAAGCACGGAAAGATAAAAGGGATAGGCGCGCTTTAAAGCGCGCGAATCAACCCCGCGAAGCCGGAATAAATAGGAATGGAATAAGTATTAATGTAATTTGCCGGATAATCCTTAGACTGCCGTATGTAATTAGTATTGATAAGTAACGAGAAGGTACATTAAAAAGGCGGTTAATGGGAACGTGATTTTTTTTGACGACATCCATTATGTGGATAGGCTGTAATATCTTTAATTTGAGAAATTTTTAATTGAGCGAGTCTTCGTAAAACATAATTACGTGCAGGACCCAAACCTTTAACCAATAAAATAAAAGAATGAGAAGATAATTTAGAGGAATGCAGACGACTAACAAATTTTTTAAATAAATTTTCAGCTGCATAAACGGAAGAACGTGTAGCGCCTTTAAATCCTAACATACCTGTAGTATATTGAAATAAGATAGCGCGAATAGGAGTACCAATGTTAATAGAGGAACTACCAAGATTTAAACCTCGAGAATTAATGACTTTATTAATTCTTCTAGTTTGAGATAAAATAAGTCGTGTATTATTATTAGTACAAATTAGTCTAATAGTCATTTTAGAGGTATCACAAAATCTAATATACAACCTTTAAACCCCTCAATGGATAATAAAAGAATGAAGCGCGGAAAGGGGGAAATTAGTTGTAAGATATATGTGAAAATATATACTTTCTTTTCTTATTTATAAGATTGATAAATGGTTAATTAATAGCTTCTTTATTAGTGACCATTAAAGTTAATAAGATAAGATTAACCCAATAAAATAAATAAGCTCTGCGCGAAAAGCCTTAAAAATGTAACCGATATTAAAAGAGTTATAAGGAGTACTTAAGTCTTTCCGAGATTAAGAGTTTATTAAATAGGTCAACCATCTGATGCTGCCTTAAATTACGAATTTAAAAGTACTTAAATCCGATTTAAATAGTATAAGAGTAATTAATTGGCTAAACTACTAACTCAATATCGGGCTTAAAAGGATATCAGACTTAAAAGGCTTTGTTCAGTTATCCGCGGCAGAAAGCCGCCTTTCATTATTTATTTTCTTGGCTTGTGCTCTTTTGCGCTACGCTTCTAGTACTTACTTTTTCTTTTTCTACTCAGCCGGCTCCGCCGGCTTTACTGACCTTTTTTCATCTTTTATGGTTTTCCTTATCTACAACTAAGCGGACCTTTTCGTCCTGATCTTCCTTTTTTTAGCCTGAACCCGCGCTACGCTTTTACCTTCTTTCTTTCGCCTGAGCGAGCTGATTTCCTTTCTGGGTTAACCTTATCTTATTTGGCTAAGTTAGAGAAAAGTGGCCCGTTCTTTATTAGATATAACTATTTAATTTCTTTTTACATTATTATATTCATTTAGACTTCCTTTTCCGTCTGTGTTTCTTCCTTCTTTCCGCCTGTGTTCCTGAATTTAAATACACTTGCCTTTATCCTTTTTATCTCGGTTAAGGTCTTATACTCGCGCTCCCTCTCCCGCTCTACGCTTTCTATCTTTAAGGTCTTATACTCGCGCTACGCTTATCCGCGCTTCGCTTTTGCGCTACGCTTTTGTGCTACGCTTATCCGCGCTTCGCTTCTGCTTAAGGCTCTATTCTTTCTCCGGCAAAGCCTCATTTCCTTCCGCGCTTCGCTTCTTTCCCGCGCTACGCTTTCGCGCTTCGCTTTTAAGGGTTACTCGAGGCTTATTGGGTTACTCGCGCTACGCTTATCCTTCTATGTATCTCACCTTCGGGTGGGTACTGGTGGATGATGGTAACTACATATTAATTATAAGGTTAGAACATCCTCACTAAAATGGTAACTACATATTAATTATAATGTCAGATAGAACATCCTCACTAAAATGTTTTCTTAGTTTCTATCTCCTTTAGTCTTCTTTCCCCGGCTTCGCCTCTCCTTCCTTTAATCATCTTACTCCGTGCCCTTAAATACACTTAGCTTACCCTGTCCGCGCTTCGCTAATTCCCCGGGTCTAAACTTTAGTGGTTATTTTAATCTTATCTAGGTTTCTCGGCACTTCCCGGGGTCTGATTGAGTTTATTTAGATCAGCGCTGGCATCACCTCCTTTTTGAACTTTGGTTAGTTAATTAAATGACGGTTGACTAGAATTTACGATTAAAAAGTAGATAAGCAGTACTGTCATAAGCGAACGATTAAAAGGGGTATGCTGATAAAGGCAGGTATTTGCAGATAACCAACATTAAAAGATAAGCAGTACTGTAAAGAGGTATTGCTGTGAACCAGCCTTTAAAGAAGATAAGCAGTACTGACCTTAAAAATATGAAGTTAAAAGAAGATTAGCAGTATTGCCATATACCAAGGATTAAATAAAGATAAGCAGTACTGTCATATAATCAAGGGTTAAATAAAGATAAGCAGTACTTCTACTTCTTAAATATGATAAGCAATACTATTATTCTAAACTCCTTTATCAGAGCCATAAACTCCTTGCTGTTTATTAGATAAGCAGTACTTTATTCTCTGATTAGCTGTAAAGATAAGCAGTACTTATAACATCAAGAGACTTTACCTTAACCTTTTACACTTCATATTTATTAAACCCTTAACTTGCTTGCCAGGATACCTTGCCTTCACCATTTTATATAGTACTTATGATACGTATTAATAAATTGACTTAATTAAGCTACGCTTATATTGACTTATACGCTTATATTTCCTTATTAATAGTACTTGTTATACTATTTTATTAATTGGCTAAACCTTTGGACATTGCCTAAATAGTACTTGTTATACTAATTTATTAATTGGCTAAACCTTTTGACATAGCCTTAACCTTGTCTTAAATAGGTTTAAATGGAATTGAACCAATAATTAACCCGTTATGAGCGGGGAGTTTTAACCATTAAACTATAAACCCCTTATTTGGTACTCTGTCGCATGTCATTCACTCAATTCTTAATCTGCTTCGCGAGGTTCCCTGACTTCTTTGGCTAAGTACTCTAATACTCGACTAGAATTTATTTGGCTAAGTACTCTAATACTTGACTAGAACCTCTGATGGATTAAGTGGATAATGGGACTTGAACCCATAAACTCAGTTTGGAAGACTAAAATTTTACCATTAAATTATATCCACGTAAGAATAGAATATATTTGCATAAGTTTTGATAAGCATTGGCAATCTTCATCGCCTTAATCCTTTTGGATTTTTACCATCAACCTTTTTTAACCCTAATCTTGAGTCAGCATCTTATGGTTATTCTAGGGGAATTCTCTTATTATGATAATTTCAATGATAATTCCATGATTAATTTAACTCACCGAAAGGGTTTATTCTATTTTTCCTTTTTCGGTACATCATTGATTAACTCATATAAATCCTCTCGTACTAAATATGATCCTAGTTCCCATATTTTCAAGCAGAAGATAGGGACCGAACTGTTTTACAACGTTCTAAACCCAGCTCACGTCTTTATTAATTCTTTTAATAAGTGGACTATATCTTTCTTATTTCATCGTCTTTTCCTTGTCTATAATCTACAAGAATGTGTATTAATAAGAATCCACGTGTAGTCTCTGAAGTTTACATTAATGTAAACCTGCGGATATATAAGGTTAACACAAAAGGTTAACAAATATGTTCTCGGCAATTAGTGGATTTAAACCACAAGTATATACTTGAATGGCACGTAATAATTACCATTTTTATGGACGAACAGTCCAACCCTTTGATTCATGTACAAATCGAGGATATGATGAGCCGACCGATATGTTATCGAAAACCATTTAAGGATTACAGCGTTTAAGCTTGTAATTAGCTAAAGCTATTTTCTTCAATATTTTTCAATATTGTCCAGACTATGTCATCAATATTATTATCAAAATCTATTAATATTGCCGGGCGCTCGTGGAGTGATTATTGGTTGGATTCCTCACACTCTAGTCGTTGAACGTTCTTATTTACTTAATATCCTTCAATAAGCTTCGCTGCAAGTTGGCATAGATAATCAAATCCTTAGCTATTCTTGAGCATATAATAATATTATATGCATTTCAATTCACCCAGTTTTTACTCGACATTTTTGGTTTTGTATTTCATCGCATTTTCTAAGACTTTATCATGACAAATTTTCTATTGTTTTTGGCGTAAAGTCGTTGAGATATAAATTAGTTAATTACCCTTTATATCTGCTGATTTAGATTCTTACTTTTCTATCTATTTCAGCATATAGCCAATTTCAGACACGAGATTTTCTCGTCGCCCCAATGAATTAAACTTTAGATTCACTAATTGAAAAAACATATCTGATGGATTGATAGGGTCCGCATCCATCAATTTACGGGATTATAAATCAATAAGAAATTTTCTTTCTCGAAACCTTTTATGATTCTTTAATTCTATTTGTTATTCCCCTAATTTAAATCCTCATGTGCTTCTTGTGTCAATAAGACTTTTCTTTTTTCAATTAGTTTCTCCATTGTTTGTGCATTTAAAAGGTGTCAAACGATCATGTAGATATGAACTCTTGATGATCATTAACCTGTTATCCCTAGAGTACCTTTAATTCGTTAAGTGACATATATTCCACACTTGTATGTCAGATCAATATAACCCGCTTATAGCGCCAGTTTGAATTGTAGTTCTTACTGTCAATCCATTATTCTGTGTTTTCAGTTTTTATAAATGAATGTCGCACATCTTCGTTACCTTTTTGAAGACAACCGCCCCAGTTAAACTGACCTTTTGACATTTAGCATACGTTTTATATAATGGATTTACACGTATTAACCATTTCACTATGATATAATCTGTATGTTATCATATCAAATTACAGTAAAGGTTCATAGGGTCTGTTCTGATAGGTAGGCCTTCACAGGCTTTCCCCCAGTCAGAACCGTACATGCCACTTTCATGGCATACGGCTCAAACACTTAAATTATTATGAAGCCACCTTAGTGTTAATATTAATTGTTCCGAAATTTTGTACTTCATAATTTTAGTTTTATATCTGAAAATTTTTATAATTGAGGGTTTACCCAAAAACTTTTTTTCCAGGCTCCCTTCCAAAGTTCATATTTGTTTTTATTAGTTTCATTTGATTAAGCCCAGTGTCTGTTAAATGTTTTTTTTCTTTTTTGTTTTGCCATAATAATTTGAAATCTTCATAATCTAATCTTTTTTTAGATAGCAAAGAATATTTTTCAAAAAAAGGTATTATTTTGTCAGTTAAATCTGAATTATTCATAATTATTAATCTACTGACATCATTTAAATTATTCTTCATTTCTGTAGTTATTTTTAAACGTCCACAATTTAATTCTTGTCGTAGTTTCTCTAATATTAACCAATCATGAGTACTTTGACTTATTTCTAAGGATAATTGTATGATAGGGCTTTTAGTGTCTTTTTGAATATAACAATAAAAACAACCTTCACCATCGATAAAACCAACAATCCAATGAGGATTTAATTTATCATTAAATTTAGAATTTAAATAATTATAACGTTCAGTAAGATTACGATTATTATTCATATTTTTTATCAGATCTTTTAATGTAGCCACACCTTCTAAAGTATGATTATTTTTATTAGACCAAAATAATAGACTTTTTTTAAAATCCTCAAAATCTAATGCTTTAGATGTTTGTAAAGAATATAGATCTAAAAATTTTATTAAATTAAGGCAATTATCTAAAGAAGTTAAATGATATTTCTTAATTTTTTTTTCTCGACTATCCCAAACTATTTGACCCATATTAAAAAACTCTTTAATAGTTTCTAATATTTTAGTTTCTTTTTGAGATATATGAAAAGTAAAAGATATTGAAACACCTAAAATTTTCTCATTATTAGGATAAACATTTACTCGAAAACACCCTTCGGCATCAATAAAACCAGCAATCCAATAAGGATTAAAATTTGTATAAATAATATTTTTATTAAGAGTTAAATCTTTTTTCATGATATATCTATTAAACTACCACATAATGTGGCTTAAGCATTTCTAGTTTAAGTTAGCCATTTTTCAATGTAGTACAAAGATATAAGAAATATCAATACTTATCAAGCGCATTACACGCTAGCATTTGCTTTTTAAACAATCCTCTACCCACTAATTACTACGAAAACTTACGCTATTCGCCAGCAATACCCCATAGCTAAAAGGAGTAACCCCTAACTAATAGAAATATTGCGAATTATTGGGTTTACCCAGTTCCCATTAACATACGTCGAAAATATTCTTAGGATTCTACTATACATTATATAATGCGGCAAATGCCGCTAAATTCATCAAATAATGGACGGAAACCATTATTCTAATTATATAAAGCTTCAACCATAGATTCACTTACATTATCCATAAATATACAACCAAAACGTGATAATAAATTAAAGCATTACGTTTTTAATCAGATAAGCTTCATACTTAATAGTT
>Ga0302301_1000854_pt1 | contig 11334 bp, 11 predicted proteins | sample III_Palsa_E1_2_FD_194544 | JGI IMG/M metagenome (GOLD analysis project Ga0302301, IMG submission 194544) | Peat permafrost microbial communities from Stordalen Mire near Abisko, Sweden - III_Palsa_E1_2 | ecosystem: Environmental > Terrestrial > Soil > Palsa > Peat permafrost | place: Sweden... | reverse complement strand
GACCTCACTGATGGACGCCTTCGAAGGCGTCGATACTATGATCCTGCTTCACATGATCAACGACTTTGGAACGAAGTACGATTATCTGTACGGCGCATCCTATGCCAGAGTCCTTTATTTTCTGGTTCCTAGAAGTATCTACCCAGAAAAGCCATCAGGGTTTTCAGTTCGCATGGCGGCGGTTTACGAGCCGGGCAATCTGGGAAGCCTGGCGGTGACGCAATTTGGAGAGTGTTATGCAAATTTTGGACCGTTCAGCCTGCTGCTCCTTCCATTGGCGACCGTGATCATTATGAAATTGTCCGCGAGCCTTGCCGGGCAAATGCAAAATCATGCGCTTTTGTCTGCCGTTGTGTTTGTGCTTTTCATATGGGTTGCGAGGTCTTCTTTTGAAGATAACTTCATCACGTTCGTGCTCGCATTCGTTCTTTCTGGAAGCTTGCGATTGGAGAAGGGACTGGTCAGCCGCAATGTAGTGTGGCGAGCCTCGGAGTCCGCGCCGATATGAATTTTCCGAATCTCTCAAGCGAGAGTAGGCTCGGAAGACTTGCGCGGCTTCCTCTGGCGCTGGTTCCCAGTGAATTGATATTACCGATTCTGCAAGGACCGCTTCGCGGCAAACGGTGGATCAGCGGTTCCGCTACTCACGGCTGCTGGCTAGGGTCTTATGAATATGACAAGCAGCAGATCATTGCTCGAGAGGTGTGGCCTGGGTCGGTCTTTTACGACATAGGCGCCAACGTCGGATTTTATTCGCTCCTTTCCAGCCTGCTGGTTGGATACGGAAAGGTATTTGCATTCGAACCGGCGCCTCGAAATCTTCCCTACTTGCGGAGGCACCTGGAATTGAATCATGCCGGAAACGTGGAGGTTCTTCCGCTTGCAATTAGCAACACGATGGGGCAAGCGCACTTCCAAATCGAGGCCAGCGGTCTGATGGGCCATCTGGCGGAGGGAGGGAGTACAACGGTTGCTACCGCGACTCTGGATTCTCTGGTCGAAAGCGGCAGGATCGCTCCACCAAACTTCATCAAAATGGATATTGAAGGGGCGGAATTGCTTGCCCTGCAAGGGTCCAGCCAAGTATTTCAACGATTCCATCCCGTACTTTTTTTAGCGACTCATGGCGCCAACCTAGAAACAGAATGCCGTGAGCTACTGCGTAAATGGGGCTACGATTTGAAGGAGATCGGCGGAAAGAGTTCCGATCGCAACGAACTTCTGGCAAAGACTCCCTTCTAAAATAGCATCGTTTCCCTCTGCTTTTGGGAAGCAGGGCGCTGTGAATATCCACAGGAACGAGGAATGAAACTGGATCGAGCAATCCGGCGAGTCATACCATCCGCGGCGCGGTTGACGTACAACCCGCTCTTCAAGATGCTACTAAATTCCTTCGACCTATTGCCGAACCGCATGTTCCAAGAATTCTCGCGAATTCCGCCGAATCACATGCGTATCCGCGTCGGCGTAGGGAACCGCATCTTTGCGAACCAGATATTTTACTTGAACGAGGCCAGAGATTTCTGGACCCACGCATTTCATGCGGGTCTGTTCCGGCTTGATTCCACGATTGTGGACATTGGCTGCGGCTGCGGGCGATTTGCCCATCCACTGCGGGACTATCAATTCAAGTATGAAACATTCTCCGGGAAATACATTGGAATTGATATCGACGAAGAAATGTTGAATTGGTGCCGCGCGAATTTCGATCGCAGGCGCTTCGAATTCTATCGCTCCGAGCATGGCAGCAAGGCCTATAACACAGAAGGGCGAACCGGCGCTTACTACGAACTTCCCTTGGAGGATATGAGCGTGGATCTCGTTTTTTCGTCCTCGCTGTTCACGCACCTTTTGGAAAAGGAAATGATGAACTATTGCCGCGAAAGTTACCGCGTGTTGAAGCCGGGCTGCTCCATGGCTATGTTCTGCTTTTCGATGGACCATCCACCCCCGACATTCGGAGATCGCCACACGTTCCGATTCAAGATGGGTAACGCGCGCGTCGAATCGCTGGCCGTACCGGAAGCAGCGGTTGCTTACGAAGAAGACTTCTTATTTCAGACTGCTCGCGAAACCGGATTTCAGACGATGGAAATGCTTGTGGGACCTCAGGATTGGCAGCCGGTACTTCTTTGCAAAAAGTAGAGGCACGCGACTTGCCTAATTCCGTAATACAACACTCCATGAATCAGCCTTCGGCTATCGACTTCCTCTACGAAGCGGAGAAAAACTGCGTGCTACGCCAGAATACTTGCCTGGATTGCGGAGGGTCACTCGAGGAATTGCTGAACGAGCTCTTCGACACGCGTTATGGAATCGATGGAACGTATGATATCCGGCGATGCGTGGAGTGTGGGCTGGAGCAGATCTATCCGCTTCCTGGGCCAAAGGAGCTTCGATATCTTTATGAGCACCACTACAACTTTGGCGGAGAAAAAGAACTCTCTATACCAGGATGCGCGGGTATTTCCTGGATTCCTTTCTGTACCGATTGTGGATATGGTCGGATGGCGATGTTTCCTTCCATAGCCGCAAAGGAAGAGGGCGCCTGCTTGATATCGGCTGCAACGAAGGGCGTAGTCTCAAGATATTTGCTCGAAATGGTTTTGAGGTTACAGGCCTGGAGTTGAGCGAAGAAGCGGCGACGATGGCACGAGCAGACGGATTCACGGTTCACACGTGTGACATCGGCGATTTCGAACCGGCAGCGCTCTTCGACGTAGCCGTGCTATCCAACGTTCTGGAACACTCTCCCGATCCGGGCCAAATGCTGCGGGACGCTGCGCGGGTATTGAAGCCCGGAGGCGAAATTTGGATCAGTTGCCCGAACAGCAGAAGTTGGCAGAGATCTTTGTTCTCTCGTTCCTGGATTAATTGGCACGTACCATTCCATATTTCGCATTTCTCTACAGATCTATTGCACCGCTTGTTGCGTAAGGCAGGTTGTACCCCCGTCAAAGTTCGCCAAGTGTCTCCGGGCGCCTGGCTGGCTTCTTCCCTGATTGTCCTTGTGTTCTTTCGGCGCGGTAAACCGACTCGGGAACTTCGAAGTCCTCTGTTGTTTCCTCTGGCCATGATCGCCGCGAAGATTCTCCTCTTTCCTTTTCTAGGTATGGCAAACAGCGCGGGGCGAGGGGACGCTTTAGTTATCGTAGCGAAAAAAATCTGATCCATTTTATTTTCCGACTCTAAAACATTTCTTTCCTAAAAAAGGACAAATGACGGCATGAAAAACAAATCTCGCATTCTGGTTACCGGCGCCGGCGGTTTCATCGGCCATCACCTTGTAAATCGCCTGAAGGCCGACGGCCACTGGGTTCGCGGGGCCGATCTAAAACACCCGGAATATCAAACGTCGGCGGCGGACGAATTTGAGCTGCTGGATCTTCGGGGCTTCGAGGATTGTCTGCTGGCCACACGAGGCGGAATCGAGCAGGTTTACAATCTCGCGGCGGACATGGGCGGAATCGGATTTATCACCGCCAACCACGCGGCACTCGCCCGCAACAACATTTTGATTAACGCTCAAATGCTGGAGGCAAGCCGGGTACAGAATGTCGGCCGTTTCCTGTTTTCCTCATCGGCATGCGTCTATGCGCAGTCAAAGCAAACGGATGCAGCCGTGACACCGCTAAAAGAGTCCGACGCATTTCCGGCTGATCCGGAGCCGGGTTACGGCTGGGAGAAACTTTATGCGGAGCAATTGTGCCGATATTACCGGCAGGACTATCAGTTTGAGACTCGGATAGTGCGATTCCACAACGTGTACGGTCCGCTGGGAACCTACGATGGCGGCCGGGAGAAAGCGCCGGCGGCCATTTGCCGCAAAGTCGCGCAGGCGCCTGACGGCGGGATCATCGATATCTGGGGCGATGGCCGGCAGACGCGATCTTTCATGTATGTAGAAGATTGTGTGGAAGGACTCGTGCGACTGATGGCGTCGGACTGTCGCGAGCCTTTGAATCTGGGCACCGACCGGCTGATCAGCATAGATGAGCTGGTAGATTTGGTTTGTTCCATCGCCGGCAAAGACCTGGTCAAGCGCCACGATCCCAGCCAACCACAAGGAGTTCGCGGAAGGAACAGCGACAACAGCCTGCTGCGGAAGACACTAGGCTGGGAGCCCTCGATTTCGCTTGACCGCGGTCTGGCGATTACTTACGGATGGATCGCGCAGGAACTGGGGCAGGGAAAAACGAAAGCGAGAAAGAATACTGCGCTGGTGGCCACGCGTTAGAAATAATCAATACGCTTGCTCCTTGCTGATGTTGCCGATATTTCCCATGCGCATTCTAGTCATCGGGATTAATTATGCACCGGAAAGAACTTCTGTTGGGCCGTTCACAACGGGACTGTGTGAACATCTGGCCGCGCAGGGCCACAAGGTAACAGTTGTGACGGCGTTTCCCTATTATCCGGAGTGGCGGGTGTGGGACGGCTATCGCGGCTCTCTCCACCGCCAAGAAATCATCAACGGCGTCATCGTGCATCGCGTGGCGCACTACATTCCCCGCAGGGCTAGCCGCCTGATCGAGCGCCTCGCCTACGATTTCACTTTCACAATGTCTGCGTTCATCGCCGCACTTTTTGCCGGCAAGTGCGATGTGATCTATTGTTCGTGTCCTCCTCCGACCGTCGGGTTCGCCGCCTACATTTTGGGGAAAATGAAACGGGCACCTTACGTTATCAAGCTGACGGACCTGGCTTCCGATGCCGCGCTGGCGACAGGAATCTTGAAGGAAGGCCTGGCGATACGCGTGGCACGCGTGCTCGAGGCGTTCGTATACCGAAAGGCGCGCTCGGTGGTATGCCTCTGTCAGGGTTTCATCGATAGGCTCATCGCTCGCGGAGTGCCGACTGAAAAACTCCGTTTGATTCCCGATTGGGGTGACACCGAACGGATTCGCCCAATTGAATCCGATGGAACATTCCGGCGGGAACATGGTTTCTTGCGCGAGCAATTCCTGATCCTTTACAGCGGAAATATGGGGAAGAAACAGAACCTGATGAATGTTGTGAACGCGGCCGAAAGGTCACAAGGCGACAGAGATTTAGCGTGGCTTCTTGTGGGACAAGGCGAAGAACATGCGGCGCTAAAACACGCCGCGGAAGATCGTGCGCCAAATCTGAGGCTGTTGCCTTTGCAGCCTGCTGTCGCTCTGCCGCAGATGTACGCAGCCGCGGACATGCTTCTGTTAAACCAGATCGCGGCAATGGAAGATGCAGTGATTCCTTGCAAGCTCTTGACCTATATGGCTGCGGGACGCCCGATTGTCGCGGCCGTGAACGAGAATTGCGAAGCGGCTCGGATAATCCGCCAGGCGAGTTGTGGAGTGATCGTGCCGGCCGAAAACCCCGAGGCCCTTACCGCGGTGATGGTTGCATTGCGAAAAGACCCGGAGTTGTGCCGCATGCTTGGGGCCAACGGGCGTATTTATGCCGAACAACATTTTACCAAGGCCAGTGTGCTACAAACCTACGACGAACTATTCCTGAACACTTTATGCGCGACCGCGTTCTCGCCTGCTCGAGAAGAAGTCGCAGAGGGTTAAGCGGGGTTCTCTTCCTACCCGCCGCTTCACAAGTACGCAAGTTCGAGGCTCTCGAACTACAACGCTAGAGAGAAAGCCCCTTCCACGCTCTGCTTGTCAAATGGGATGAACGTGTTCTTCGATTGCGGTAGGCGTTCATTTCGCGAAACTTCGAAAGACTCAGAGCAAGGGATTCCAGCTACCGACTAATGATTCTTCGCCTGAAATACTATCGGTTTTGCCTTCGAGTCGTAACTTATCTGCTTCCTTTCCTAGCCTTCGAATTAGGCTGGCGGGTGTGGACCAATGCCTGGAAGAGTCTCGAGCGCTTGGCAGACTTTGATTCTTTCGGCCACTTCAGATTATTGGCTCTGGCGGCATTGGTCTGGGCGATTCTGGCTGAGCAGTACGGCGTAACGAACGTTGACACGCTATTCCGGGAACGCACGGGCACGCGTGCGGCACTGGCTGCGAATGCAGTAACCAGCGCCGTCCTGCTTGCCGCACTTTTTTTTAGCCAGGATTTTATTTTTCCGCGCGGGTTGTTCGCCATTTGGGCCGTGCTTCTGTTGTTTTTGACTGTCGTCATGCGAACATGCTTTCGGATCTACGTTCGATTGAAGATCAGTGACGGTAAGCGAGTTCGCCTGGTAGTTGTGGGCGCCGATACGTTCGCGCACAGGGCTGTATTCCGTCTACAACAGGTGCCGCTGGTATCGTGCGAAGTGGCTGCGTTTGTACGTTTGCCAGGACAGCAGGCGGCAGTCACGGATAAGCCGGTGCACGAACTGGAAGAACTGGGCAAACTGGACGTGGAACAAGGTATTGATGAGGCAGTAATTGCGATTGATCCAGCGGAGTTTCACGAAATGCCGAGGATACTGAAAGCTCTCGAACACTTGAGAATTCCTATGCGCGCCATCGTGGATCTGGGGGAAGGCATTGTGGCGCGCGAACGGCTCTTTCAGCTCGGGCGCATGCAAATGCTTGACCTGACCTCAACGCCCGCCGAATCGCTGGACTACAATCTCCTGAAGCGGGCATTTGACATCGTATTTTCGGCTGCGGTGCTGATCGTGACGGCGCCCGCGTTTGCGTTAATCATGCTGGGAATTTGGTACACGTCGCCCGGGCCGGTGTTTTTCTGGCAGGACCGCCTGGGACTTAACGGGAAACTTTTCCACATGCTGAAGTTTCGTACCATGGAGGTTTGCGCCTGCTCGGAGAGCGACACACACTGGACCACTGAGAGTGATGCGGGCCGAACAAGCCTTGGCACATTTTTGCGAAAGACAAGTCTGGATGAGCTGCCGCAGTTCATCAATGTTCTTAAGGGCGACATGAGTGTAGTGGGCCCGCGGCCGGAACGCCCGCACTTCGTTCAAAAATTCTTGAACGACATAACACGGTATAACAACCGGCATTGGCTAAAGGCGGGAATTACAGGGTGGGCGCAAGTGAATGGGTGGCGCGGGGACACTTCCATTCAGAAGCGCCTGGAATATGATTTATATTACCTTCAGAATTGGACCTTCTTTTTCGATCTTCGCATTATTGTGCTGACGATTATCTCCGCCGTGATCGGCCGCAACGCTTACTAACTGCCGTCTTCATCCCGAGATCCCGCAAGAGGAATATAAGTGGACTAACGTAGCCGGGTGCGGAGCTGTGCGCAATTCGCGATGCCCGCGGATAAACGCGAATTGCGGCCTTCGCACGCCTACGCGCACCAATCTTTATGCTCATTCGGATTCTTGTTATAGTGAATTGCACTTACTTTGCGGCTCTTGAGGTTTGCAGCAGCCGTCATAACTCGTAAAGAGAGGGAACAGGATGGCCGTGGAACGTAAGCCGGAGTTTTTTGCAGGGAAGAACATCAAAATCGGCATCATCGGGTGCGGCTACGTGGGCCTTCCGCTGGCGCTGCGTTTCGCGGATGTGGGTCACCGGGTGACGGGATTTGATACCGACCAGGAAAAAATAAAAAAACTCAACGCCGGGCAGTCGTACATCCAGCATATACCCGCCGATAAGATCCAGCACCACGTCCAAGGAAAGCGGTTTGATGCGACTACGGATTTCTCGCAGTTGCGCGAAATGGACGCGGTGCTCATTTGCGTGCCCACGCCGCTAGACGAACGCCGGGAGCCGGACCTGAGCTATGTCGAAAAAACAGCGCAATCGATCGCACCGAATCTGCAACGCAATCAGTTGATCGTTCTTGAAAGCACGACGTATCCCGGCACAACCGAGGAGCTGGTGTTGCCGATTTTGCAAAAGGGCGGCTTGCACTGTCCCATTGCAAAGGGCGAGGAGTCGGAAAATGCGGCAACGGATTTTTATCTCGCATTTTCTCCCGAGCGTGAGGACCCTGGAAATAAGCAGTACGGCCTGGCGCAGATTCCCAAGATAGTCGGTGGCATCAATCCTGCCAGCGGGCGCGCAGCCGCGGGACTTTACGCGCAGATCGTTTCGAAGGTGGTTCCGGTGAGCTCCACGCGCGCGGCGGAAATGGTGAAGTTGCTTGAGAACATATTCCGCTGCGTGAACATCGCGCTCGTAAACGAGCTGAAGCAGCTCTCGTTGCGGATGGATCTGGATATCTGGGAAGTGATTGACAGCGCCGCGACCAAGCCTTTTGGCTTTATGCCGTTTTATCCCGGACCGGGTCTGGGGGGGCACTGCATACCCGTTGATCCTTACTATCTTTCCTGGAAAGCCCGGGAATATGATTTCGCAACGCGTTTTATTGAGCTTGCCGGCGAGATCAATACCGCGATGCCGTATCACGTGGTGGATGCATTGGCGAAAGCACTGAACGAGCGAGAGAAAAGTCTGAAGGGATCGAAAATTCTATTGCTGGGAATGGCTTATAAGAAGGATGTAGATGATTTGCGGGAATCTCCTTCTCTCAAACTGCTCGAATTGCTTACGGGAAGCGGGGCGCTGCTGGATTACAACGACCCGTATTTTCCGGCGCTATTTAAGATGCGCCACTACGATTTCTCGAAAATGCGATCCGTGGAATTAACTCCCGAGCGATTGGCGAAATATGAATGCGTGCTGATTGCAACCGACCACTCGAGTTATGATTTCAATGAAATCGTGAAAAATGCCAAGTTAGTGGTCGATACGCGGAATGCCACGCGCCATGTGAAGCAACATCGTGAAAAAATCGTCAACTGCTGACCTGCCTTGATCCGCATGTGGGGTCCGGCGGCCTATGATTCGGATAGCAGGCTTTGCAGGCCCGTTTCTCGCCCTGTTTACTCAAGAAGGCAGCTAGTAAGATAGTCCTATTGCCCCAAACGCGGGGGAACGCTACGGTATCGATTATGGGCGCTCCACTTACAACCCAAAAAGAAAAGCAGAACTGGATCACCGATCCAGGCCGCCGGCGCAGCATGCGGGTACTTCTGAGCGTGCCAATATCGGTGCACGGGAAAACCGTGCAGAATCATGATTTTAGCGAAGAAACGCGGACTCTTGTGGTCAATGCACACGGCGCACTGATCTCACTAGCAGCTCCGGTTGTCGCTAACCAGACGATCTTTGTATCCAACAACGCCACGCAAGAGACCGAAGAATGCCGGATCGTTTACCTAGGGAACACACAGGCGGGAAAGGCGCAGATGGGCGTTGAGTTCTTAAGCCCTTCGCCTACGTTCTGGCAAATCGATTTTCCACCAGAAGACTGGGTCATGCCGGAAAGCTAGATTCTAACAGGCCTCCGGAAATTACAAATTACCGCCAAGCGAAAGTCAATTCAACTCTCACGCTACCCGAGGGCAGCTCGGCCTGCAAGAGAACAGGGGTCCGCGGTACATCGTTAGCCAACCAAATAGTGAAGCTCTCCTGCGATACCTCCACGCCTTGTTTGTAGAGGTGTATAGAAATGCGCGCGGCCGAGAAATTACCGGCGTCAACAGCTATGGTTTCATTCGGGACTTCCCGACGAGCACGAACCTCGAGGAGATCCTCCCCATCATAGACTGGCGCTCGAAACTCGGCTGTCTGACGCCAATCTACGGTACGAAGCACGAATAAAGCTCCAAGCGGATCCAGAGTGCCGGGAAGTACCTCAACCACAGGAATGCCAGCCCGGTGGGGCTGGCCTATGGGAGAAGGATGCAAGATCTGATTTTCGACACTGCCCATTTCGTTCAGATGCGTTTCGTACTGGCGGCTCTCGAGCGTTGTGGCGTCAGCATAGGAATCGATTTGGTCGTCAACAGTGAGAAAAGACCTAAAAGGCCTCAGCGTATGGGCCGACGCGCGAAAATGCCAAGTACTCCAGCCAAGAATCCGGCGATGTTCCGGAACGCTCAACTCTACCGCGGCGGCGCTTGAGAATCCTGCCCAGGTAACCTGGTAGTTCAGTGTTTCGCCGATGCGGAAAGGCATGGACTTTTCGTCGACGGGACCTTTCGTGCTGCCATTCGTTTTAGCGAATCCGATTGGCGCATCTTGAGTTCTTGCGGAATAAGCCGGCAGAAACACGACGGAGATGAGGAATGGTAACGACGCCGTGAGGCCCAGATGCCAACGGAATTTTCTGTGCTTCGTCGCCATAGACCCGCACACGCTGACCTCGATACTGAGCTAGCTCACCGATAAGAAGACAAATAATTATGTCCCGCCGCACTGCGCCAAGCTATAGTAAATCGTTCTGACACACCAATTCCCTGAAGCTTGCCGGTTAAGGAGATTCCCTGAATGCGTTACCTGATTACGGGTGGCGCCGGATTCATAGGCTCAAACATCGTGGACGACCTTGTTCGCCGAGGCCAGCAGGTGGTAGTGCTGGACGATCTTTCTGCGGGAAAGGAATCAAACCTCAGCGATGTTCGCGAGAAGATTGACCTCCGCATAGGCAGCATCACAGATTTGGCAACTGTGCAGTCGGCATGTCACGGCGCCGATTACGTGATTCACTTGGCCGCGCGGACGTCGGTTCCACGCTCAGTGGAAAACCCCATCGAGACGAACCACGTAAATATTGATGGCACTTTGAACGTCCTGGTGGCAGCGCGAGATGCCAAGGTGCGCCGTTTGGTTTACGCCGCTTCCTCCTCCGCCTATGGTGAGACCCCAACGCTTCCAAAAACCGAGGCGATGCCGCCCGATCCTATTTCTCCTTATGGAATCACAAAATTCGTCGGTGAACTCTACGCGCGGGTATTCGGCCGCGTCTATGGCCTCGAGAACGTGAGTATTCGTTATTTCAACGTCTTCGGTCCCCGGCAGGACCCTAGCTCGCAATATTCCGGAGTGCTCTCGCGATTCATGCTGGCCGTGATACAGGGGCAATCGCCGGTGGTGTACGGAGACGGGGAGCAATCGCGCGATTTCACCTTTATCGAAAATATCGTGGATGAAACGTTGCGCGCGTGCGAAGCCAAGGGTGCATCGGGAGTGGTATTTAACGGCGGCACCGGAGCTCGCATCACGTTGAATCAAGTCCTAAAGCTTCTGGAGAAAATCACCGGGAAAAAGATCCAGGCTAAATACGATCCGCCGCGCACGGGCGACATCCGCGATTCTCAGGCTGACATTTCGCTGGCACGAAAAGTGCTCGGCTACGAGCCGCGAGTTCATTTCGAGGAAGGCCTACGGCGCACGTGGCAGTGGTACAAAAGCGTATACGGCAAGAAATGAGGCGTGGCTCAGATCGTGTGGCCGTTAAGGAACGCGGCGAGCTCCGTAAGGCTATCCAGCATTAGGTCTGGCGGAAACGAGCGCAGGCCTTCGGCTCCAAGACCGTAAGTCACTCCACAGGCCCAAATGCCGGAGTTGCGGGCGG
>Ga0302301_1000840_pt1 | contig 11459 bp, 9 predicted proteins | sample III_Palsa_E1_2_FD_194544 | JGI IMG/M metagenome (GOLD analysis project Ga0302301, IMG submission 194544) | Peat permafrost microbial communities from Stordalen Mire near Abisko, Sweden - III_Palsa_E1_2 | ecosystem: Environmental > Terrestrial > Soil > Palsa > Peat permafrost | place: Sweden... | reverse complement strand
CTCGGTACTTGCGCTCACTTCACTGCTCCCAGGGGGGTCCTGGACCTGTTTGTCCTGAGCGGCGAGCTAGCGAACAGGACCGGCCGGGACACCGCGGCGGGGGCGCACAACACCGACCACACCAACCCGGATCTGGTGGCCATCAGGCCGGGCCCGCGGTGCTTTTCGCCGCCGATTCGGCTTTGTCGTGCTTGAAGTCGCGCGGCCGGAAACGCCCGCGGTGCAGCTGTCCCTCGATCTGTTCCAGGCTGCGCCCGGTCAGTTCGGGCATCCGGCGCCAGATGAACAGCCACGCGGCGACGTTGAAGCCCGCGTAGAGCCACATTGTCGGCCCGGCGCCGATCCGGCCGAGGATCGACAGCAGGCTGAGGGTGATCACCAGGTTCGTGGTCCACAGCGTGGCCGCCTGCGCGCTCGTGCCCGCTCCGCGGACCGCGAGGGGGTAGATCTCCGAGCCCGTCAGCCAGCCCATCAGCTGCAGCCCGCCGGCGTTGAACAGCATGAAGAGGATGAGGCAGACGATGATGAGCCCGATGGTCTTGTGGCTGGTGCCGCCACCGATGAACAGCACTCCGAGCACCGCGAGGGCGATGGCCGCGCCCGGGATCATCGTCAAGGTCAGCCGCCGTCGCCCGACGTGGTCGACGATGGACAGCCCGACGATCATCATCACCAGGTAGGTCACTCCCAAGCCGACGCTGACATCCAGCGCCGCAGACCTCGAGAAGTGGTTCTTGGTGAGGATGGTCGGCGCGTAGTAGATGATCATTTCGATGCCGCTAAGCTGGGTGAACACCGCGATGCCACAGCCCGTGATCAGGGCGGGGCGAACCCACCGTTGCCGCAGCCCGTGCCAGCCCCGGTTTACGCCCGCCTCGCGCTCCAGGTCTTCGACCTCCACGATGTCCTGCAGCTCGCCCGAGATGTCGGCCCCCGCCGGTCGAATCCGTTCCAGGACCTTCCGCGCGCCGTCGTGGTCGTTGCGTTTGACCAGCCATCGCGGGCTCTCCGGCAGCCGCAGCATCAAGATCAGCATCAGCGTCGCCGGCACTGCCGCCAGCCCGAGGGATACCCGCCAGGAGAAATGCTGGCTGGCGCCAATGATGGTGGAGACGACGATGCCGACGCCGATACCGACCTGGAATGTCAGGACCAGCTGACCGCGGCGCTTCGCCGGTGCCAGCTCGGCCACATACATCGGGATGGTCTGCGTCGCACCGCCGACCGCGAAGCCGAGCACGACCCGGCTCAGCGACAGCGCCCAGACCGTGGGGGCTACCGAGCAGGCCAGCGCCCCGACGATGAAAATAGCCGAGACAAGCAGCATCGTACGATGCCGTCCCCACTGCTCCGAGAGCCGGCTGCACGATAGCGCCCCGATAACCGCACCGAGCAGGATGCTCGAGGCGATTATCTGCTCCACCCCGGTCCCGGTGTGGAACTGGCTCGCGATCTGCAGCAGCGCACCCGAGATGATCCCGGTGTCATAGCCGTACAGCAGCGCCGAAATCGCCGAAACTACAGCAGCCATCAGTAGCAGGCCGGTCAGCTTAGATGACGCCGCGGCGCCGGCTGCCGGCACACGCGGAGGTGCCTGGGGGGGAGCACTCATCGTCTTTCCTTCTTGCTGGAGGTATCTCGCCGAACCGGGCCGGTTCAGTGCGGTGCGTTCCGATTCGGCGACCGGCATTCACCGAGCCGGCCACACGGTTGCGGGCGGCCGCAGGCACGTCGGTGCCGGCGCTGTCGCGGGTGATGACGCCCCGGGTACAGCTCGCCATCGTGATGACGGGCCGTGATACCCGTTGCAGGACACCGGCGAAGGGCCGTTCCGCAAGGATCTGAATTCCTGCCAGCGGCCGTCTGCGCCGCCGGGCCGGACATGATCACGATGTTTGCTTCGTGCCGCAGCAGCGTGCGGCACCTCGCCCAGGCCTGGCGATGCCGGCTGGCCGAGCGCTGGATGGGTTCGCAGGCGAGCCGGTCACGGTCCAGGCGCAGCGCACCGTGGTCTCGCGCCGGGATCCCGTCCGGGCCCGCTGCGATCCTCGGGAGACCAGGTGCACGGGTCGGGGCGCCGGGCAGCATGCTGAATCCCAGCAGGCCCGCGATTCTCACGACGATGCCGTACACAAACAGCTTGCCGGCGGACGGACCGCTCAGCTGATGACCGGATAGCGCGAAGTGGCCGCCCAGCGAGTGGATGCTGCCGCTGCTGGTTGCAACGCCCGCACGTGCGACGACGGCCGCGATGATCAGGATGAGCGTTGCTGTTAAGACGATCATGGTCGTGACTCCCTGTGCTCCTGGGAGGATCTCCCTTGAGCCCGCGGGGTCCCGACGTGGCCACAGTTCAATTTTTAGTCAACGCCGAGCCCGGAAAAATGTCAATAAGCGTAGGTCTACACCGTTGCACCTAAGGGGACGTTAGCGGCGCGCTGGGCGCGGTCGCGCTAAGCGCCGGGTAACTGCCGCAGCGTTCGATCGCTGCGGCGACCAGGGCGACCTGGCGGTCGATACGGCGGCCGATAACGGGGGCGAGCCGCCGGCCGTAGCGTGCCTGTACGTACGCCGCGTGCTGGCCATGCACGGCTTGGACGTGCTGCCAGGTCGGCAGCGTCTGCGCCTGGATGTCGCGCACCGCCCCTAACTGGAACCCGGCAGCGGCGAACAGGGCCGGCCAGTCGGTGAGCAGCTCGTGGCCTGAGTGATAGAGCAGCGCGCGTAGCGCCCGGTCCTCGGCCGCGGTCGGCGGGCGGTTAAACACCAGGTCGCTGAAACCGACCTGCCCGCTCGGGCGCAGCACCCGGCGCAGCTCCGCAAGCAGCCGCGGTTTGTCCGCCGTGCGCACGCAGATATCGCCGGCGACCTCAAGGCAGATCGCGGCGTCAAAGCCGCCATCGGGCATGGGCATTTGCAGCACGTTGCCGTGGCGGATCTCCACCCGTGCGGCAAGCCCGGCCCGGGCGATCAGCTCGCGACCCTGACGGACCTGCTCGCGGCTGATGTTCAATCCGACAATCTCGCAGTCGATACGGGAGGCGATGCGCCGCGCGGGCTCGCCGATGCCGCAGCCGACGTCCAGCACCCGCATCCCCGGCCGGATCCCGGCCAGCTCGCAGACCAGATCGGTGTGAGCGTCCAGCGCCTGCGCGAGGGTCTGCCGGCCATCGGGAAAGAACCCGAAATGAAAACTGTCGCCAAAGAACAGCCGCCCATCGTCGGTGATCAAATCGAAGTAGGCGGCGACCCCACGCACTGTGCGGCGGCGGCACAGCAGCCACGGCAGCCGGGCGCGCGTGGCGCAGGAGGCCTTCACGAACAGTTCCACTGCGCCCAGGCGTCTCGCCGCATCGGCGACCTCATCCTGAGCCACAACCGCTGACCTTAGCGGCTCAAAGCCGCACGTCGCCGACAAGTCCAGCGCGAAAGCGAATCTGGTGCACTAACAACTACCCGCCCGTTACCATCCCTCTGGGATGGAGCGGTCCACGGGATGATCTTGACGTGAGCATCGCGGAGTAGTTAGTGCTTGACGGCGCGATCAACGGTGTCTTCACCGGCTTCGCCAAGCCGAAGAACACCACTGTGCCGTTGCCGCCGAAGCGGGTGGTTAGCGCAGGCTCCGGCACTTTCTTGAAGCCTTCGTAGCTCCGCGGGATGCGCCTTCCGTGATGCCATGAGCCCCAACTTTCCCAGAGGTCACAGCCTCCAAGGAACCCGGGGCGGTCCAATCCAGCGTCGCCCCGTGACCATGCTGCCGATTGCGCCGGAAGGCCGATGTCAGCAAGGCGTGAGATTCAGCGTCCGCGTCGTTAGGAGACCGACAGAATCGTCGACATCGCGACGAATCGTCGTTCACGATCAATTCATGGCTTCTTCACCATCCTCGACCCTGTTGCCGGTTCCGCCAATCCACCGGGACGAAGCGACAGCCAGATCCGCCCGCCGAGCCCACCGGACGGCGTCCTCAAGGCGCGACGACACCTGGAACGCCGGTGAGCGTAGCGAGATGCCGCTGAAGCGGGCCGATCGCAACTTCGCCGAGCTGCTGCCGGAACTGCGGGTCGCGCAGACCGGCGTGCAGATCCTGTTCGCGTTCCTGCTCGGACTGGCGTTCACCGACCGATTCGCCAAGCTGGGCACCACGGAACGCGACATCTACATCGCCACCCTGGCCGCTTCCGCCTTAACCGGTGCCCTATTAGCCTCGATTCCCGGTCAGATAATTGAGTTGAGGTTTCCTGCGGGCCGGCGGTTACCGTGGCGGGAACCGGAACCGCAGGGTGCGCCCGCCCCACCAGGGGATCGGAGCTTGGAGCTCGGCGAATCCGGCGTCGATGAGGGCGGGGTGGTGGCTTCTCAGGTTCAGCGCGCAGGTGACGCCGGCGGGGTCGATGTGCAGGGTGCCGGTGGCGTCCAGGAAGTCCCGCCAGAGGGTTGTGGGGGTGGCGTGCTCGTAGCGGGATAGCTTGAGCGCGAGCAGCCGGTAGAGGTTGCCGGCGACGACGGTCAGGGTGGTGTCCAGGTCGACGTTGAGCGGGACGCCGCTGGTGAGGGCGTCGAGGTGGAACCCTCCGATGTAGGCGTCCAGTTCGTTTTCGACCATCATCCGCTCGGCGTAGCGGGCGAACAGGTTCTTGCCGGGCGTGGTCAGGTCGTTGGTGATGATCAGGGTGGGCTCGTCACGGCCGATGTTCTTGACCGCGATCTGGCGGACCTTGGCGCTGATGTCTGTGAGCTTGACCATGTCTTCGTGCAGGCGGGGCCGCCGGTAGCGGCCGGACCGGGCGATGACAGCGGTTTTCCAGGCGCTGGCGGGCAGGGCATCAAGGCGGGCGAGTTCGGTCTTGCCGCGCTGGCGCAGGGTGAGCCATCTGATGCCGCGGGCGGACAGCTGGCCGAGGATCTTGTAGGTGGTCAGCTGGGAGCCGGAGACCAGCAGCCCCGGGTCGCTGCCTGTGGCGCTGTTCCAGTAATCAGCGAAGGCGATGATCTCGGCGGCCTGCTCGGCCTTGGTGATGTCGGCGTTGGAGTACACCATGTCCGAGGTGGCATGATCCTGGGCGAAGAAGGTCAGCACGGCGCGGGTGCGCTGGGAGCGGCGGGGGACGTAGTGCTTTTCCAGGACGGCCTGGTCGCCGTGGTGGCGGATGGCGTGGAAGTCGCAGTTGAACCCTGCTTCGCCGGTGGCCAGGCCGAGCGGCCGCAGGGCCTGGACGAGCCCGGTGAGCAGTTTCTGGTTGGCCTCGCGGCGGACCCGCCAGGAGTAGGTGCCCAGGTGGGTGGCCTTGGGCAGGGCGGTCAGCCCGAGCGCGAAGGCCAGTCCTTCGTCATCGGCCAGCGTGCCGGCGTGGGAGACGCGGGGCTTGCGGGCGCACTTGGCCAGCAGCAGCGTCCCGATTGACTGCCAGGCTGATAGTTCCCTGGTGGAGGGGTAGCCGGCCTGGCTGATCAGGTCCGGCAGCCCCGTGCCGCAGATCGCGGGGAACAGCAGCAGCAGCCCGGCGTGATCGCACGGCAGGTCTGCCGGCCCGTCCGGCCAGCCGGGCAGGGCGGCGGCCTTGACCGGGTCGAGCCGGGCCGGCGGGCCGCGGCGGCCGTCGTCGCGGCGGGGCAGCCGCGGCAGTCCCTCGGCGTCGAGGATCAGCCATACGGTCTGCGCCGAGACCGGCATCGCCTCGGCTGTGCACGCGGCGGCGATCTCGGTGACCGAATGCCCGGCGGCGCGCAGCTCCAGTACCCGCTGGCGGAGCTGGCCGGTGGCCTTGCGCGGGCCTTTCGGGCCGGGCCGGGTCCCGGCGAACAGGGTTAGCCGGCCCTGGCGCAGCAGGCTGGCCATCTGGTGGATGCTGGCGGTGGAGTAGCCGAACCGGTCGGCGGCCTCGGCGGCGGGCATCTCGTCCAGGAAGTAGGCGCGCAGCGCCTCGTACCGGCGCTGCGCTGAGCTCGCCGGCTCGGTGAAGTACTGCGCGCCGTCCCGCATCCTGCCTATCCTGGCATCTCAAGTCATCTTGCTGAACTACTCCCAGGGATGGTAGTGCCGTATCAGGCGGCAGGCAGGGAAACACGCCGGTCAGGGCAAGATGCCTGCCGGCGGTGTCCAATTTTCGTGCCCTCAAATAAAGGCACTTAGTTCAGGCAGACTCATTGAGGTTATCGTGAGAGTGAGCGGGAACATGCCCGCCTGCCAGCATGAACGCACCTGGGACAGTCAGGACGCCCGGCGGTCACAGGCTCCGTACCGTCTCCCGGGAATCGAGGTTAGTGTCGACGGGCAGCCGGTGACTGAGCTGCCGACGCTGCGCCGGTTCTGGGCGGCCGAGGTCGAGCGCCGCAAGGCCGGCGGACCTGGCGGCACCACCCGCCGCGGGCTGTGCCTGGTCTGCGCCCGGGAGGGAACGCTGCTCAACACGCTGCCGCAGCTGGTTCCGCGCCGGCTGGTCCCGCTGGACGGCAACGACGCGTCTTTGGTGTCGGGAAATGAGCCGATCCACACCTACGACTTCAGCACCGGACCGCCCTAGCAGCGGCCGAGGGGATCAGGTGACCGTAGGTGCGGCACGTCTCGATGGCTATGCTGAGATCATGCCAGAGCTGCCACGTACCCTGACTGCCGCATTGCACCAGGAAGAAGACTGGTATATCGCGCAGTGCCTGGAGGTAGACGTGGCCAGCCAGGGCCACACGATCGACGAGGCGCTAGCGAACCTCGCTGAAGCCGTCGAGCTGTACCTGGATGAAGTAGACGACCCGGTCGGGCATGTCACGGCCACGCCGCTGGTGACTTCCTTCCAGTTGCCCGCCGCGTGAGCCCTGCGCTTTCTGATCTGCCGGTAAGGAAGGTCATCAAGGCACTGGAGTCGGCCGGCTTTCCTATGTGCGCACCAAGGGCAGCCACGCTGTATACCGGAGTAGGGAAGGACGGACGGTAGTCGTCCCCATGCATGGCGTCGTCAAGCGCGGGACGCTGGCGTCGATACTTCGACAGGCGGCCCTGACCCCTGGCGAGTTCCTCAAGATCCTTGACTGACCCAATGCTGGTAGCGCCGCTGCCAAAATACGGCGCGATGTAGACGCGGCCAGGTTCTCGTGAACCGGGATCGCGGCGTGCTGCCCGGCGTCATTCGTCAGGCAGCACAGCAGCAGTGGGGCCACCGGTACTGACCCGGCCGTCGAAAGAGTACGAGGAAATCTCTATAAGGCAGTGGAGTCTGTAAGACAAAGGGCAGTTCACAGACGCAGCGACTTGCCGGGGCGATCCACGCCTGCGGCGAACGGCTACGCCAGGTCGTAACCCGGGCAAACATAGCCTGACAGGGCATTAGCTCAGGCCGAGCTGGGACATCCTTCCGGCCAGGCTGGCGGTGGTCAGCGGTCCCCGAACTGCCCGGGCGCCGGTTCGGGAAGCATCAGACTCCGGACCCAGTCAGATCTCCTTGGTGGGCGAAGAAAGGTTGCAGTGTTGATTCTCGTTACTGGAGCTACAGGGACCGTCGGCACGGCGGTGGTGGACAGGCTGCGGGAGCGTCGGCAAGCCGTCCGGGCGATCGTTCGTGACCGCAGCGCGCCATCGCCGCTCGCTGGACTCGACGTCGAACTCTTTCAGGCCGACCTGCGGCGGCCGGAGACCCTTGAAGGCGCGTTCGGCGGCGTACATACGGCGTTTCTGCTAACCCCTTCTGTCGACGACCAGGCCGCCATGGAGATCGGCTTCATCGACGCAGCGGTAGCGGCCGGAATACGAACAATCGTGAAACACTCAGCGGTGGGAGCAGACGCCTCAGCCAGTGGCCTCGTCAACGCTCACGGACGCTCGGAGAGGCATCTCATCGGCACTGGGATCTCGTATGTGATCGTTCGGCCAACCCAGTTCATGCAAAATCTGCTCTCTTGGACACCAAGTATCGCCAGGGCCTCTGCCTTGGTAATCCCGTTGGCGTCCCCCGAGCTGCGGATAAACATGGTCGACGTGCAAGACGTCGCCGATGTCGAGGCCACGGTGCTCAGCGAAGACGGCCACGCCGGGAGGATCTACACCCCCTCGGGGCCGGACCTGCTCACCTATGGCGAGGTCGCCGAGCGACTATCGGCCGGGGTGGGCGCTCCTATCCCCCTGCAAGTCCCCTCGGCCGATCGCTACCGGGACGACATGCTGGCTGCGGGCTACCCGGATGCGGCAGTGACCGGGACGGTCGCGTACTTCTCGACGTTGCGCCAAGGGACGACTGCGTTGGGGATCACGACCCAGGACGTAGAGGAGGTGACGGGTCACCGTCCCGGGTCGGTGGAGGACTTTGCTCTGAGCCACGCAGATTCACTCCGGCCCGCTTGAAGCGACGGAGACCTGCGCTCGGGTGCCCGGGGTGACGTATTTGGTTGCTTCCCGAGACCGCTGTCGTGCCGAATGAGACTCGCCACAGCAAAGAAGCACAATCGCATTCTGAGTTTGCACAGACGGACTCGGGCCCGCGTTGCTTGTCTTCGTTGGGGCAAAGCCGGCACGGCCGGCATCTGGTGGGCCCGGTGATCGGTTCCGTTCAGTGCGTGGTCATGCCACCGTCGACGTTGAGGATCTGTCCGGAGATGAAATCAGAGTCCGGCGAGGCCAGGAAGAAAACCGGCCCTACGAGATCTTCGGCCTGCTGATCGCGCTGGATGGCCCGTCTTGGCGCTGCGCTGCAAGCAGCTCCGGGGGAAACGTGTCGTGCGCTGCCTTGGTGACGGTCAGGCCGGGCGTCACGACGTTGACGGTGATGCCGTAGACGCCCACCTCACGAGCCAGTGAGCGTGAGAGGCCAATGAGGCCGGCCTTGGCGGCCACGTAGTGCGTCTGCCCGGGAACCCCGCTGAAGACCGATCCGGAACTGAAGTTGATGATACGGCCCCAGCCGCTCGTCTTCATCAGGGGAAGCATGGCGCGGCCTCCAGGCGGCTGCTGGCGGCGGCGGTGCGCCGTAGGACAGCTTGCGGGTGGGCTCGTTCAGCTTCATGCCCGGGTGCTGTGCCGCGTGTCCGCGTCACGCTGATACGCACGTTCTGGAACCGCTCTCGTACACTCCAGCTGTGCCAAGGAGCCTCGCCGGATCTGGGGATGACTGACCTGGGTATCGCGACGCCGCTGTCGACCAGCGGCCGTTTCATCGTCGACGCGCACGGAAAGCGTGTCCGCCTGGCCGGGGTGAACTGGTACGGCGCCCACGAGGATCTTGGCGTGGCGCCAGGGCTGGACCGCACGGACCGCCGCGCGCTGGCCCGGGCGATCGCAATGCAGGGATTCAACAGCGTGCGGCTTCCGTTCAGCCTGTGGATGACCGAGCAGGTCTCCCCGGTCCCCGATCAGTACCTGGCCGCCAACCCCGATCTGGCCGGGGCGACGCCGATGCAGGTCTACGACGCGTGCGTGCAGGCGCTCACCGGCGAAGATCTCATCGTGATACCGAACTGCCACATCCTCGACCCCGGGTGGTGCTGCTCGGAGGACGACGGCAACGGCCTGTGGTACAACCGCCGCTGGCCGGCCACGAAGTTCTTCGCGGCCTGGCAGGACATCGCCGCGCGGTACCGGGCGAACCCGCTCGTCGCCGCCATGGACATCATGAACGAGCCCCGGCGGACGACGGCGGGCTGGCGCGTTCTCACGCCGACCTGGGGGACCAGGCCCAAGACCGACGTCGCGGCCATGTACGCCACGGCTGGGAACCTCATCCACCAGATCAGCCCGCACGTGCTGATCATCTGCGAGGGCCTCAATTACGCAGCCGACCTGTCCGGCGTGGCCAGGCACCCGGTGCGGCTCGAACGTCCGGGCCAGGTCGTCTACAGCCTGCACGACTATGCGTGGTTCCACCCGGCGGGCCAGCCCCGGCTGGCGTACTTCGACCAGATGGGCCGTAGCGGCGGGTACATCCTCAGCGAGCAGATCGCTCCGGTGTGGGTCGGTGAGTTCGGTAACGACACCAGGTCGCTGGCCAGCTTCGGCCTGGCCCCATCCCAGGCCGGCCACGCCGGCTCCGCCGTGTGGTGGAACAACTTCCAGGCCTGGCTCACCGACAACGACGTGGACTGGTGCTGGTGGGCACTCAACCCGACACAGCCCAAGGGCACCATCCCGGTTGCCGGCCGGCACCGGTCCAACTGGGGCGACCCCGAGCCGTGGGGCCTGCTGGCCCCGGATTGGCGCGGCGTCGCGAACCCGGGGGTGCTGGACCTGCTGAAGTCGATGATCCCGCCGCGCACCGGCCCGGGCATCACCTGACCTCAACTGCGCGCCCCGCGTTGGTCACAGCGCACCCCTGCAACTCATTACGGGCCCGTGCCGGCCCACTGCGTCAGGCAGCGCGTGGCCCGGCGCCGCCGCCAAGGCGCGGCGTCGACGTCACCCTCCGCGACCACGCCTCGAAGTCGGTGGCGCGCACACTGCCGCCGCTATGCACGCCCGCTCAGTCGGCTGCTGCGGCCATCGGCGCCGCACCGAAAGGTCGTTATCTGGAGCCCGGATTTGGGCGTCTTCGCTGTAGCCGCCGCGGGTGTTTTGTATGTATTTTCCTGCGTGGTGGACGCATTACCTGAACAGTGTCTCCGCCGCAGACTCCACGCAAATCCCCTTTTCGCCGTTGTCTTTAGAACTAAGCGGCTACTGCGTGAACGCTGTTCAGCTACATGTCAACGCCGTGGACGTCGTGGTCAGGTGCGGCATCCACGGGGAGGGCTCCAGATAACCGCCCAATGCGCGCCTAATGGGATCGTGAACCTGGCGTAGCAGCGCGTCGAGTCGACTTGTCGTGTCGATGTGAGTGCGGCTTTGCGGCCAGGGAACTCATCGATGCGTCGCATGACGCCGACCTGGTAGTGGTCGGCTCGCGTGGCGGCGGCGGTTTCGGCCGGCTCATGATGGGCTCGGTAAGCAGCCAGGTCGTCCATCACGCCGCATGCCCGGTCGTCGTCGTCCCGCACGAGAGGTAAACCGGGCAGAGTGCGGGCTCACGTCGGCAAGTCGTCCGACGAGCAGGGTGCACGCCGGGATGCCTCGGACAGAAGCGGTCGCTCGCAGCCGTAGTGCGGATAGCCCGGACTTCTATCAGCGCCAGGCTGGCGTCGACCATCGATCTTCCCGGCATCCTTGACTCCGCCACGCCGGATGAGATCTGCCCTGGGGCCGTCGTGAGATCTGCCCAGATTGCCAATGCCGCGCCGCCGCTCGGGGATGAGAAGGGTGGTGCGTGCGCTGCCCGCCGGCGCTGGCGTGCCTTGGCTCGATGAGACCGTTTAACCAGGCACAGGCGAATGCCCTGCCGTTCAGAAGCTGACCTGCCGCCATGTCAGGCCGCCGTCCTGGGTGAGCATCAGCTGGCCGGCGAAGCCCTTGCTGGCGGGGCCGTGGATTACCACTCCGTCGCTGGCCGTGGTGAACCCGAGGTCGGCCCAGCCTTGCCCGCCGTCAGGCTCAGTGAGCACGG
>Ga0302301_1000838_pt1 | contig 11473 bp, 9 predicted proteins | sample III_Palsa_E1_2_FD_194544 | JGI IMG/M metagenome (GOLD analysis project Ga0302301, IMG submission 194544) | Peat permafrost microbial communities from Stordalen Mire near Abisko, Sweden - III_Palsa_E1_2 | ecosystem: Environmental > Terrestrial > Soil > Palsa > Peat permafrost | place: Sweden... | reverse complement strand
GAGATCGCCGAGCGTCTGGCCCGGGAACAACCCAAAAACGAACGGCTCCAGCGGCTTGCGCGCATCGCGCGAGCCGGCGCGAACGAGACGAAGTCGAGCGCCGGCGAAAATACCAACGACGAGCCGGCCGCCTTCGAGTCTTCCGCGGAAATGAAACGGCTCTATCGCGAGGTCGCCAAGCGCGTGCACCCGGATCTGACCTCCGACCGGGAGGATCGCACCAAGCGCCAGCAATTAATGGCCGAAGCGAACGAGGCCTACGAGCGCGGAGATGAATCGAAGCTGCTGAGAATTTTGACTGAGTACGAATGCAGCCCGGAAGCTGTGCAGGGCGAAGGCGCCGGAGCCGAATTGATTCGGGTGATTCGAAGAATCAGCCAGGCGCGCGGGAGGCTTTCCGAGATCGAAGCGGAGATGCAGGAGCTTTTGCGCTCGGACCTGTATCAATTAAAGTCGCGTCTGGATGAAGCGCAACAACATGGACGCGACGTGCTGAAGGAAATGATCGAAAAAGTGGAAGAGCAGATCGCGCAAGCCAACCGCCGGCTGGAACGTTGAGCCTCAACCGCTCTGCTCGGACGAGCATCCGAACGAGATTTATGAAGACTGAAAACGCCGAAATGAGATTCTGCTAATGGAAACACGCGAGCGATCCGCCACGCGGGCGATTGTTCCGGCAGGCCAGCAGGGGCTTGCGGTGCGTTCCGCCGCGCTCGTAGCCCGCGGACTTCGCGATCTAACCCGGGATTCCAATTGGATCGTTAAGAAAATATTCGCAGGCCATACTTCCTCTCTTGCGATTTCCAGCATGGGCCATGCGTGCTTCGTTTCGCGCCAGTTTCGGAGGGCCGGGGAGTACGGGACCGGAGATTTCGGCCAGCGCGTGGTTCTCTATGACATGGAAATGAACACACCGATGATTGCGCTTTCGGTGCCCAACGAGGCCGCCGTAGGAACGCAGGATTTGCCGGCTGCGTTCGCCTGGTCGCCGGGAGCGCGGTATCTGGTGGCTGCCTGGGGCGGGTGGCAATCCGCGCTGCATTCCTTCGATTTGCACGGCAAAATGTTCTTGGGCACATTCGGAGAATTCGGAATTATTCCGCGGTGCCTGGTGTGGTCGGGTACTGAAAAATACTTTGTGGAAGCATGCTCGGGCGGCAAAGGCGCATCGCTACGGCTGTGGCGGGTACGGGATGATGGAATGTCGCCTAAAGGCCCGCTTTCCGGACAACCCACGAGCGAACTCAGCGTACCGGGATGGCTCGAACGGCAAACTTACGAATCTGAGTTCGGAGAGGAAGGGGCATTTGGCGGCTATGGCCAGACTGCGTTCAGCCCGGATGAAAAGACGCTCGCCAGCGTGATCGAGATTCACGGAGACTGGGCCGACGACTCCATTGCGCTGCTCGCCGTTCCCACTCTGAAAAAGCAAAACGCTTTTCAGGCGCAGGGGCACATCACCGACCTTTCTTGGACGCACGACGGCCGAAAGATTATTTATTGCGCGGCGGGGCAAGCCTATTCCCTCGCGGTCGAGACGATGAATTTTGAGCCGCTGCCATTCGGAGCGGAGTTGTGCGTTTGCCACCCGCATCTTCCGCTGTGCATATGCTACAGCTCGTGGTTGAAGAATTCAGCGAAGGGACGGCTGTTTCTGGTGGACCTGCACCGCATGGAAGTGCTCGATGAATATCCGGCGGAAGGCGTGGTGATTTTACGATGGAACGGCGAGGGATCGAAAGCGTACGCGGCCACGCAAAGCGGAATGGCGTATATTTACGAGCCTACGTTGCTTTAGTTGAAGAATCCGTCGCCTTAGCGCATGAGGATTTGTCTCAGGCTAGCGGAAGATTAGCGGCGGGATCGAGCGTGCAATCTTCATGCTGACCCGCCTGGAACCGCGGGTAGCCGGCTGCGGCAATCATCGCGGCATTATCGGTGGAGAGCGCCCGGCTTGGGAAAAAAACCTCGAAGCCGTCGCGCTTTGCTTGGGCCTCAAAGGTCGCACGCAACTCGCGGTTTGCGGCGACGCCTCCGGAAACAAAAATTGAGCGTACGCTATTCTCCCGAGCCGCCGCAATTGTGCGGGTTACGAGGTCGTCCACGACAGAGCGCTGAAAGCTTGCCACCAGATCGAACGTGGCTGGCGTTGAAAGCTGCCGCAGGGCCTCGGCGGAGCGTTCGCCCCGCGCGAGAGCTTGCTCCCTCGCTGCAATTTCGGGCTGAAACTCCGGATGGCTGCGTAGATGGTAAAGCACGGCTGTCTTGATTCCGCTGAAACTGAAGTCGTAGATATTCCCTTTCATCTTCGGCACGCCAAATCGAATTGCTTTCGGGTTACCGTAGGGAGCCAACTGATCTACGACGGGACCGCCGGGATATCCGAGAGCAAGCATCCTGGCAATTTTGTCGTACGCTTCCCCGGCGGCATCATCGCGGGTGCCCCCAATGCGCGCGTAGGAGAATCGCCGGGCGCCGTTGGTTGACTCCGACTCCACGCGATAGAGGACGGTGTGGCCACCTGAAACGATCAGGCAGATAGCGGGCAGCGACGGGACATGGCCAGTTTCTGCCGCTTCGAGAAACACGGCGTGTACGTGACCCTCCAGGTGATTCACGGCGATGAGCGGCTTGCCGAGCGCGAACGCGAGAGTCTTGCCGTACGTCACGCCTACCAGAAGCGCGCCAATCAGGCCGGGGCCGCGCGTGACAGCGATGGCGTCGAGATCGGTTAAAGAGATTCCTGCCTGCTTGACCGCCTCGCGCACGACCGGAACAATTTGGCGAAGATGCTCGCGCGAGGCAATCTCCGGGACAACGCCTCCAAAGTTTCGGTGAATCGCGATTTGCGAAGCGACGATATTGGAGACAATGCGGCGCCCATCCGCTACTACCGCGGCGGCGGTCTCGTCACAAGAGGACTCGATACCTAAGATGAGATTTTCTTGAAGGCTCATGCGTTAGCGGCCCGATTGGCCGCCCTCAGTATGTTAGCACGCTGTATGACGGCGGTAACCCGAGCTCCACGCCGGCGACGCCTACACTTTAAGAACCCTCGATCTTTCATTCATCCACTCCGGCGCCTTCACAGGATAAAATAAATTTCGCACGGCTTCCTTCTCCTCCTATACGATAGGAATAGCTGCGAGAAATGGTGACCATGAGCTCACAACGAAAACGCGTGCGCAAAGCGGTTCTGCCGGTGGCAGGGCTGGGCACGAGATTTTTGCCCGCCACGAAGGCGCAGCCGAAGGAAATGCTTCCTGTCGTCGACAAGCCGCTGATTCAGTACGCGGTGGAGGAATGCATCGCTTCGGGGATCGAAAGTATTATTTTCGTGACCGGCCGGCGCAAGAATGCAATCGAAGATCATTTCGACTCCGCGCCGGAGCTGGAGCGTTTTCTGGAGGAGAGAGGCAAGCCGCACCAGGCGGAAATGGTGCGCGAGATCAGCGGCGGTTTGCATTTCAGCTATACGCGGCAAAGTGAAGCGCAAGGTCTGGGCCATGCGGTGTTCTGCGCACGCGAGCTGGTGGGCGATGAGCCGTTTGCAGTGCTGCTGGGCGACGTCATCATGGACGGTGCCGTTCCCGCCACGCGCTCGCTGATGGAAGTGTGGGATGCCACGGGCCAGGGAGCTATCGCCGTCGAGGAAGTGGAGCGAGCGCGCCTTCATTTCTACGGCATCATCGCAGCAAGCCCCGGAAACCAGCCGCGCTGGGGCGACCGCCTTCTGCACGTCAACGATCTGGTAGAAAAACCTCACGCCGATAAGGCGCCCTCGAATCTAGGCGTGACCGGGAGATATGTTCTGCCGCCGGAAATATTCGACCATCTGGAGAAACTGGAGGCTGGAACGGGCGGTGAAATTCAACTAACCGATGCGCTCAAATCGCTCGCGGCAGGACCCGGTCTGTGGGCCTACATTTACGAAGGAAAAACACACGACGCCGGCGACAAGCTTGGTTTTCTGAAAGCTAATGTGGAGTTCGCGTTGAAGAATCCGAAACTCGGCCCCGATTTTCGGGAATATCTCCGAGGGCTGAAGCTATAGGCATTCCGAACCGGCTATTTCTTCCTTTTAGTTCCCTTCTCCGAAGACGATTTCGAGTCAGTGGATTTAGACTCGGACGATTTAGAATCGCTGGGCTTCGATTCGCTGGATTTTGATTCCCCGGATTTCGAATCATTGGACTTTGATTCGGCGGACTTTTCTTCGGACTTCGATGAGCCGCCGTCGCCGGACTTTTCCCCGGAGGCTGGGGAGGAGTTTTTCTTGCCGTAATCCGTCACGTACCAGCCCGAGCCTTTGAACTGGATGGCGGCCTTGGAAAGCATGCGCCGAGCTTTGGCGCCGCACTTTGGGCATTTCTTCGTCTCCGAGGCAGTATGGCCTTCGATTTTTTCGAACTGGTGGCCACACTTCTCGCACTTATATTCGTATAAAGGCAATGAAGAACTCCCCCCGGCGATGACCCGCTTAAAATAGTAGCATGCCTTTCGCGCTTCGTGCGGGCGCAACGAGGGCACATGGCGCCGTGTGTTAGACTGTCGCATTCGCTGCTCAACGCCAAGCGCATGACTCGTCGATGACAAAAACGAAACCCAAGGAAACGGGCGCTGGGTGCCTCTATGTGGTCGCGACGCCGATCGGCAATCTGGAGGATATTTCGCTGCGCGCTCTGCGCATTCTGAAAGAAGCCGACGTGATCGCGTGCGAAGACACGCGCCAAACCATGAAGCTGCTATCGCACTTCGACATTCAAAAAAAGCTGGTGAGTTATCACGAGCATAACGAAATCACGCGCGCGCCGGAACTAGTGATCGAACTGGAGCAGGGCGCGAAGGTTGCGCTGGTAAGCGACGCGGGGACTCCCGCTATTTCCGATCCGGGGCATCGGTTGGTGAGCCTCTGCTTGCGGCACGGGATCGAGGTGGTGCCGGTGCCGGGCGCTTCGGCATTTGTGGCGGCGCTGGCGGCATCGGGGATGGCCATCGAGGAGTTTACATTCGTCGGTTTCTTGCCGGCGCGCCCCACGGAGAGGCGCAAAGCGCTGCGCGCTTTGGCCAACGAGCCGCGCACGATTATTTTTTATGAAGCTCCCCACCGGGCATTGGATACGCTGGAAGACGCGCTCGAAATTCTAGGAAATCGCCCGGCGGTAATTGCGCGTGAGCTGACCAAAATTTACGAGGAGTTCCTGCGCGGCCACCTGGAAGATCTGGTCGCGAAGGCTCGTGCAAAAGCGCCACGCGGTGAAATCACACTTTTGATCGCTCCTTCCGACGGAGCGGGGCAAACAGCAGTGTCTCCCGAGGATGCGAGCCGCGCACTGCCGATCGCACGGCGGGTTGACGAGATCGTGAAGGAACGCGGGGTTGATCCCAAAGTTGCGTTGAAGCAAGCTGCGCGCGAACGCGGGATCACACGCCGCGAGGCCTACAAACAACTTCTCATCACCAGAGACGAGTAAATTCCCACCGAGACGACCTGAAATTAATCCGAGGAAGCGGCTGAAGTTCGAGCGAAGAAGGAATCAACACCATCCAGGATTTCCGCAGCGGTATGCGCGTGATGCACGGCATAGCGCAGCTCGGAGCCATTGCGAACACCGTGGGTGAAGAGGCTCGCGAACTGTTTCATCTTGCCGATCGCGTCGGGCATTTCAGCCGCAATCAAACTGCGAAAATAGCCGGAGAGCAGATGATAGCGGTCCATCTCGGACGGCTCATCGTAGCGGCCAGTTGCAATGTAATCCGCGATCTGGCTGAAAATCCACGGATTCGAAGACGCCGCGCGCCCGATCATCACGGCGTCGCATCCTGTCTCGTCAATCATGCGGACGGCGTCCTGCGGCGTGTGGATGTCCCCATTGCCGATTATGGGAATGTGCACGGCTTGCTTCACCGCGCGAATCACGGACCAATCGGCGGAGCCGGCATATCCCTGCATGCGCGTTCGCGGGTGAACGGCAATCGCTTCGACGCCGATTTGTTCCGCCATGCGCGCAACTTCCACCGCGACGATATTGTTTTGGTCCCAGCCGGAACGAATTTTGATGGTCAGCGGAATCGTTACTGCGGCGCGAACTTTCCGCAGAAGGGTTTCGAGGTGCGGCAAATCGCGCAGCAAGCCGGAGCCGCCGCATTTCACCACTTTTTTCACCGGGCAGCCGAGGTTGATGTCAATTTGATCGAATCCCAGGTCTTGCGTAAGCGCGGCGGCGGAAGCCATCACTTCAGGATCGGAGCCGAAGATTTGCGCGGCGATGGGATGCTCGTCCTCGCCGAAATATAGATAATGCAAGGTCCGCGCGGAATTTCGCGTCAAGCCTTCGGCGCTGGTGAATTCGGTCATGATCAATCCGCAGCTGCCCAGCGAACGAATTACGCGGCGGAAGACGGTGTCGGTGACTCCAGCCATCGGCGCTAGAATTGTGGCGGGCCGAATGGCTCTATCGCGAATTTTGATTTCAATCGGAAACATGTCGGAAGCCTATTTTACGGAAGTGCCGTCCGCGGGAGGAGCTGCAGCGGAACCGGCTCCCGCCGGTGACGCAGAAACCTTCGCCGGCACCAGCGAACTTACGGCAGCAGTGGCAACCGCTGCAGCGAGCGCTCGCGGCTTCGGTTGCGCGCCGTCCAGATGGGCCATTAGCGATTCTCTGGAGCCGCCAAAAAAGCTTTCGATCACTTGTGCCAGAGCCTGCGCTCGGGCGTTGTCGGCAGTCAAGTTTGGCCGGTAAACATATGCGCGGCCTGTTTTGCGGCGCTCGACCACGCCTTTGCGCGCCAGGCGGTCCATGATCGTCATGATCGTGGTGTAAGCCCGCGGCCGGCGCGGAGCCAAAGCGTCGCGGATTTCGCGGACTGTTCCTTCACCCATGGGCCAAAGCATGTTCATGCAGTCCAGCTCCAGAGGAGCGAGATCCAGAACCGCGTGTCGCGAGGACGGCGTTTTTGTGTCGGTCATTTAGGCGCGCTCTTTATCTTTCTTGTCTGACGCTGCAGGCGACACGAAGCCGCCGAAGTTTGCTTGAGGCGAAGTTGCACCTGGGTGCCCGCCTGTCGCGGAAGCCTGGGATGCCGCACCAGACTTTTCGCCGCTGGGATAAAACCGGTCCGCGCGCAGAAGCGAACGCCGCAGCGAGGGATTGCGGGCGGTCCAATCGTCGTTCCCTTCCGGAGACTCCAGCGTGGCGCGGATAGCGCCCATTTTCGAATCCATGTCGTCAAGAAAATGCAGCGCCACCGCTTCGCGAATCTGCGGAAGCGAGGGCGATCCAAATTCGTAGGAGCCGTGATGGCTCAGAATCATGTGCTCAACCAGCATGGCGAGCGGAGCGGGAAAATCCGGAATCGCGCGAATCTTTTCGCGCACCATCGCGGCACCGATGCTGATGTGGCCGAGCAGGCGCCCTTGCGTGGTGTAATCAATGCCGCGGCCATAGCATAGTTCATCAATTTTTCCGATGTCGTGCAGGACGATGCCGGTAAGCAGCAGATCGGCGTCCAGTTCGGGATAATGCTCCGCGATCGTGCGTCCCAGACCGACAAGGCTCACGATGTGCTCGAGCAAGCCACCGATGAAAGCGTGGTGCATGGTCATGGCCGCGGGAGCACTCTTCAGCTTGGGCGCGATGGCCGGGTCGTCAACAACACTCACTAGCAGCCGCTTGAGCCAGGGATTTTTCATTCCGCCCACGGCGGAGCGCAAGGCGGCGTAAAGCGTCTCGACATTATGTTTCGTATGCGCCAGAAAATCGGAGAGGTCGTAATCGCGCTCAACCGCCGGAATGATCTGTTCCAGGGTCAATTCCTTCTGGCCGTTGAAAAGCTTCACGCGGCCGCGCACCTGCACCACATCGTCGCGCTCGAAGGTGACGGCTATCACGGCAAAGTTGTCCCACATTTTCGCGGAAATTCTGCCGGTGCGGTCCACCAGATCGAGCTCAAGCCAGGATTTTCCGGAGCGAGACGAAGTGCGAATTTCTTTTTCGCGCACGAGGAAGAGCGAGGCGACCCCTTGCCCGTCCTGCAGATCACAAATGTAGTGTGTCTTCACTGGCCGTTAACTTTGGGTTTCACCATTTTCTTCTTCTTTTTTGCATCTGCCGCGTCGGGCGTGGGCGCCACTTCCTGGATCACGCTTGCGCCGGCAACCGCTGCGCTATCCGTGTAACCCGGTTTCACCATTACGTAGCTCTGTTCCCGCAATTGCCCGAGGTATTCCCGCATGGTGGGCTGCATTTTTTGCGCGTAAATACGGTTCATGATTTCGTTTTCCACTTTATCCTGCGGCTGCAAGCCGGCCTCATAATGGGCCTCTACTTTGAGAACTTCAAAGCCTGTTTTCGTCTGGATCACAGGGGTCATCTGCCCTTTATCCATTTTGAAGACGGCGTCTTCGAGCTGTTTATCGAGTTGGCCGCGCTCAAAAGTTCCCAGGAGTCCGCCATCCTTCCCCGTGCTGCCCTCGGAAAAATGTTTTGCGATTTCGTTAAAGTCCTCACCTTTAACCACGCGATTGCGCAGGTCATCCGCCTTCTTCTCCACCGAGGATATTTCCTCCGGGCTTTTGCCTTCCGTACTCAGGAAGATCTCGTAGAGCACGACCTGCTCGGGACGGACGAAATCCTTCTGGTGCTCGTCGTAATATTTTTTCACGTCCTCGCTGGGAATATTGATGTGCGACCCAACCTCTCGGCGAATCACTTCCTGAGTGAGTAGATTGTTGCGAATCTGAGTCTTGAGATCTTCCCAGCTCAAGCCTTCCTGCTCCACCTTTTTCTCCATCTCTTCCATGCTGCCGAGGTTGTTCTGCCGGCGAATCTCATCGAGCCGTTTGACCAAATCGCTATCCACACTGATGCCCATGTCTTTTGCGCGCTCGACGAGGAGAGCTTGGTCGATCAAATCGCGCAGCAAATCCTTCTGCTTCTCTTTGTACAACTCTTCCATCTTGTCCTGAGCGCATCCCTGGCAGTCGTGAGCGATTTCCTCATGAAGCGATTGATCCGCCTTCTGCACGTCCGAAAGCGTGATCGCGTCGTTGTTCACACGCGCGACGATTTCTTCGATGACGGTGCCCTTCGCTTGGGCGCGGACATCCGAGGGCATGGCTAGCGCGATCCCGGCCAAGCCAACAGCCACAACGGAAATGTAAGACAAAAAAGCGTTACAATTTTTCATAGGATTCTCTCGCAGTTGAATTTTAGCTCTACGCTTGTAGTTGTAGCAATACGTTTCTGGTGGCTCCCGTCGGGCCACCCTTTTCGCCCTTCCACTCAAACCATAAGACGCCCGAGGGATCGAGCCGCATTCCCTTGCGCTTGCGTATCAGTTTCACCAGTTTCTCCGGGCCCAAAGGCGTGTCTTCGTAAAATTTGATGGCAACTTGATCGCCGCGGTGATCGACCGAAGCGACCAGCAATTTTTCAGCCAGCGCTTTCAGCACTGCGTAATCGAGAAGATTTTCGACCGACGGCGGAGGAGGGCCGAAGCGGTCGTCCAGTTCTCGCCGAACTTCCTCGCGTTCGTCGTCGGACGTGACGCTCGCGATGCGCTTATATATCCGAAGGCGCAGATTCTCACTCTCGATGTACTCAGGTGGGATGCGGATTTCCTGTCCAAGGTTGAGTGTGGCACGGCGTTCGAGCGCAACCGCTTCACCCTTTCGCTCCGCGACGGCGCGTTCCATCATCTGGCAATACATATCAAAACCGACGGCCTCGATGTGCCCGTGCTGCTCGCGACCCAGTAAATTGCCGGCGCCTCGCAATTCGAGATCCAGAGCGGCAATGCGAAAGCCCGCGCCCAAGTCGCTGAATTCTTTCAGCGCGGCCAGCCGCTGCCGGGCGATGGAGGTGAGCGATTTTTCCGTAGGGACGAGAAGATACGCATACGCTCGCTGATTCGAACGGCCTACACGTCCACGAAGTTGATACAGCTCGGAGAGGCCAAAACAGTCGGCACGGTCGATCACGATTGTGTTGGCGCGCGGAATGTCCAGGCCATTCTCGATGATGGTGGTGGACACGAGCACGTCTGCTTCGTCGCGCACAAATTTGAGCATCACTTTTTCCAGTTCTGTCTCGCGCATCTGGCCGTGCCCGACCACTACGCGCGCCTGCGGAACCAGCCGCTTCACCAGCGCAGCAAGCGTGGCAATGGACTCCACGCGATTGTGGACGAAAAATACCTGGCCGTCCCGCGCGAGCTCTTCTTCCACCACGTGTTGAATCAGAGTCTCGCTAAACGGGGCGACCGTAGTTTGGATCGCGAGGCGATCTTTGGGAGGCGTTTCGATCACGCTCATATCGCGCAAACCAACCAGAGACATGTGCAGCGTGCGCGGAATAGGCGTGGCCGACATGGTCAGCACGTCCACATTCTTGCGCATCTCCTTCAGCCGCTCTTTGTGCGCAACTCCGAAGCGCTGCTCTTCGTCCACGACCAGCAGCCCGAGGTCCTGGAATTTCACGTCCTTGGAAAGCAGGCGGTGCGTCCCAATCAGGATGTCGACTTTCCCAGCTTCCATTTCTTCGAGAACCTTCTTCTGCTCTTTCTCCGTGCGAAAGCGGCTGAGCATTTCGACGCGGACAGGAAAAGCCGAGAAACGGCGTTTGAATGTTTGAAAATGCTGGAAAGCGAGAACGGTGGTCGGTGCAAGCACGGCAACCTGTTTTGAATCCGCGATAGCTTTGAATGCGGCGCGCATGGCGATTTCGGTTTTGCCGTAGCCCACGTCACCGCAGAGCAAGCGATCCATCGGCAGCGGCGATTCCATATCGCGCTTTACGTCTTCAATGGCCCGGAGTTGGTCTGGCGTTTCGTCGAATTCGAATGCGTCTTCAAATTCCCGCGTCCAATTCGTGTCGGCTGGAAACGCGTGGCCCGGCGCGGTTTTTCGTTCGGCATAAAGTTTAAGAAGCTGATCCGCCATGTCGGTGACGGATTTGCGCACGCGCGTTTTGCGCGCTTCCCAAATGGTGGTGCCCAGGCGGTCGAGCACAGGCTCAACACCGCCTAGCGACTGATATTTCTGAACGAGATCGAGCCGGGCAAGAGGAACGTAAAGCTTCGCATCCGCGGCGTAGCGCAACAGCATGAATTCGCCCGTGGCTCCTTCGACCGCGACCTGGCGCAGCCCTTCAAATTGGCCGATACCGTGATCGATGTGCACCACATAATCGCCCGGCTTCAGATCCGAGAAATCGCTGAAGAAACTCGCAGTCTTCGGCCGCGAGCGCGAACGCTGCTGTGAAGCGGGGGCCAGGGTCTCGAAGAGGTCTGCGTTGCCATACAGAGCTAGTTTCGCGTCAACGAACACCACGCCGTCTTCCAGCGGAGCTTTGATCAGCACCATGGACGGACCTGCGGCTCCGGAACCTTCTTCGGCAAGGCGCGTCACCGTGGTGTTTTCTTCGAGTTCGCCCATGCGATATGGCAATTCAAACTCGTGGCAGATGTC
>Ga0302301_1000822_pt1 | contig 11592 bp, 9 predicted proteins | sample III_Palsa_E1_2_FD_194544 | JGI IMG/M metagenome (GOLD analysis project Ga0302301, IMG submission 194544) | Peat permafrost microbial communities from Stordalen Mire near Abisko, Sweden - III_Palsa_E1_2 | ecosystem: Environmental > Terrestrial > Soil > Palsa > Peat permafrost | place: Sweden... | reverse complement strand
TACCGGATACTTAATTAAGGTAAAAGGTTTAATGGATCAAAAAACCAGCGTTATTGTGATTGTTCCCAATTTTTATAACCTGGCAAGTGTAATAGCATTTAAGAAGCAAGATTTCAGGTTCGGTAGGTTAAAGCTTTCTAAAAAGCCGCCTGTTAATTTTTATTCGGCTAAATCTATTCAGAAACTCTTAAAGGCGTTCGATTTTCAAGTAGATGAAATTGAAGGCTATGAATTTGATAACACGCATTTTATAAAACGGGCTTTCAATAAAATAAAATCCCTTAAATTTTTTACTTGCAAAATGCTCATCGTCAAAGCTCGTTTAAATCATGTATAAGGTTTATATAATACTTGTAAACTATAATAACCATCGGGATACGATAGAATGTTTGCAAAGCATCCTGCATTGTGATTATGCTAATTACAATATTATTTTAATTGATAACTCTAAAGATGATACGCCATCACAAGAAATTATTAATTGGTGCAATAACGGCGTTGATAATATCGAAACACTTTTCCCAGAGTTGGTATACCCGATAATTGAAAAGCCGGTTTCGTATCAATTTTATACAGAAAGTGATTTTTCGACTTTAACTACTGAGATAGATGAAAAACTACTAATTGTTAGGGCCGAAAATAGGGGATTTGCCGCGGCTAATAATATAGCATTACGTTATGTACAAAAGTTTGCAAGCGATTTGGCCTTTGTATGGGTATTAAATAACGATACCGTTATTGAAAAAAGCGCACTTAAGCATCTTGTAGCCTTTTATGAGCAACATGATTTAAATTATATGATTGGGTGCAAACTTCGGTTTTATAATAGCAGAGACAAGTTACAGGCAATTGCGGGTAGCTACAACAAATGGATAGGCGCCCACACGCATATTGGCGAAGGCGAGATTGATAATGGCCAATATGATGACTTTAAGTTTACTGCTGACAACTACATCGTTGGTGCATCCATGTTTTTACCCAGGCTGTTTTTAAATAGGGTTGGGTTAATGAGCGAGGATTATTTTTTATATTATGAAGAGCTTGACTGGACTATAACAGCCCAAAAAGCGGGTTTTAACTTTGCTGTACAGCCTTTGGCTATAGTTTATCATAAAGAAGGGGCCTCCATCACTAATAGCCAACAAAATAAAGATACCTCGGTAGCTGAATATTACTCAATTACAAACAGGGTACGCTTTATAAACAAATTTTATAAATGGTGCTTACCTACGGTTTTATTAGGTGTTATATTTGCGTTGCTTAAGCGTTTATTAAAAGGTAAGTTTAAATTAGTAAATAAATCTTTTAAAACAATAGTACAAATATTAACCAGCCCTAATCATTAATCAACAAATGCAGATGTGTATTTATCGCAAAATAATTAATAGCCGTAATATATGATCCCTTGGGCTATTTGTATTTGTTTAACTATATCTTCAATTGGTGCTTATTTAGTATGGCCCAGCAGGTATAATGTGCCTGCACACCTGGGCATAGGCTTTGTACTAATAGCTTATTTTGTACCAACGCTTATTTTAAACGTGCAGGATGATTACACCGATGATGTTGTTAACTTATACGTTACCATATTGGTTGTGGGCACAATTTCTTATTTAGCTGGCATGTTTCTGGGTTTTAATATTAAACCCGTTAAAACCAATTTTTCTTTTGATGTACTATCGCTGAATTTATACGAAGAGCGGGTAATTAGGGTAACCAAAGTTTTTCTGTACATCGGCATACCATCTTTAATATTGGGTTATTTAATGATGGGCTTTGTCCCTTTGTTTGCGGCAGACCCGGTTGCTGCTAAATTTTTTAGAGGGCAATACCAGGTGCCTTTTTATACGTCTATTGTATACCTCTCTTCGTTTCTTATTTTGAGTAATATAACCCCTATCTCTATAATGATATGGTATCAGGATAAACGAAGAGTGTTTTTCCTGGTAGCAACTATAGTTGCTATTTGCTTAATGATGCTTTCATTATCGCGCGGGCCCTCGTTTACAGGTATATTGTATGCAATTATTATTGTGATGTCGTTTAAAAGCCGTAAATCATTTGCGCTTTTAGTATTCCTTATCATTTTTATTTACCTGTTTAGCTCCATATTTTATTACCTCATTGGTATAAAAGATATTAATGATATTGCCGGTGGATTTAAAAACGACGACCATTTAATGTGGCGCGTAATAGCAGGTGGTACTGTGGATATTGACGATCAGTTGAATTTCTTAAAGTTCTTTATCAATAATCCAATCTGGACATACGGCAGAACAGTTGTCGGTGGTCTTGTTCCAAGTCATTACGAGTGGAATCCATCCGTTTATACCTTAAGGGTTGTAAACCCGGGCGAAGACCTGTCAACGTTAATTTCGGGTGGTTTACGGTTGCCCGGGCCCATATGGGGCTATGTGTCATTCCAATGGGTTGGGGTTGTTGCATTTTCTTTTATCTCCGGTTTAATTAAAGGTGTGCTTTTAAAATATGTAAAAACATGGATACTAAAGTATAAATCTATTTTAACCGCAACAGTTATTATAATTATCTGTACGGCTATTTTTGAGCCCCTATCTATGTTTTATACATTTTCATTATACACAATTCCACCGGCTGTAATTTTAATGTTTTATATGTATCGTTTTAAATTAAAGTAGCCTGTGAAAAATAATCTTATAGTAGTTAATGCCCGGTTTTTAACCCAAAAAGTCACAGGTGTTCAACGTTTTGCTATTGAAATTTCTAAAATTATCTCCCGGCTGTCATCTCAAATAGTATTTGTTACTCCTAATGGTGTATTAGATGCAGCGTTGGCTAAAGAGTTAAATGTGGTTATAATTGGCAAACATACCGGCACCATTTGGGAACAGTTAGATTTGAGAAACTATCTAAAAGCAAATAATAACCCTTTATTGGTTAATTTTTGTAATACGGGGCTGTTATTCTACAGCAGTCAAATAGTTACTATCCATGATATGTCATATAAAGTAAACCCGAAATGGTTTTCAAAAAAGTTTTATGTATGGTACAACTTTTTGATCCCGCATATAGCTGCGCATAGTGTAAAGGTTTTAACGGTCAGCAATTCGTCAAAAGCAGATATTGTTAAATATCTGGGCACAAAAGAAACTAAAATTGATGTCATATATAACGCACCCCTGGTTATAGCCAACGAAAGAATAAGCGAAAATAAAGATGGCGATTATATTTTAACCATATCCTCGCAGGATCCCCGCAAAAATCTTAATAACCTTATAAAAGCATTTAAGCGTTTGAACCAGGATGTGAAATTGGTTATTGTTGGTTTAAAAAGCCATAATTTTGGTGCAGGGTTAGATGAAAACTTGATAAATGATCATATAATAATTAAAGGCTATGTGCCGGATGATGAATTGGTTTCATTGATGAAACATTCAAAAGCTTTTGTGTATTTAAGCTTGTACGAAGGTTTTGGCTTGCCGCCTTTGGAGGCGATGGCAATTGGCTGCCCGGTATTGGTATCTGATATTGCGGCACTAAAGGAAACTTGTGGCGATGCAGCTATTTATGCTGATCCGTATGACCTGGACGATATAAAAAATAAAATTTCAAACTTGCTATCAGATGGGCAACTTAGAGAGCAGTTGATAATAAAGGGATCTGAAAATATTAAAAAGTACAGCTGGCAAGCATCAGCAAATAAGGTATTTAAAGTAATAAATGAGTTTGTTTAAAAATATAGCAGCTGATATTAATGCAGCAAACAGGTTTTCGCTGTCAAACAAAATAATCATATTTTGTTTTAACAGAGGTTTTCACGCGCTGTTATGGTATCGTATTTCCAATAGGTTGTATAAATGGCATATCCCGGTTATACCTATGATTTTTACCCGGTTAATTCAAATAACTTATTCAATTGATATTGATTACAAAGCAAAATTGGATGGCGGCATTGTAATTGTACACGGTGTTGGGCTGGTTATCGGCTCGGATGTTCACATACAATCCAATGTTATACTGTTTCATAACGTAACCCTTGGCCGAAGGGGTATCGGAGCCGTTATTTCCCCCGCAGATGGGTTCCCTACAGTTCAAAAAGATTGCATTATATGTACCGGTGCTGTAATAATTGGTAAAGTTGTAATTGGGGAAAACACTACTATTGGCGCAAATTGTGTAATTACAAAAGATGTAGCACCCAATAGCATTTGTAAATTACCAGAAGATCATTTCATTACATACAAAAAGAACATATGATAAAAGTAGCCTTAATACAAGATTGGTTAACTATAATAGGAGGCTCGGAATATGTATTTAAAGAAATTGCATCCCTATACCCGCAGGCAGATATATTTACTTTGGTGGCCCGGGATGAAACAATTAAAGAGTTAGGTTTATCGCAGCACAAGGTAACTACATCTTTTATCCAAAACTTGCCTTTTGCCAAAACTAAATACCGAAACTATCTGCCCTTATTTCCCTTAGCTATTGAGCAATTTGATCTTTCATCATATGATCTGATAATTTCTTCATCACATGCTGTTGCCAAAGGGGTTTTAACACATTCATCACAAGTGCATGTTTGTTATTGCCATTCCCCAATGCGCTATGCGTGGGATTTGTACCATCAATACATCAAAGAATCCGGCTTAAATAAAGGCGTTAAAGGTTTTTTCGCAAAGATGGTTTTACACAGGATACGGCAATGGGATATCATAAGCACCAATCGTGTAGACTATTTTATATCAAACTCTGATTACATAGGACGGCGGATTAAAAAGGTTTATAATCGCGATAGTGTTACAATTTATCCAAACGTTGCAGTACAAAACTTTGAAGTTGGTACCGATAGGGAAGATTTTTACTTTACCTGTTCGAGGATGGTGCCTTATAAAAAAATAGATATCATTGTTGAAGCGTTTAACGCTATGCCTGATAAAAAATTGATAGTTATAGGCGATGGTCCGGATTATAAAAAAATCAAAAAAAATGCCGGGAACAATATCGTTTTAATGGGATATCAATCATTTGATGTATTAAAGCAACATCTGTCAAAAGCAAAAGCTTTTGTTTTTGCCGCTGAGGAAGATTTCGGGATTATTCCGGTTGAGGCCCAGGCGTGTGGAACACCTGTTATCGCATATCGAAAAGGCGGGGTAACCGAAACAGTAGTAGAAAACAAGACAGGTATTTATTTTAACGAACAAACAGCCGGATCAATTATTGATGCGATAAGCAGGTTTGAAAAAATCAACAATCAATTTGATCATGCTGAAATTGCTGCACACGCCGCGCTATTTTCTTCGGCACGGTTTAAAACCGAACTTGTAAATTACTTGGCAACCGTAAACCAGTAAGAAAACAGTGATAATTTATCAATTGAAATAAAAGCTGCACGCTATATTATCGTATTTGTTATAAAAATCTATATAATCTATCAATTTAATAGGATATTAAAAAATATTTATATATTTGCGATGTAAAACAAACGCAATGAAAGCTTTTTTACGTATTCAAAGTAACACATCAACCTCTTTACACTGCATCCCAATGCAGGCAATGTGTTGCACCTATTGTTGTTGCTAACCTCAACGTTTTAACGTTAAATTTTATCGGGTAATTATTTGAATGGCATCTTTTGCTTTGTGCAATAGCTATGTTAAAACCCAATCAGCCATTTACATCACAATTAAATAAAAATTTATAAATGACCTTATAGCATACCCCTTAAAAAACAAACCGGCAAGGAAGCCTTGCCGGTTAATTACATGATGGATCAGCAACGACTGCGAATCAACCACTGATCATCAAAGCTTTACGAACGAATTGAATCATTAACATAAAACAGTTAAATATATGGAAATATATATCCATGCAAAACACGTACTAAATAAGTTACTACAACCGCTCCTGTTCTTAATTATACCCTTCGCTGCCTTTGCACAGCAAAAAGACATCCCCGTAATTAATTCACATATTGAGGGTATTGTTGTTGATAGTGTTACCAAACAACCCATAGCTGGCGTTACACTGCGTATAAAGAATGTTACCCACGCGGTAACCACCACATCCTATGGTCATTTTACTTTTATAACCGGGCAAAAATTGCCTTATACTTTGGTAGTAAGCTTCATCGGTTATAAAACCAAAGAGGTGGTAGCCAATGGCAGCCCCGTTAACATACAACTTGCCGAAAATGTATCACAGCTAAATGATGTGGTGGTAGTAGGCTACGGTACCCAAAAGAAAAGCGACCTTACCGGCGCCATCGGATCAGTGCCGAAAAATATACTAAACCAGCCTGCTGTATCATTTGATAATTTATTGCAGGGAGCTGTTTCAGGCGTGGCCGTAACGCAAAACTCAGGGCAGCCGGGTAGTACGGCTACTATTAGGGTACGGGGTGGTAACTCCATCTCATTTGGCAATGCGCCTTTATATGTAATAGATGGCTTTATCATTTACAATGATAACGATTACGCCAACGTAGGCTCCAACGGAACCAGTGTAAACGCATTGGCGACTATAAACCCCGATGATATTGAATCTATCGAAGTTTTAAAAGATGCTTCGGCAACAGCTATCTATGGTTCTCACGGGGCAAATGGTGTAGTTATCATCACTACTAAAAAGGGGAAAAAAGGTACCAATAATGTAACCTTCAACACTTATTTAGGTGATCAAACCGTAGCCAAAAAACTAGACCTGCTAAATGCGGAACAATGGGGATCATTAGTAAATGATATTAATACCAGCGATGGTGTTGCGCCAACTTATACATCATCACAGCTTGCGGCATTAGGTACCGGTTCAAACTGGCAAAATGCCGTGCTTAGGAGTGCACCCGAATATAATGGCGAACTATCAATTTCCGGTGGTGATGAAAAATCACGTTACCTGGTATCAGGCGATTATTTTAACCAGGAAGGTACTGTGATTAATACCGGCTTTAAAAGGTATTCGGCCCGTGTTAATTACGAAAAAAATGTAACCGATAAATTTAAGATCTCAACCAATATATTTGGCAGCCAATCGGTAGAAAATAAGCTTGCGGGTAACCCTTATAACAGTAGCGGCTTTAGCAGCGCGTATGCCAATTTAATTTTAACCTCGCCGGTGTCACCTATTTATAACCCGAACGGGAGTTATTACACCAGTAGCCCATACATAGCCACGCCAACCAACCCGGTAGAAGATATTACCGCAACTACCAATACCACCACACTTAACCGTGTATTAGGCAATGTTGCAGGCGAGTATAAAATAATACCTGATTTGACCTTAAAAGTTACTGCCGGTATCGATATATTAAATACACAACAGGATTATTATGCCCCATCAACCACATCTGCCGGCTATGCCGATGGCGGTTATGCTTCGATAGGTGCAGGTAACGAATTAAGCTGGTTAAATGAAAATACACTTACTTATGATCATAACTTCAACAATACTAATTTTTTAAATGTTTTAGTTGGCTATACAACGCAGTATACCCAGTTTTCATCATCGGTAGCATCTGCTCAGCAGTTTCCTAACGATCTTACCTCGTACAATAACCTGTCATACGCGGGTGTTGCCGATTTGCCTACTTCAAGTTTTGCCAGCCAGGCTTTAGACTCTTATTTGGCGAGGGTGAATTACTCATATGAACATAAATATAACCTGACTGTTTCTGCACGTGCCGATGGTTCGTCAAAACTGGGAGCGAATAACAAGTGGGGCTATTTCCCATCAGCAGGTTTTTCATGGAATGCTGATAAGGAAGATTTTTTTAAACCGCTTGAACCGGTTATCAGCAGCTTAAAACTAAGATTAAGCGCTGGCCAAACCGGTAACTCCGAAGTGCCGCCTTACAGCTCATTGGCTTCTTTGGCACCGAGCAATTATTATTTCGATAACAAGCTGGTTACAGGTATAGCGCCTGTACAAATTGATAATCCTAACTTAAAATGGGAAACCACTACCCAGTATGATGCAGGCCTTGATTTAGGCTTATTCAATAGCCGCGTTAACTTAACTTTTGATGCCTATTACAAAAAAACAAGCGACTTACTACTTAATGTTCCGTTGCCATTATACTCAGGCTATGCCAGTGAGTTAGAAAATGTAGGCAGCGTGCAGAACAAGGGTATTGAGTTAGGTATCAATACCGATAATATTAAATCCGATCATTTTAGCTGGAAAACCAATATTGAGTTTGCCGAAAATCGTAACAAGGTGCTAAGCCTGGGCCCGGGTGTTACCAGTTTTTATCCAACAGCACCAACTGGCTATGTATCGCCGGTTATTGTGCAGGTTGGCTTGCCAGTAGGTACTTTTTGGGGATACTCAACCAATGGATTATTGACTGCTGCCGATATTGCCAAAGGTGTTGCAAAATTAAGCGGTGTGCCACAGCAAGTAGGTGATACCCGTTATGTTGATTACAATAATGATGGCGTAATTACCACCGCAGACAAGCACAGTTTAGGCAGCGCGCAGCCAAAGTTTACCGGTAGTATCACCAACACATTTACCTACGATCATTTTGATTTGTCGGTGTTCTTTAATGGTTCATACGGTAACAAGATATTCAACCTGTTACAACAAACGTTGGAGCGCCCAACATTAACACAAAATGCTTCGGCCACTTTATTAAATCGCTATAGCGCATCAAACCCAAATGGTACAGTTGCCCGTGCAACAGATTCTCCGGTGCCCCAGGTAACAGACGAATACGTTCAGAATGGTTCTTATCTAAAGCTTAAAAATGCTTCGTTCGGCTATACTTTCACCAATAGCCTTGTTTCAAAAATTGGCGCTAAAGCCTTAAGGGTATACGTATCAGGCCAAAATTTGGTAACCATAACCAAATATCAGGGTCTTGACCCGGAAGTGAGTTTTTACGACAATGATAACACCAAGCAAGGTATCGATTATGGCACTTACCCTGCTGTACGCACGTTCCTGGCGGGTTTAAATGTCACCTTTTAATTATACATCAACATGAAAAAGATAATAACATATAAACTTTTACTCTTATTAATTGCAGGCTCGGCAATAGTGCTTTCGTCATGCAATAAATTAAGCGAAAATCCAAAGTCGGTTATTGTATCATCGCAATTCTACCAAACCTCATCCGATGCTACAGCGGCAGTTAACGCCGTGTATGGCACGCTAAACAGCGATCCGACAGGCGACTTCCCGCTTTACGGCAGGCAATTAAACCTGCTGGTTGAAAACGCCAGTGATAACCAGCTTTACAGCCCCAGCAACACCAACCCAGATGTTAGGGCACTAGGAACCGAAACCTATATTTCATCAAACAGCCGTGTGCAAAAAGTATGGCAACAACTGTACTATGGTATTAACCGCGCAAATATCGCTATAGATAATGTACCAGCTATCTCCATGGATACCGTGCTGAGGGATCGTTTGGTGAGAGAATCAAAATTCATCAGGGCGCTATTATACTTCAATTTAGTGCGCTTGTATGGCGATGTGCCTTTGGTGCTGCACAATCCGAGCAGCACCGATATCAGCAGTTTGCTTACAACAAGAACCCCGGCAGATAGTGTTTATTCGCAAATTATTGCGGATTTAAAGGATGCCACCAATCTGCCCAAAACATACGACGCCACTGATATTGGGCGTGCTACCGGTGGAGCTGCGCAAACCTTGCTGGCCAAAGTATATTTAACCAGGCAAGATTGGACCGACGCGTTAACCCGCCTAAACATCGTTATCAATGGTGGTTACGGTTACTCGCTATTCCCTAATTATTATGATGCTTTTCAAAAGGCAACCAAGAACGGGCAGGAGCATATCTTCTCTGTACAGTTTGCAACAAACCTGGGCGAAGCCAACAGCACGCAATACTTAAGCGAGAGTTTCCTTTCATTCAATACCGGAACTTTCCCTATCGATATCCCGGTAGATAGCAGTTTGTACAAGCTATTCAGTGCTAACGATGCGCGCCGGGCAGTAACTTTTTATACTTCGGTTTATAATGCTGCTACCGGGCAAACGGTTGTGTACAACAATGCTTACACCCCATATTTTAACAAGTTTGTTGACTATAGCTTGTCGCCGTTAACCTCACAAAGCCTTAGCGGTGTCAATTATCCTGTTTTGCGCTACGCGGATGTGCTGCTGATGCAGGCCGAAGCCCTAAACGAAGTTAACGGAAGCCCAACCGCTGCCGCCTATGCTGCCATAAACCAGGTGCGCACAAGAGCTGGCATAGCAAACTTAACCGCGGGATTAGATCAGGCTGATTTCAGGGATTCTGTTTTCCTGGAACGCAGGAAAGAATTTATACAGGAAGGCCACCGCTGGTTTGATCTGGTACGCCAGGGCGGTACCGTTTTGGTTGATGCCCTGCATAAAGTAGCAGCAAAATCGGCTGCAAGCTCAACAAACACCCTGTTCCCGATCCCATTGGTGGAGATACAGGAAAATCCCAAGCTGAAACAAAATCCCGGCTACAATTAATTCACAAACCACTAAAATAAAAAGAATATGACACTATCAGATGTATCCATTTTAGGCAAAAAGATCCTGGTTGGTATTATTATCACCATCATACCTTTTGTCATTATCGCGGGTGGCTTATGGCTCACACAAAAAGCTTTAGGCGGTACCCCGCAAGGCCAGCAACAAGATTCAAAAACCAGTAAATCTTATACACCATGAAAATAGAAAGTGCAACCAAAGACAGAATAGTGAGGAACGTGATCCTTAGCTTATTCATTTACCTGCTGCCTGTTGCCCTGCTGTTTATATCACTAAAAATAACAGGGCAAAGGCCATGGGAAAAGAAAAACCAAAAGGCAAATAATACCAAATCATTAACCAATAAAACAAATTTTAATAATGGAAGCAACGATTGATTTTTTCAAAAAAGTGATTGAAAACCTGAATGGTTTCGGGTTTCCATTCCTGGTGTTTTTTTTAGGCGTACTTGAATTTTCGTTCGGCTTATACAAAGGCAAATGGCCTAAAAATGAGCGTTGGGTTGATATCGCCTGCTTTACACTGCCACGACTGATTGTTCAACCGGCGGTAGCTTATTTCGGGTTGAAGTTTTTACCGTTTGTACTGCCGGGCTTTAAAAATGCATTTACCTGGGTACCATTTTTATGGGGATTTGCCATCATCGCGATAGCGGATGACCTTACCCAATATTGGTATCACCGCCTGCACCACGAAATCCCATGGTTATGGCGTTTTCACCGTACGCATCACTCGGCATCGTACATGGGTATGGCTATGGCGAGCAGGCAAAATGCTATTTACACACTTTTCTTCTCACAGATTTACCTTACCTCAGCGTTGGTTTACCTGGGTTTAGGTATCCCGGCAATTGCGGTAAGGATCATTAAATCTACCATTACCACACTGGCGCATTCAAGCATCCCATGGGATAAACCATTTTACAAATACAAAGTGCTGCATCCGATAGCCTGGGTGTTGGAACGCTTGATCTCGACCCCGGCAACGCACCATGCGCACCATGCCGCAACTACTGACGATGGCGTAGGCTACTACAAAGGCAATTTTGGCAACATGTTCTTTTTGTGGGATGTGATATTTGGTACGGCGTTAATCTCCCGCCAATACCCAAAAGCATAC
>Ga0302301_1000821_pt1 | contig 11599 bp, 7 predicted proteins | sample III_Palsa_E1_2_FD_194544 | JGI IMG/M metagenome (GOLD analysis project Ga0302301, IMG submission 194544) | Peat permafrost microbial communities from Stordalen Mire near Abisko, Sweden - III_Palsa_E1_2 | ecosystem: Environmental > Terrestrial > Soil > Palsa > Peat permafrost | place: Sweden... | reverse complement strand
CAGGGAAAACGTAATCGGCAATAAAACTTTTCATCAAATAAAACTTAGCATCTTCATATACCTCTTTTTAAAACCCGCTCCGATCATTTAATTAGAATACAACTAACTTAAAGTATTGTTTATTAATTAAATAAAAAAGATGACTTTAAAAAAAGCAACATTTTTTTAAATTGAGTACCTTTGCAAAAGTGAACATCGTGAAAGAAAAAATAGACATCCGTAATATAAGCCTGCAAACCCTGCAAGAGCACTTTACCCAAATGGGTGAAAAGAGCTTTAGAGCGAAACAGGTTTACGAATGGCTTTGGAAAAAGTCCTGTTCTTCTTTTGACGATATGAGCAATATTTCAAAGGAACTGCGTACTAAGCTGGATGATAATTTTGTAATAAATAATGTCAAAATTAACAACTCACAGTTTAGTGCTGATAAAACTATAAAAAATTCTTTTATTTTGCACGATGCACACCTGATTGAGGGTGTTTTAATTCCAACTCCAGGCCGAATGACGGCCTGTGTGTCCTCCCAGGTGGGTTGCAGCCTTACTTGTAAATTTTGTGCTACAGGATATATGGAGCGCAAACGCAACCTAAATCCCGATGAAATTTACGACCAGGTAGTGCTTATCAGTAAACAGGCGCAAGAAAATTACGGTATCCCTTTAAGCAATATTGTTTACATGGGTATGGGCGAGCCATTGCTAAATTATAAAAATGTGATGGACTCGATTGAGAAGATCACCAGCGAAGACGGTTTGAATATGGCGGCAAAAAGGATCACGGTATCCACCGCGGGCATTGCCAAAATGATTAAGAAACTGGGCGATGACGAGGTAAAGTTTAACCTTGCGCTTAGCTTACATGCCGCCAACGACGAAAAACGCAATACTATAATGCCTATAAATGAGCAAAACTCGTTAAAAGCATTAGCCGAAGCCCTAAAATACTACTACGCCAAAACCAAGAACCCTGTTACTTACGAGTACATTGTTTTTGATGGTTTTAACGATACTATACAGGACGCTATTGAACTGGCCAAGTTTTGCAAGCACCTGCCCTGCAAGGTGAACATCATTGAATATAACCCGATCGCTTTCGCCAATTTTATTAATGCGGGTGAGGATAAGATTGAGAAATTTGCCGATTATTTGAAGAGTCAGGGGATTAATACTAACCTGCGCCGCAGTCGCGGTAAGGATATTGATGCTGCTTGCGGGCAATTGGCGATTAAGGATAAAGCTGCGGCGGTTTCGGAATAAATCCAATAATTCCTTTTGTCATTCTGAGGAACGAAGAATCTATCCGCCAATTTACAAGCGGTGAGCCAATCGATAGATTCTTCACTGCGTTCAGAATGACAAATAGGAAGAACTTTTTATTCTTTAAATTTCTTATTAAATTCATTGCGTGAAATTATCGCGCAGTTACTTTGCTGATTTTGTTGGGTTGCTTTTTCCGCAGCTTTGTCCGGCTTGTGGCGAGAGCTTGATGGCTAATGAGCAGGTTATTTGCACTAGCTGCCAATATAGTTTGCCGCTTACTAATTTCCATTTACAGGCTGATAATATTGTGGCGCGTCAGTTCTGGGGTAAGGTTAATGTGCAGGCGGCTTATGCGCTATACTACTTTACTAAGGGTGGTAAGGTGCAGAATTTAGTGCATCATCTTAAGTATAAGGGGATGCAGCAAATAGGTCACGTGGTGGGAAATATTGCCGGGGCGCAGTTGGTTAAGAATGAGATTTTTTATACTGCGGATATGATTATACCTGTACCACTACACAAAAAGCGATTAAAGCAGCGTGGTTATAACCAAAGCACATGCTTCGCCGAGGGATTGGCTCAAAAACTAAACGTGGTGGTTGACAATAGCAGCCTGGTACGTATCCGTGCTACGGAAACCCAAACAAAAAAAGGGCGCTTTACACGCTTTGAGAATATGCTGGAGGTTTTCACCGTCATCGACCCTGAAAAACTAAAAAATAAACACATTTTATTGGTGGATGATATTGTGACCACCGGGTCAACATTGGAAGCTTGTGCTGTGGAGTTGCTAAAGATTGAGGGTGTAAAGCTGAGCATCGCTACTATTGCCTACGCGGAGTAAACAAATTGATACAATACCAGTTTTGGATTGATTATTGGTTGTTTTGCAATATCTAATAAAACTCTGTTATGCGTATAGTAACCCTTGAAGAACATGTTGTATTTCCTGAAATGGTAGCACTTATCCCCAAAGATAAGCAAGGCGGCTTTGATCATTCACCCATGATGCAAAAACTTGCACCTGTATTGGCTGATGTTACCGGCGAGCGGCTAAAATCCATGAATGAAAGTGAAATTAGTGTGCAGGTGTTGTCGGTTGTGAGTCTTGGCGCAAACATACTTAGCGCGGAAGACGGACCGGCATTTGCCCGAAAGTATAATGATTTACTGGCGGGGAAAATATCTTCAGAACCGGATAGGTTCGCTGTATTCGCGCATTTGCCAACTACCAATCCGCAGGCAGCAGCAGAGGAGTTGGAGCGCACCGTAAAAACCTACCAATTTGTTGGCGCATTGATAAACGGTTTAACTAACGACGAGTTTTTGGATGATGATAAATATGCCCCTATACTGAAAAAGGCAGAGGAGTTAGGTGTGCCTATATACTTGCATCCCGGGATTCCGCCTAAGGCGGTTAAGGATGCTTATTATAGTGAGTTACCAAAGCAATCAGGTACAATTTTATCTGTAGCGGGCTGGGGTTGGCATTCGGAAACCGCTATTCATGTTTTGAGATTAATTATTTCGGGGACATTTGACAAGTATCCGAAGCTAAAGCTAATCATCGGTCATATGGGCGAAATGTTGCCTATGATGATGGCCCGCTGCGATAATATGTTCAGGCCTAATGAGAATGGGGTTAACCAGCGCACCATCAGCCAAACCTTAAAAGACCAGGTTTATATTACCACCAGTGGATTATTTACCCAGCCACCGCTAAAAGTAGCTATTGAAACTTTTGGTATAGATAATATTATGTTTTCGGTTGATTACCCATTCAGTACCAACGCACAGGGCAAAGCATTCTTAGATGCAATCGATCTTCCCGTAGAAGACAAAGAAAAAATAGCTTATTTAAACGCGGATAGGATATTGGGATTAAAGCGGTAATTGTTGCTTTAATTATACTTTCTGGTATCTGCTCAATTTCTCAAACAGTGTTTTAGGGTCGAATGGTTTCAATATAAAATCATTCATACCGGCGCTGCCCATCTGGTTAATTTCACTGCTAAGCATTGATGCAGTTAACGCTATAATAGGTAATTGCTGAAAATAAGCGTCAGTTTTAGCACGGATAATTTGAGTGGCTTCAAGTCCCCCCATAACAGGCATATGGATGTCCATTAGTACAACATCATAGTTCATATTGCTTACTATTTTATCAACGGCCTCCTCTCCGTTTTCGGCAAAATCAACCTGGGTTCCCCATTTTTGCAATACTTTATTAACTAATATCCGGTTAATCTGGTTATCGTCAACTACAAGTACATTTAATCGCAGTCCTATTTCCATTTTATCGTTAGTAGTATTGGTATGATGTTTAGCTTTGTTAAACGTAATAATAAACCAAAAAGTTGAACCCTGTCCCAAAACACTATCAACATTTATTCTTGAATCATGTAATTCAACCAAACGTTTGCTAATAGCCAGGCCTAAACCTGTGCCTCCATATTTTCGGGTAGTATCCGCTTCGGCTTGTTTAAAAGATTCAAATATAGTGCCTAATTTATCATTCGCTATTCCAATACCTGTATCAGTAACCGCAAACCGTATGCGAATATTACTGTTGGTTTCTTCTAAAACTTTTAAATCTATGGTTACGCCACCCTTATCTGTAAATTTAATAGCATTGTTTACCAGGTTTAAAAGTATTTGTACCAACCTTGCACTATCTGCTATAATAAATTTCGGGATTGATTCATCAATCGTTTCCTTTAGATAGATATTGTTTTCACTTACCCGGTATTGCATAGAGTTTACCACACGATGTACCATTTCGCGCAGGTTAACATTAGCCTTCTCCAGCTCAATATTGCCAGTTTCTATTTTAGTAAAATCAAGCACATCATTTATCAGGGTCATTAAATTTTCTGCTGAAAATTTAAGTATATCCAGATTCTCCTTTTGTGATTCCAGGGGATTATTATCAATCAATAAACGCGACATACCGATAACCGCGTTTAAAGGTGTGCGTATCTCGTGGCTCATTACAGATATAAACATATCCTTGGCCCTGTTTAACTGCAAAGCCTGTTCTTTGGCCGAGATCAATTCCAACTCAACTTTCTTTTTTGAAGTGATGTCGATAATAACCTCAATATACTTATCAATCTCGCCATCCGGGGTTAAAATAACTGAGTTTATTACGGATATCCACAAAGGCTGCCCATCCTTCCGATAAGCCAATAGATCAACTTCAAAAGATTGTTTATTTTGGGATAACCGCCGGGCCCGCTCAATAATCGACACGTCGGTAAGCTCTCCTTTTAAGGTATCGCCCAAATGCTTGTCCTTAACATCGTTTATATTATAACCGGTAATTTTTTCAAAGGCACTATTTATCCACTCAACCTTGCCATTGAGGTTATTTATAACCACCCCGCTGGTAGTGCTACTGGCTACTAAAGAGAGTAATTTTAATTGTTCCTCGGCAGTTTTACGTTCAGTAATATCAACTGCTACCGTTATTTGACGCTCAACCTCACCCATTTCATCCAGCAGTGGGCTGTTTGATAAATATGCCCAAATAGAGGTACCATCTTTGCGATATATCTTTAGCTCAAGTTCATAAGGCTTCTTTTGTTTAACCGCCTCTACCGCTTTATTAAATTCTCCGACATCGCTGTCTTTACCCATCAGTCTTTTGCCAAGGGTTTTCCCCTCCATTTCAGTTAGCGTGTAACCAAGCATATGCTCCAGCGCCTCATTCATCCATATCACTTTGCCATCTTTATCACGTATCAACGTACCGCTTGGCGATTTACGGGCCGCAAATGACAATATATCAAGGTCTTTTTCGGCATTCTTACGCAGTGTAATATCTATTACTATACGGATGAATTTATCAATTTGGCCTTCGGCATTGTGCACAACTGAATTGATAACAGAGATCCAGATCGACTTACTATCTTTACGGGATATCAGCAAATCAGCCTGGTACGACTCTTTTTTACTGATGGCTAAATCTAATTTCTGTTTCTGTTCAGGAACGGGTGTCCCATTTAGCACATCGCGTAAACGCTTATCTTTTACATCGTTTACGTTATACCCTGTTATTTTTTCAAACGCGTCATTTGTCCAGATTATCTTATCATCAGCATTACTTATAACTACGCCATTGTAAACTTTACTCGCTACAAGCGACAATTGTTCAAGCTCTGCCACTAACTTCTTTTGATAAGTTATATCACGGCCGCTGGCATACCATTTACCTTCTTTTGTAATAGCGCACCAACCAATCCACTTTACCCGATTATCAGCTGTAACAGTTTCGGTTTCAATCTCAAATGCTTGTTTAGATGTTATCGCCTTTTCAAAAGTCGGTACAAATTGCTCACGATTATTGCCAACAACAAAATACCATAACGATTTACCAATGGCTTGTTGTGGTGTGTAGCCCAACACGTTTTCTATCGCATCGTTTATCAACTCAATGTTGGAGTCTCTGTCGGCAACCAAATGAATTTCGGGAGAACTGTTAAATAAGCGGTAAAAATCTTTGTGGACCGTCAATGATTCTTCAAGCTCCTGTTTCTGTTTTTTTAGTAACAGATGCGACATCACTTCATCAGCCAATGTACGCAAGGCATCTTTTTGTTCGCCGGTAAGTTTTCTGGGAATCTGGTCAATAACACATAGAGAGCCTAAGTGGTGACCGTTGGGGTCAATAAGCGGTGCGCCTGCATAAAACCTGATATTAGGCGCACCGGTTACAAATACATTATCTTTAAATAAGTCGCTTTCAAGCGCATCATTAACTTCAAGTATTTTATCGTCAAGAATGGTATAGTTGCAAAAAGCATCCGCACGTGGAGTTTCTCCCACATCTATTCCAAACCTTGACTTAAACCATTGCCTGTCTTCATCAATTAATGAAATAAGGGCAATAGGAACCTGGCATATATAAGATGCCAGGCGTGTTATAGCATCATACTCCTTCTCGGGCAATGTATCAAGTACATTGTAGGAATTTAGCGCCGTTAAGCGTTTATTCTCATCGCCCAAAGAAGTTTCTTTTTTGGTCACTTTAGATTTTTAATCCAACGCTTTGTTATGCTTGTATAATGGAAAATCTTCCATCAATTTGTGTACCCTTTTACGTATTTTTTTGATTGAACTTTCATTTTCCGGATCCACGATAACCGCGTCTATCAGCTCTACTATATGCTCCATTTGTTTTTCTTTCATACCACGGGTGGTGATAGCTGCTGTACCTACGCGTATACCCGAGGTAACAAATGGTGATTTATCATCATAAGGCACCATGTTTTTATTGATGGTGATATCGGCAGTAACCAATGCATTCTCGGCTGCTTTACCGGTAACATTTTTATTACGCAGATCGATCAAGATCAAATGATTGTCGGTTCCACCAGACACTATTTCGTAACCACGGTCAGTAAATGCTTTAGCCATAGCTGCTGCATTCTTTTTAACCTGTACAATGTATTTCATGTAATCGTCGCTCAAAGCTTCGCCGAAAGCAATAGCTTTTGCCGCGATGATATGCTCAAGCGGGCCACCTTGTATACCCGGGAAAACTGCCATATCTAATAAATTAGACATCATGCGAATTTCGCCTTTAGGTGTTTTGATACCCCATGGGTTTTCAAAATCTTTACCTAATAATATCAGACCACCACGCGGCCCGCGTAGTGTTTTATGTGTAGTTGTAGTAACTATATGGCAATGCGGCAGCGGATCTGTTAATAAACCGCGTGCTATTAAACCGGCAGGGTGTGAAATATCAGCTAAAACAAGCGCGCCAATTTCGTCGGCTACTTCGCGTATAAATTCGTAATCCCAATCACGCGAGTAAGCCGAAGCGCCGCAAATGATCATTTTTGGTTTTTCTTTTAAGGCAACCTTTTTAAGCTGGTCATAATCAACATAACCTGTGTCTTTACGAACTCCGTAAAAATGCGGATCATATAATTTACCGGAGTAATTTACTGATGAACCATGTGTTAAGTGCCCACCGTGTGAAAGGTCGAACCCTAATATTTTATCGCCTGGTTGCAGACATGCCAGCATAACCGCGGCATTGGCTTGTGCGCCTGAGTGTGGTTGTACATTTGCCCATTCGGCATTAAACAATTGTTTAGCGCGCTCAATAGCGATGGTTTCAATTTCATCAACCACCTGGCAGCCACCATAATAGCGTTTTCCGGGTAAGCCTTCGGCATATTTATTGGTTGCTACTGAACCTGCAGCTTCCATTACCTGCCGGCTTACAAAGTTTTCAGATGCGATTAGTTCAATACCTTCTTCCTGGCGTTGTTGCTCTTCGTCTAACAGCTTAAATATTAATTTGTCTCTTTTCATGCGATGGTTTAAAAACGCCGCTAAGTTAGCAAAAAATCCCTTTTTTGATAGTTAAGTAATTAGAAGTTAGCTATTATTAAACAAAAAAAGCAGGAATTTGTGTTCCTGCTTTGCATGTAAATTTTGCTTGGTATTTGTCATGCTGAATTTATTTCAGCATCCCACATGCAGGTCATCATCTTATCGGTCACTTAGCATGTGGGATCCCGAAACAAGTTCGGGATGACATTAAAAGATTGCTATTCGCTTCGCAAACTTTTTACCGGATTGGCAAAGGCTGCCTTTATAGTTTGCAGCATAATGAGCACTGCGGTAATAATTGTTAATAAGGCTATCGAAAAAACAAAAGGCGAAAAAGATATGCTTATCCTGTAAGCATATCCGCTCAGCCACTTTTGCATAATCAGATAAGCAAGTGGACAAGCGATTACCCCTGCTATCATGATCACGCCTAAAAAATCTTTCAAAAAAAGTGAAGTTATACCTGCAACAGACGAACCTAATACCTTGCGGATGCCGATTTCCTTAGTACGTTTTTGAACACTTAGCGATACTAAACCTAGTACACCAAGCAAAACAATTATCAAAGCTAAAACGGTGGCAATATAGGCTGCTTTTTTTAGCTGTAATTCTGTAGCATAAAGCTGTTTAAGTGCATCATCCATAAACTTGTATTCAAATGGGGCTCCCGGCATTAACTCGGCCCATCTTTTTTGTAAGGCAGACAGGTTTTCTTGTATGTCACCCGGTTTCAACTTGATAGAGAAGTAACGGTAATAAGTACTATAATTAACATTATTAAATGTGATTGGAAGTATCTTATCCTGCATTGATCCGAAGTGAAAATCAGCAGTAACGCCGCGAATGATGGATGCAACAGGGTAACCCGGCGACATTATTTTTTGGCCAATGGCTTCATCGTCATTTTTAAATCCCAACGCTTTTGCTTCTGTTTCGTTGATCACCACATCGCTACTATCTGCCAGGTTAAAAACAGGTTTAAAAAACTGCCCAGCCTTTAACGGAATATTATAGGTTGAAGCGTATTGATTATCAACAGTTAACCCTTGTGCTACTATAGTTTGTGACGGGTTTGCGCCCTGGCGGTAAACCTGGTAATTACCACCGTTTGCGCCATCTGGAATTACGTAAGATAAGGTAATGCTGCCTACCTGGTGCATTTGTGAAAGTTGGTATCGAATCGCTTCCATTTTTTGGACACCCTTTGGCGACCAATCTCTTGGTACTTGCGAATAGATCACATAATCTTTATTATAGCCTAAGTTCTTGCTAAAGAACAGGCTGATCTGCTGCGAAATAACAATCGCGCCTATAAAAACAATAGCCGCTATAGTGAATTGAAAAGCCACCAGCGTTTTACGGAATAATACACTTTCTTTTACTGAAGATAGTTTTCCTTTCAGGGAATCAACAGCTTTTAAGGCTGATAAAACAAGTGCCGGATAAATTCCTGCTAACAAGCCAACTAACAAAGCAACCATAAATGGTAGCGGAATAAAATATAATGGAAAACTAAATAAACCGGAAATCTCTTTGCCTAATACATTGCTAAAAAAAGGCCTTGCTAGCAGGTATATCCCTAAAGCCACCAGTGTTGCTATCATAGCAATTAGAGTCGACTCCGCCAGAAACTGCCATATCAGCTGTTTGCGTAAGCTGCCCATTACTTTACGTATGCCCATTTCCCTCATTCTTCCCGAAGCCCGGCCAATACAAATATTTACGAAATTGATGATTGCCATCAACAAAATAAACAAAGCAATACAGGACAGTGTATAGGTCATTTTTTTAACTACGCCGCCATTTGCTTCCTGGTTATAATCTTTGAGCGGCACTAAATATGGTATAAGGTTTTTGGCTACCTGCGGCGATGCATTTTTAACCAACAAACTACGCATAGCAGCTTCTACCTGTTGAGGTATTATTCCGGGCTTCAATTCAACATAACATTGCAAACCTGTGTTATCCCATCCATCCAAACTACGTTTAAAGTATTTGGATGAGTTTACATTAAAGAAAAACTCAGACCGCCATTTGGTCAATTCAGTTACCGAGTTTTGTGGCAAAGGAGGCAACACACCAGTAACCATAAAATCATGCTTATCGCCCGAAAAGCTTTCAAAATTGATGGCTTGTCCAACCACATCTGTTTTACCAAAATACTTTAAGGCCATATTGGTTGTAATCACCACTGAGAACGGATCATTAAGCGCAGTGTTCGCATTTCCATAGGCGAGCTTAAAGCCATACATCTTAAACATAGTGCTGTCGCCTATCTGCAGGTTCTCGCGGAAATGCTTGTCTCCATTTGATACATTGCTTGTCACTAGGTCATCGTGGAAATAATTTACCACCAAGCCGGGATAGGTTTCTACTAGCGCTTTAGGCATGGCGGCTGAAGACCCGATTTCAAAACCCATATTTGGGTCTTTCCATTTACTAAGGATGATGTACTGGTTATCCGCATCTTTTAGCTGACGATTTACCTGTAGCTCGCCCCATACATAGGCACCTATCAGCAAACTAAAAGCAATACCTATTGAAAGGCCGAAAATATTGATGATGGAAAAGGCTTTATTTTTCCAGAGGTTTCGCCAGGCAATTTTGATGTAGCTTTTAAGCATGATGATAATATTTTTGTTATCACAAATGTGCAACACAATTAGTAATTATCTTAATGTCAATATGTTAAATAATGTTATTATTGTGGATGAGATACGATCACCTTTATGGCGTGAACTAATTTACAGATTCTTCGCTCCGCTCAGAATGACAATTAGGAAATTTAAAGTGATTGTCATGCTGAATTTATTCAGCATCCCACATGCAAGGTCATCATCTTATCGGTCACTGGGCATGTGGGATCCCGAAACAAGTTCGGGATGACAAAGTGTTGAATTACTCAATTTCCTTCGTCGAGATCCAAAAGTTGTTATACCCCAACCCTACCTCAATTTTAATTAACTCCTGTTGCAGCATTTCCAGCATAGCTAAAAAATTGTATACAAAGTGCACTTTGTTATCGGAGTTACCGGCTATCGACTTAAAATCGAGCATTTTATTGATGTTCAATAATTGCTTAATCGCTTCTTTTTGCTTTTCGATAGTGTAAGGGTATTGGACAATAGTATGGGTAACCTGCTTCTCGCGCGATTCATAGCTTTTGTTGAGGCGATCATAAACCATCATTAGTCTGTATAGGCTTAGCTCCTGTAATTCATCGCCGGGTAAGGGCACTTTCTCAACCTGCTCCAGATCGTATGCTATATTACCGCGTTTTTCCTGTTTAAAACGCTCATCTTCATATGGTCGAAGCTCCTCGCAAACCTGTTTTATCTTTTTGTATTCGATCAGTTTGCGTATCAGGTCTTCTTTGTGGTCGATCTCATTGCCGGCTTCGTCAACCTCAAATCGCGGCAGCAGCATTTTAGCCTTGATTCGCATCAGCGTAGCGGCCACAAAAATAAACTCACTGGCGACCTCCATGTTAAGGGTAGCCATGTGATGCAGGTAGTTCAGGAAATCATCGGTAATTTTGGCAATGGGAATATCCTGAATATTCAACTCATCACGCTCAATAAAAAAAAGCAACAGATCAAATGGCCCTTCAAATTGGGTCAATTTAATTTCAAAGCCTTCTTCTACCATTGTCATTATCCAAAAATAAGTTAATTGGAGAGAAAAAGAAATGTTTATTAATCTGGTATGGCGAAGAGTGACTCACCCGGTCTTGCTGCGCTCGACCACCCTCTCTGCCGCGAGCGGCAAAGAGTGGAATTGGATTTGCACTTTTCTCCTTACTGGTCTAAGTTTAACGAAGTGTAATTAAGCTACAAGCTTAATACATTTAGGTCGATGCTATAAGCTTCGACCAGTAGGCTTTCCCGGAAACCTCTTGTCATTTCGACCGGAGGGAGAAATCTTCTACAACTGGTATAGTCCGCTGTGCATTGCGAAGAAGATTTCTCCCTCCGGTCGAAATGACAATGGGC
>Ga0302301_1000787_pt1 | contig 11945 bp, 6 predicted proteins | sample III_Palsa_E1_2_FD_194544 | JGI IMG/M metagenome (GOLD analysis project Ga0302301, IMG submission 194544) | Peat permafrost microbial communities from Stordalen Mire near Abisko, Sweden - III_Palsa_E1_2 | ecosystem: Environmental > Terrestrial > Soil > Palsa > Peat permafrost | place: Sweden... | reverse complement strand
GCGGGCGCGCACTTCGCCATGACCCAGCCCATCTTCGACCCCGAGCATTGGAACGCCTTTCTAAAACGCATGGGCGGAAAATCGCCGGTACCCGTGATCGTGGGGCTGTGGCCGCTTACGAGTTACAAACAAGCGCTGCGCCTGAATAACGAAGTCCCGGGAATTGTGATTCCGGAGGCTACGCTGCGAGAAATGGAAAAAGCAGGCGACGCAGCCCGCGACCGTGGCTTCGTTCTCGCTAGGAAAATGCTCGATTGGGCCCGCACCGCGCGATCTTACGGCATCGCCGGAGCGTATTTAATTCCCCCGTTTAAACGCTACGAAGAGATTCTCGAACTTTTCCGCTAGGCCAATTCCATGAGGAGTACTTAGAAAAACCAAAAACGCTTTCGCCGCCGAGGCGAGTTCGCACCCGGCGCAAACCCTGCATCTTCATCCAGTTCCGGCACGAACGGTAGCGCCCACCCCTCGAACGCCGCCATCGGATTATCGACCAGCAACGCCTGCGCAACTTCCTCGCCGCGCGTCTTCTCCAAATACTCGAACGCCTCCCTCAACCGTAGCGGCCTGGACGAAATATTGTGCGCGTCGCTCGCCAGGAAATGCACCGCCCCCGCATCGATCCACTCTTCCGCCGCGATCTTCGCCGCCTTGCCGAACCTTCCCAGCAACGACTGCCCTGTCACCTGCACGTAGCATCCCTGCCGCAGCCAACGGAATAACCGCTCTGGTTTCGTACGTATAAGTGGATTCCGTTCCGGATGCGTGATGATTGGCCGAAGCCCCGCAAGCTGCAGCTCGTGGAGGGCCTGGTCCATCGACGCCGGAATGGAAAAATCCGCGAACTCCACGAGCAGATAGTTTTTCTGATTGAGTGTGAAACGAGAAGGGTCGCGCCGAATCTCCTGGAGATTTTCAAAGCTGAGATGGAAATCGCAGCCAGTTGCGAAGATGAGGCGGCCTTCGAAGCGAGATTGAATTTCATCCCGGCGCATTTTTACCAATTCGGGAACGAACTCGTGATTCGGACTGGCGTGCGGAGTAGCAACTATGTGGGTAATACCGTCCTCGACGGCCATTTCGGCCATGGCGAGAGACATATCGACCGACTCTGCGCCGTCATCGAGGCCTGAAAGGATGTGGCAATGAATGTCGACCATTAAAAACGAGAATAACGCAAGCGAGAAGGGATGACAACGAAGTAGGGGAAAACCTTGCAAATGATCCGCAGGCCCAAAATGACATTGGCCAAGCGCTTGCAATCACACTGCTGAAAACCCCGAAACTGTTCCGTTCCGGGAATCCTGAATGGAACAGGGAGTGACACGAGATTGATTCCTTCAGAGGGCGGTACTTTGAGGTCGCGCATCGAACCAGCTACGCGTTCGAGGACGAGTAGCGAATACGAATTCAGCGAGACTCCGGACACCCAGCAATGACTCGAGAGCTCAAGAGCCGGACCAAACGCGCGCTGATTACCGGCGTAACGGGGCAGGACGGCTCCTATCTCGCGGAATTGCTGCTGTCGAAGGGTTACGAAGTTCACGGGATCAAGCGCCGCTCGAGCAGTTTCAATACCAACCGGGTGGACCACCTGTTGGCCGATTGGCACGAGCGCGATGCGCAATTTTATCTTCACTTTGCCGATCTTTCAGACGCGACGAGTTTGGCAAAATTGTTGTATCGCCTGGCACCGGACGAAATCTATCACCTCGGGGCGCAGAGCCACGTGCGGGTGAGTTTCGATATTCCGGAATACACCGGCGACGTCACGGCGCTGGGAACCACGCGGCTGTTGGACGCGGTTCGCGACACAGGGATTCCGGCGCGCTTCTACAACGCGGCGAGCAGTGAGATGTACGGACAAGCATGCGAGAGTTTGCAAAATGAAAACACTCCCTTCCGGCCGCGCAGCCCGTATGGTTGCGCGAAACTTTACAGCTACTGGATGACCGCGAACGCGCGCGATGGCTACGGCCTCTATGCGGTGAATGGGATCCTGTTCAATCACGAATCCCCGAGACGAGGTGAAAACTTCGTGACTCGCAAAATAACGCGCGCGGTAGCGCGAATAGCGAATGGACTGCAGGAAAAACTCTATCTCGGAAACCTGGACGCGCAGCGCGACTGGGGCTACGCGCCGGAATACGTCGAGGGAATGTGGCAGATGCTGCAGCAGGCCGCTCCGGATGACTACGTTCTAGCAACGGGGGAAACGCACACGGTGCGGGAGTTCCTGGAGCTCGCGTTTCAAGAGGCGGGACTCGATTGGCAGGCGTACGTGGAAATCGACCCGGACTACTACCGGCCCACCGAAATTGACCGGCTAGTAGGCGATGCTTCGAAGGCGCGCAAGAGACTGGGATGGGCTCCGCGCACGAAGTTCCGGGACCTGGTGAAAGTGATGATCGAGGCCGATGCACGAATGCTGGAGGACAAGCTCAACGGCCACTTGGAACGAAGAATGTCAGCGCGAGGAGGAGAATGAAGCTCAGCGTTTCACTTCGGAGATTTTTTCCCTTCCATAGGCGTAGTGTCGCCGTATTTCTGACGGCTCTATTGGGCTGTTGTGTTGCGGCAAACAGCCCCAGCGTCATGGCCCAAGCGGCAGATCAACGGCGCGCTCCGATGCCCAGCTCCGAGCTTGGAAGGGAAAATCTGAGCCGCGTGTCAGCGTCCGCGGGTGAGATCAAAATGGTTTTGGTCAAAGATACGGGACTCATGGTGGCGCTGAAATATTGGGTGGCCAAGGATGCCACCGAGCACGGCCAGATCATCAGCGAATCTGATCTGACGAATGACGCAATTTTCGAGCGGCTGGAGGAAGACGCCCAGTTCCGGTCGGTGGCAACCATCCTGGTCCAGCGCTACGGCTATTTGCTGCCCAAGTTAAATCCCGATTCGGACGCGGCCCAACAACACAACCTGCTGGTTATGGAACGTGCGAAGTGGCTGGCTCAGGATCAGGAAGAAGAGCTATCAGACGCACGAAAGCGTCGGGGGCAAAATCTGCAAAATGCGAAATCCTGCGATCCGAAGCTGGACGTTGACTGCACCGCGCGGCAAACAGAATTCCCCACTGAGAGTACGCAGCCTTCCTTTCAAAGCTCGATTCCCTCTGCAAATGGCGAGGAACCGCAGCCCGCAAATCCTCCGGCAAGGAATTCCTTTGGTTACCCGCAAACCACGCAGACGGATTACCCACAAGCTTCGCAGGCAGACAACGAGTCCACCGACATTTCTTCTCCACTCGAGGATTCTCAAAGAGCCAAGCAATCCTCCGACAGCTTCGTTTTCGATGGAACGCCTCGCGAACTATCCGTGGGGCAGATAACGGCAAACCGCAGAAATCAATCCGTACCTGAACCCTTCGATAGCAGCGAGGAAAATCGCAATGTACTAGAAGAATCCACAACCTACCAACCGAATGGCTCCGGCACCTACCGCCCAGAGGGCTCGACCAGGTCTCAACCTCGGAGTAACGGCTTGAACGGGATGGCGCCTGAAGAACTCTCCGTTGCCAGGCCTCCGAATGCTCGCGAGGCGCTGGGGCGACCAGTGGACTTGGTTCGGACAGCGAACCCCTACCGCGATATTCCTTCGCTTTACGACATGTACATGCAAGCTCTTCCGCAGCCTGTTACACCGCAGCGCTTTGGGATGCAAGTTTTCGCGCATGGCGTGCGCGATTCGAGGCTGATCCCGATGGACCTCCCCGTTGGGCCCGATTACGTAGTGGGGCCAGGCGATGGCTTGTCGATCAATCTTTGGGGAGGTGTTTCGCAGCGACTTTATCGCACGGTCGATCACGAGGGACGCGTGAGCCTTCCGGAAGTCGGACCCATTCTGGTAAGCGGAAAAAGCCTGGCTGAGGTACAGGAAAACTTGCAGCAGATCTTGCGAACTCAGTTTCGCGACGTGTCCGCTGACGTATCACTCGGCCGCCTTCGAACCATACGTATCTACGACGTCGGCGACGTAAAAAACGCAGGAGCTTACGACGTAAGCTCGCTTTCCACTCCATTGAACGCACTGTTTGCCGCAGGGGGACCGACCGCGGGGGGCTCGCTACGGATTTTGAAGCATTACCGGGGCGATCAGCTCGTGCAGATAGTGGATGTGTACGACCTGCTGTTACGCGGAGTGAAGACCGATATTTTGCGGCTCGAGAGTGGCGACACAGTGCTGGTGCCTCCCATCGGCGCGCAAATTACGGTGGAAGGAATGGTTCGGCGGCCGGCGATCTATGAGTTGCGCGACGAGAAAAATCTGGCCAGCGTGCTGGAGCTAGCGGGGGGGTTGCTTCCCACCGCGGCTTTGCGCCACATTGAGGTTCAGCGAATTCTGGCGCACGAAAAGCAGACGATGCTGAGCGTGGATATCCCGGAGGCGGATCAAGCTTCGGAAGTTACCAAGCAGCTTGTAGCATTCGAAATTCACGACGGCGACCGCATCCGCATTTATCCCATCGCGCCATACAACCAGGATGCGGTGTACCTCGAAGGGCACGTGATCCGGCCGGGGCGTTATTCCTATCGCGCGGATATGCGCGTGACGGATGTGATTTCGTCCTACAAGGATTTATTGCCGGAGCCGTCGAACCAGTACGCGGAGATCATTCGGTTGAATGCTCCCGATTTCCATCCCAGCGTGGAGAGTTTCGATCTGTCGAGTGCGCTGGAAAATCCTTCGCAAGCGCCGCTTTTGCAAACGATGGATACCATTCGAATTTTCAGCAGATTCGACTTCGAAAATCCCCCTGCGGTTTCCATATGGGGCGATGTGCGGCAACCGGGAACCTACCGAACTTCCGGCCAAGTACGTTTGAGCGATGCCGTGCATCTTGCGGGCGGCCTTGCACCCGACGCGCAGACCGAGGATGCCCAGGTATTTCGTTACTTGCCGGATGGGAAAGTCAGAATATTCAGCGTAAACCTCGATCAAGCACTGGCGGGCGATTCGTCGGAAAACATTTTGATGCAGCCTCGCGACCGGCTGCTGGTTCACCGCAACCCGGACGCAGTGGAACCAGCCACGGTGAACGTACAAGGCGAAGTGGCCAAGCCGGGACGCTATCCACTAACGACAAACATGCAGGTCGGAGATTTGATTCGCGTGGGCGGCGGGCTGACTCCCAGCGCGGAAACTCAGACCGCGGACCTTACCCATTATCAATGGGTGGGAAACGGGCAGGCCGCGAACGGGGCAGCGAATCCGACTTCGGCGCCAAATCAACTCACCGCGAAACACGAAACCATCGCAATCACCGCCGCGCTTGCGGGAGACCCGAAGGCAGATGTCGCGCTTCACAACGGCGACGTGCTCACCATCGGGCAGCTTCCGGGCTGGAACGATTTGGGCGCTTCCATCCGCGTGAAAGGCGAAGTGGCAAACCCTGGTACGTATGGAATTCGCCCCGGCGAGCGGCTGAGTTCAATTATCGAGCGAGCGGGGGGATTCCAATCCGACGCTTACCCATACGGAGCGGTATTGCAACGGACGCAAGTGCGCGAATTGGAAGCCAAAGGGCAGAACGAAATGATCCTGCGGGTACAGGATGCTCAAACCACACTGCAACTCTTGCCGGATGCGGATCCGAAGGCAAAACAGGCGAAAGAAATGGCGCTGCAGCAGTGGCAGACAAGTCTCGAGTTGTTGAACAGCAACCCTCCGCTAGGCCGCGTGACGATTCGCATTTCCTCAAATGTGGATCATTGGAAAGACACGAATGCCGATATCAACGTACGAGCCGGCGACACTCTGCTGATACCGAAGCGGCCGAGCTTCGTGATGGTGACGGGCCAAGTCTTCAATCCGACAGCGGTTTCTTTCCGGCCGGGAAAGAGTGCGAAATGGTACTTGAGCCAGTCCGGCGGCCCCACGCAACTGGCAAACAAGAAGGCCATCTTCGTGATTCGCGCGGATGGCTCGGTGATCGGCTCGAGCAGCAGTGCATGGGCCGGAGACTCCATGTCTCGTGTGCTCGAACCGGGAGACACGCTGGTGGTGCCGGAAAGGGCGCTGGGCGGCGGCGTCCAGTGGCAAAGCGTTTTTCTGGCCGCGCAAACGGCAGCATCCGTGGCGAGCGCAATAATTATTGCTGTGCGGTTCTAGCGAGAAAGTTGGGATGAATCGAAGGAGAAATAGGCTGGTGATGAATTGCTGCTTTCTTTTTGCCCTTCAAACATTTGCCGTAGGGGACTGCGTGCAGGCTCAGGAAGACGCCAAGCCTCAGGCGGCTTCGGCAAATGGTGCGGGCACCGAAGAAGATCACGCGCGGGACAAAGAGTCCTCCAGCGTGACGGATGCGAGCCCAAAGCCTGAACGAAACGAGAATTCGTTGGGGTTGCGCCTGATTGAAAACATTGAGAAGGACCAAATAGCGATGTGGACGAGCCCACTTCGGTTGCGGCTATCCGATACCGAATGGCTGGTGCCGTTCGGTCTGGTAACCGGCGGTCTGCTCGCCACCGACACGGAGTTCAGCAAGCACCTCTCCAATTCTCCGAGCCGTTTAAAATACAGCGCGAATTTTTCGAACTACGGACTTTATTCGATGGCCGGACTTGCCGGCGGATTTTACCTGTGGGGCCGCATCACGCACGACGAACACAAACGCGAGACCGGAATCCTGGCGGGAGAAGCGGCGGCGGACAGCTTCGCTGCGACTACCGCGTTGGAATACGCATTCGGCAGGCAAGGTCCACTGACGAATGATTACCGGGGAAACTTTTTTCAGGGCGGCAGTTCCATGCCGTCGGACCACGCAGCGATTGCGTGGTCCATTGCAAGCGTTGTGGCGCACGAATATCCCGGGCCGCTGACGTCCGTGCTGGCATACGGAATGGCATCAGCCGTGAGCATGTCGCGTCTGACCGCGAAGCAGCACTTCCCTTCGGACGTTTTGATCGGAAGCGCCATCGGATGGTTTGTGGGGCAGCACGCTTATCGCGCGCATCACGACGCGGCGCTGGATGGCGCAACGTGGGAGACGCACGCGGAATCCAGCGACTACGGCGAAAATCACCGCCAGCGGCAGAGCATGGGATCCACATTCGTGCCACTAGATAGCTGGGTGTATCCAGTTCTGGAAAAACTTGCGGCGCTTGGCTACGTAACGACTTCGATGGCTGGAATGCAACCGTGGACGCGCATGGAATGCGCGCGACTGACAGAAGAAGCAGACGAAAACTTGCAGCAAGATCCAGACCCCAGCGCGCGCGCAGCCGATTTGCAAGCCAGCCTGCAACGGGAATTTTCCTACGAGGAGAATTTGCTGAGTGGAGGACGGAATTTCACGGCAAACGTGGAATCTATTTATGCGCGAGTCGTGTCGATCAGCGGGCCGCCGCTGACGGACAGTTACCACTTCGGACAAACGATTTCCTACGACTTCGCTCGTCCGTTGGAACGCGGAACGAACGGACAAGCCGGGGGAAGCGTGCGCGCGGCAGCGGGCCCGCTGGCAATTTACGTGCGGGCCGAATACCAGCATGCGCCGTTGGCTCCGCCGCTCCCGGAGGCGGCGCGCGAAATAATTGCGGTGCGCGACATGGTTCCTGAGCCGCCCGATGTTCCGGTAAACGCGATCAACCGGCCGGAGTTGCTCGATGCCTACATCACGCTGGACGTAAAGAACTGGCAAATCGCGGTTGGAAGGCAGAGTTTTTCCTGGGGGCCGGGACCCGGCGGGTCACTAATCTGGAGCGACAATGCAGCTCCTGTTGACATGATTCGGCTAGTGAATCCAGAACCACTTGAGTTGCCAGGATTCTTGCGGTTTCTTGGCCCGGTGCGCATGGATCAGTTTATCGGCAGGCTGGGAGGGCATGATTTTATTCCTCGGCCGTTTATTTACGGAAACAAGATCAGTTTCAAGCCTTGGTCATGCCTTGAGATCGGCTTAGGGCGCACGGTAACGATTGGCGGCACAGGCGGCAATCCGCTAACGCCGGCCAATTTTCTGTATAGTTTTTTTGGCTACGCTCCGGCGGCGCTGGGATCGACCCCCGGCGACGGCCATTCAGGAATGGATTGGACCTTTTACGTTCCAAAAGTTCGAAACTACATTGTGTTTTACGGAGAAGTGTATTCGGATGACAAATTAATTGCCTGGGAAAAGCCGGCCAAGAATCCATATCGGCCCGGCATTTACCTCACACGCTTTCCTGGAATTTCCAAGCTCGATTTTCACATGGAGGCGGTGTCGACCGAATCTCCCGACGTCGGTCCGAGTCAGGCCAACGGGCACTTGAACTATTGGAACTCGCTGTATCGCGACGGTTACACCAATGACGGGAATTTGATAGGAAACACCGTAGGACGAGAGGGGCGCGCGATTCAGTTGTGGTCAAGCTATTGGATATCGCCGCGGGACACCGTTCAATTTGTGTACAAGCACAGCTCGGTTAGCCCTGACTTCATTCCCGGAGGCGGTGAGTGGCAGGACTACGGAATTCGAAGCGAAATCGGTTTGAAGTCAGGATTCTACGCGAAAGCTCAGGTGCAGTACGAGCACATCTCGCATTTCCCAATACTGTTCAAGGGAGTGCAAAGAAATTTTACGACAATTTTGGAACTAGGTTTTTATCCGGGCGCAACAAGATGACTGAAAGTACAGAAAAGTATCTTAGCCGGCGGGAGCGGCTTTCCTGATGGCGACCGAGTCCGCCAATTTGGAAGAGTTGCTCGCGCAGATTTCCGCGAGTAACGGAAATCACACTGGGGCGAGCGGCGAGAGAGCCGTTCGTGACAGAAACATTGCACGAGTCCGGCTGTTTTGGAACCGGCGTGAATTGCTGGGGCGCGTTGCCGCGGTGGGACTGCTTGCCTCGCTGCTAACGGCGTTTGCGATTCCGGTGCGATACGACTCGACGACACGGTTGATGCCCCCGGAAAACCAATCATCAAGCAGCTTGATGATGATGGCGGCCTTGTCGGGAAAAGCGGGAGGGCTTGGCAACATTGCAGGAGATCTGTTGGGCTTGAAGAGCACGGGCGCCCTTTTTACGGCGATTTTGCTAACCAGAACGGTTCAAGACCGTTTGGTGACGCAATTTGACCTTGAGAAGGTATATGGATCGAGGATTCGAGCGGATGCGAGACTGCGTCTCCAAGAAAACACGCAGATCGCAGAAGACCTGAAGAGCGGGATCATCACTATCGCGGTGACCGATCACAATGCGAAACGTGCTGCCGAACTGGCGCGAGCATATGTGACGGAGCTGAACACCGTAGTGGTGGAACTAAATACTTCGTCGGCGCACCGGGAGCGAGTGTTCTTGGAAGGGCGGCTGGTCGAAGTTCGCCGCGATTTGGAAATTGCGGAGCAAAACTTCAGCGAGTTCGCCAGCAAAAACACGGCAATAAATATTGAGGCGCAGGGCAAGGCGATGATCGAAGCTGCCGGGACGCTGGAGGGCCAGTTGATTGCGGCGCAGACGGAACTCGAGAGCTTGAAACAGGTTTACGCGGCCGGCAACGTGCGGGTTCGCGCCACGCAGGCACGTGTGGATGAGATACAGCGACGCCTGCAAGATCTGAGAGGGCATTCCGAGACGAGTATGCAATCCGCCGGTCCAGCGTATCCATCAATTCGCGAGCTTCCCTTGCTGGGCGTCACTTACGCCGATTTGTACCGCCAGACAAAAGTGCAGGAAGCCGTTTTCGAAACGCTGACGCAGCAGAACGAACTCGCGAAAGTGCAAGAGGCCAAAGAGACGCCCAGCGTAAAAGTGATCGATCCAGCCGAAGTAGCGGAGAGAAGGTCGTACCCACCGCGCTTGTTGATCACAATTCTGGGGACTTGCCTTTCGCTGGCCGGGGCCATGACCTGGATTTTCCTGGAGTCCAACTGGCGGGAAATCGACACGCAAGATCCGCGCAAGATACTGGCGCGCGAAGTATTCCAAACGGCGAAAGTCGGGATATTTGGTAGGTCGGAGAATAGTTCAGGACGAGGCAGCGTTGTTTCGGGAACGATGCAGAAACCGAACGGGTCTCACAAGGGGCAGTAAGCCGCTTTCTCTGTAAGTGACTCGCAGCAAAAGGGATAGAGCAAGTGTCCCTTGTAAGCCGCGGGGCGAAGCTGTGCCGGTCGCTCGCAGGCCGTCAATAAAACACGGTAGAAATTGATGATTAATTCAAATCCTGTGATTCTCTCCGGCGACAGATTCTTACTGCATCCCGCTGAGCTTTCAGATCCTCATTGGTACGCGGTCTACACCTGCGCAAATCACGAAAAGCAGGTCGCAAAACAATTTCTTGAGCGAAACATCGAGCATTTCCTGCCGGTATACGACAGCGTTCGGAGGTGGGCGGACCGCAAGAAGCGAATCCAACTGCCACTATTCGATGGATATGTTTTCGTGCGAATTGGCCTCCGAGACCGGGTAGACGTATTACGAGTTCCCAGCGTAGTGAAGCTAGTGGGTTTTAACGGTCATCCCGCGATGCTTTCTACCCAGGAAATCGATTTTTTGAGAAATATCTTGCTTCCTCAATTGCGGGCGGAGCCGCATCCCTACCTGAAAATCGGCAGAACGGTAAGAATCGTGCGGGGCGCGCTTCAGGGAGCCGAGGGAGTTTTAATTCGCAAGAAGAAAGCCAACCGTGTGGTGGTATCGATTGACTTGCTTGCGCGCGCCGCTTCGGTGGAAGTAGAAACTGCGGATATCGAAAGAATTTGAATATTTGTCCCCCGCTCTTCGCGATCAAGATTGCGTTACAGCCCATTCCTGCAATGAAAAACGCACCGACGTTAACCGCAGATCGAAACCTTCGCACGATTGACCCGGCTGCTGATCCGGCGTTGGCGACCCGTCCGCGAACTCCAGGCGGGCAATTTTCGCCGAGCGCCGCGGCTAATGTTTCGAAAGCAATGCCGCTGGCATATAGCCTGGCAGACCAGGCTTTTTCCGTTGGCGGAACTTTTCTAATCAATGTGATGCTGGCTCGCACGCAAAGCAAGGAAGAGTACGGAATGTTCGCGCTCTCCTATTCGATCTATACGCTTCTAAGCGGCCTTCACAACGCTGCAATACTCGAGCCTTGCACGGTGTACGGATCCGGGCGATACCGGAAGCGCATGCAGGAATATATAAGTTTGATGGCGCAAAGTAACGCGCTGGTCGCCGTCATTCTCACTGCGTGCTTGCTGTCCGCCTGCGTCATTCTCAACGTCTTCGCGCCGCATCTCGATTCCCGCGCGCTGCTTGGTCTTGCACTGACGGTCGGCGTGCTACTTTCAAGCTCATTCTTACGGCGAGTTTTCTACGTTCAGGGACGCGCGGAGCTCGCCGCGAAAGTCTCCTTCGTGTTTTTCGTTTCGGTGGTCTCCGGCGTTTTGCTAACCACTCACTTCCACCTGCTGAACAGCTTTTCCGTTTTCTTAATCCTCGCGTTGGGATGGATCGCGGGTGGCGCCGGTTACGCCACAAAGCTATCGATCTCAAAGCCCCAAAACAAATTCCTTCAGACCGAGCCACGCTACTGGCAGGAGCATTGGAAATACTCGAAGTGGGTTTTGGCGACCGCCTTCGTATTTCAGCTGACGACGCAGGGTTATTACTGGCTGGTTGCCGGGCTGCTGTCGGTGAAGGATGTGGCCCAACTCAAGGCCATCTATATTTTGGTGACCCCTGTAGATCAGCTTTTTATCGCCGTGAATTACCTTGTTCTGCCGGCGCTGGCTGCGCATTTTTCAGCCGGGCGAATGGGAGAATATTTCTCACTATGGAGAAGAGTCGGGTTGGGGACGGTTTGCGCGACAGGACTTTTTGCAGCCGGTGTCAGGATGGCGGGGCGCTCCGTAATTGACGTTCTTTATGCGGGAAAGTTCGATGGCGTTGTCCCCTTGCTGTTCCTGCTGGCTCTGTTGCCGCTGCTGATGGGAATTGGCAACACCATGAACGATGCGCTAAAAGCGGCGGAAATGCCCAGAGTGG
>Ga0302301_1000784_pt1 | contig 11956 bp, 9 predicted proteins | sample III_Palsa_E1_2_FD_194544 | JGI IMG/M metagenome (GOLD analysis project Ga0302301, IMG submission 194544) | Peat permafrost microbial communities from Stordalen Mire near Abisko, Sweden - III_Palsa_E1_2 | ecosystem: Environmental > Terrestrial > Soil > Palsa > Peat permafrost | place: Sweden... | reverse complement strand
TGACGCGTGATCGGGTTGTGCCTATCATCTCCGCAAGCGCCTCTTGAGTGATAGGCGGGAGCAGCGTTTCCGGCTCCCCAGGTTGCCCAAACTCGGCCATAAGTAAAAGTGTGCGTGCGAGTCGCCTTTCACTCGAATTGAAAAGCTGATCGACCAAATCCGCTTCTGTCTTCGCACTCTTCGTTAGGAGAAATTGCAGGAAGTAGTCCGAGAAATCATGCTCTTCGTGCATCACACGGAGCATCTCGATCCTCTCGACCACGAGCATAGTACAGGGGCTGATCGCCGTTGCCGTAGATGTTCGGAGCATATCTGGATTTTTCAGCGCCTCTTCACCAAAGAAGTCTCCAGCAGCGAGATGTGTAACAGTGGCTTCTTTACCGCGTTTCGACACAACAGTCAGCTCTGCGCGGCCAGCCTGCAGAAAGAATACTGAATCCGCAGCCTCTCCCTGAGAAAAGGCGATGTTCTTAGCATTTAGGGCTATGATTCGTCGTCCCGTCCCTGAAGTGGCGAGGAAAAGGTTTAGGTTGAACGGGTTGCTGTTTCGTCCATCCATTGGAGACGGCCTCTTCCTCAGTACAACCGCATCGGCAGCCCTCGTCGAGCGAAGCTTACGAGAGATGCAGCTCACCTCCCAGTTCTCAACCTCTCAACGCGAACGCCAACTCTGAATACTTAGAGTATCTGCCAAAGATGAAGGCTGACCTGAGCAATTTTGCTCTCTTTTAGCCTAACCCCTCATTTCACAATGAATTCGATTAGAGCAAAACAGCTCAGTGTTATTTCAGCAAAGCGACGACACTCAAAGGAGGACCCAACACCGGCGGCCATCAGCGGAAGTCCCTTTCACGCCGCTGTTGGACGTTTATAGTCCGCGCCTAGCTTCATGAGGAGATTCGATGCGGCGCCTGCTCTTGCTCCTGATACTCGTGCCGTTGGCGATGCTTCCCTGGATTTGGGGGGCAAGGCCGATAGACGCCGCTCAAAAGGCTCAAACACCGGCAGTAGTTCACCAAGCGCCTGCTGCAAAGTCCTCAGATTTTGCCGGCTCAGAGACTTGTGCTCTGTGCCACACGGATATTGCGACAAAGTTCTCTTCGAACCCCCACTCTGAGCTTGCGCTCATGCATGGCGGCAAAGGTGTCACCTGTGAGAGCTGCCATGGACCAGGCGCTGCACATGTTGCGTCCGGCGGAGATCCGACAAAAATTCTCCAAATGACCAAGATGTCCGCGAAACAGATCGACACGACCTGTCTGGAGTGCCACGCGGGCGCTCACCCGAACTTCCTCCGCTCGGATCACGCCAAAGCCGGCATCAGCTGCACGAGCTGTCATAGCATCCATGGTCTCGCTCCTGTAACGATTCCGGCCAATCCCACGGCGCCAGCCGCAAGCGCTGCGAAGAAGTCGGAGTCTCTAACGCGCTTTTTCAATGCGATGAAGCCCGACGCGAGCATAAACGATCCGTTGCAATGGACCGCAGCCTCGGGGGCTACACCGGGGCAGAACCCGGACCTGCTCAAGGCTCCCCAACCGCAGCTCTGCTTTAGCTGCCACAGCGATGTGAAATCTGCTTTTAGCCAGCCGTTCCACCACAAGGTGAACGAAGGGCTGATGAAATGTACCGATTGCCACGATACACACGGGACCTTCGGCAATACTCAGCTCCGGTCAACAGCGGATCAGAACATGATCTGTACGAAGTGCCACACGGAGACGCGCGGCCCGTTTGTGTTCGAACATGCGGCGGTGAAGTCGGAGGGCTGTCTCGGTTGCCATTCACCGCATGGGTCGCAAAACGCGCGATTGCTGAATGTTCCCAATATCAACCAGATGTGCAACCAGTGCCACAGCCCTGTTGCCGGCGACACGATTCATGGCCAAGGAGCTGGGTCTGCCGAGGTGCAATCCTGCATTAGCTGCCACACAATGATTCACGGGTCGAACATCAACCCCGCGTTGATCCGATGAGGGGCCCCGAGACGATTACACAGCCGAGCAAAGCCGCAGGACGGACTGGATGGAACGTGCTTGATGGCAGACGAGGCATGAGATGATGAAGACCGACTGCTTTATTCGGATCCACAAGGATCAAACCCTTCGCGTGGGATGCGGCCGGACTGTCATCATCGTATTGCTTGCGGGACTACTGATGAGTATTGGGTTGGCGGCGGCTCAGACTCCAGCCAATCCACCCACTCCAGCCGCACCAACCGTTCCAGCCGCTTCAATGCCTCCAGCCATGCCAAGCGCTCCAGCTGTGCCAACGGTACCAACCGTGCAGAGCTCGCCTGCTACGCCATCTGCTCCGGATGCAACTACCCCAGTGGCACCTGCGGCTCCAGAGCAAGTGCAGGAGAATGGGTACGTGATTCGTCAGACAGCTGATCTAGGTGGCCACATCGTCGGCGTATCGGGTAGTGGCGCGATGTATGACACGCTGGTTGATCTTCAGTCGGGACCTCGCATCCTCGGGCAGACCTTTACGATGCACGCCGCTCCAGGGACCAAACACCCGCTCATCGATTCGCTCTCTGCGTTCGGCAATGGATTTGGCGGTGACCCAATCAACTTCGCCAAGCTGTCGTTCTTCAAAGGTAAGCTCTACGAGTTCAGCGGAACGTTCCGCCGCGACCGTCAGTACTTCGACTATGATCTGCTGGCGAATCCGAGCATTCCGTCTGGAATCTCTACCCCATACGGCATGGTCGCTGGTGTACCGACCACAGCATCGGTGGCGCAGCCGCAGATCAATCAATCTCCCGTGATGTTCAATACGGTGCGCAGAATGACGGACACGACTCTGACGATCTTGCCGCTCTCGAAGGTCTCGTTGAGGGTAGGTTACTCGCAGAACATTTTCCAGGGGCCGAGTTTGAGCCCGGGTTACTCCATCGGCACATCCGATCTATTGCTGAGGGAATACCAGCGCAACAGCACCGATGACTTCCTGGCTGCGATCATATGGAAGCCGCTCCAACTAACCAGCCTCACCTTCGAAGAGCAGGTTGACCACTACAAGGCGGATTCTTACTTCACCATTGCACCCGGACAATTTAACGTGCAGGAGGCTGATGGTACACCTGTCGCCCTGGGTAACTGGGACGCAACCGGGTCTCCCTACTCGATCGCCTCCTGCAACACAGCGAGCATGGGCAGTGCGTATACCAACGCCACCAACTACACGATCTTCAGCGCACCGCAGAGCGTCGGTAGCCGCCCGATCATCAATGCGGCCTGTGATGTCGCGACGAGCTATCTGCGCTCGCAGCCGACGCGCATTCTCTATCCCACGGAGATACTCCGATTCCAAAGCTCAAGCATCAAGAGACTCGCCCTCAACGGTGACTTCCGCTACACGATCGCGAACAGCAACCTTGCCAATTACTACGAAAATTTTCAGGGTCTTGACGGGGCCATTCGGAACTACACCCTGACGGGCAACGCAAGCGTACAACGTCGTATGGTGAGCTCGGACCTCGGCATGACCTGGCTGGCGACCAAGACGATTAGCTTTTCAGAACAGCTCGACTTCTCCAACGTTCACCAGCCCGGCAGCGCGAATATAACGCCGGGCATTACGCAGAACGCGCCAGCTACCGCAGGCAACGAGACCATCACCTACGCGGGTCCGCTTGTTAAAGGAGCTAACTACACAATTGAGGGCAACCCGGCTGGTGTGCCGCTTTACGGTTACTTTGGCCAGAAGTTCCTGACGAACAATGCGACTGTCAGCTGGGATGCCTCGCCGCGAGCTACCCTCACGCTTACCTACCGCTACAAAACGCACAGCATCGTGCAGGGAGCCGGAACGGGTGCATCCAGTCTGTTGGTTACGATTAACGAGAATGGCGGGATCTTCAACATTGCCTATCGTCCTACACCAAAATGGAGGATCAACGGCACGATTGAGATGCTCTATGACGACAATGCTTTGACACCCATTGGCCCCAGGCAAACAAAACACTATCGGTTTCACACCTTGTACAAGCTCAGGCCGTGGGCGACTTTTTCTGGAGCCTTCAACGATCTGGAGCGGCACAACAATACGTTCAACACCGGTGTCACGCCGATCGACGGCCCGCTACAGCATGTCGACCACACGAGAAATGTAGGAGTCGGTCTAACGGTTGCGCCGAATGAACACTACGGGTTTGATATCAACTACGACTACTCGGATGTCTATATATCAGCGAACGTCTGCTACCTGAACGGTGCCACTGCGACCCTGCCCGGCACAGCCTCCACGACCAGCAGTGGAGCGCCAAATATCTGTCCGGGGGTGTTCGTGAGGGGATCGACGACGGTGCTGTCAGATTGGGGACCGACCAAGGACTTCATGGATGCGCCGACACAGTATGCGTCTGTGGGAGTTAACTTCTCTCCAACCAAGAAGGTTCGTACAGCGGCTGGATATCGTATCAGCGCGGTGAGTGGCAACCAGTTCTTCGCCAATGCGCAGCAGGTCAATGGTTCACTCCAGTCCGCGTATCAATCGCCTTACTTCAATGCGGCTTGGACGCTCCGCCCAGGATTGATCTGGAAGGCGGAGTACAACTACTTTGGCTACGGCGAAGGCGGCCCGTCGGGCGCACCGTACTGTAGCAATTCAACCTCTTCGACGTCTGTAGTTCTTCCATGCAACTCTCCAGCCCTGGTTGGACCAACGGGTTTGAAGGAACCCTCCTCTGGCTTAAGCGCGCCGAGAAACATGCACGCGAATATCCTCACACTGGGAATACACTACGAGTTCTAGCGCCGGGCTCAGCAGATTCTGGGAAGCTGTTCGCCAGACATCATGTCGAGCACCCGGTTGCCTCCGATACGGCTCCGAAGGGTGACGATACCGGAACGATGCTCGAAAACCGTTCCGACCTGCACCGCCCCCCTGGAGACACTTTGAGAACGCAAAACCGCCAGCGCTCGGTCTGCGTCGCCGTCTGCGACAAATACCGCGAATCGGCCTTCGTTCGCTACATAGAGTGGATCGAGCCCGAGCAGTTCGCAGGCACCGCGAACGATGTCCGAGACCGGAATGAGCGCTTCCTCCACCGTGATGCGAAGCCCGACGACCGAAGCGATTTCATTCAAGGCGGATGACAAGCCTCCACGGGTCAAATCCCGAAGGCAATGGATCTCAATGCCGGCTTCAAGGAGTGCCTCGACAGCAGGCCAAAGGCAAGCTGTATCGCTGTTTACTGGGCCTTCGAATTCGAGGCCTTCGCGCACGGACAGGATAGCGATTCCATGAGCGCCAAGGTCGCCACTGACCAGAACAGCATCGCCGGGGCGGACAGATTCCGGACCGATTGAGTTTGGTGCGACGATCACGCCGACACCGGTTGTGTTGATGAAGATGCCGTCGCCTTTGCCCTTGTCCACAACTTTAGTGTCACCGGTCACGATCGGCACCTTGGCGGCCAGCGCTGCGTCGCGCATTGAAGTGACTACGTGACGAAGCATCTCTATCGCAAGCCCCTCTTCGAGGACGAATCCGGCACTAAGAGCGATGGGTCGCGCACCGCACATCGCGAGATCGTTCACGGTACCGTTGACTGCGAGGTCGCCGATGGTCCCGCCGGGGAAGACAAGCGGTTGCACGACGTAGGTATCGGTCGTCATGGCAAGCCGACTGCCGCTAATAGCGAGTTGGGCGCCATCATGACGCGCTTGGAGTGCGGGGTTCGCAAACGCCGGAAGGAAGATGTCTTCGATGAGTTGATTGGTAAGCCTGCCCCCGCCGCCATGGGCTAGTAGAATCCGCTCAATGGCTGGCAGCGGTAAGGGACACGAGAGAATCGACATTGTCCTTCCTCCTTCCAAAATGGAAATAGGCGGCACATGCGCCTTCTGACGACACCATCGGCGCGCCGAGGGGAGTATCCGGGGTGCAGCGATTGCCGAAGGCCGGGCAGTCGTAGGGTCTACGCCGACCCTGCAACACAAGACCAGCGATGCACTCAGCAGACTCTTCTGCGTCTTCAAGCTTCAAGTTAAATCTCGACTCGGCATCCATACCGCGGTATTGATCGCGCAGACGCAGTCCGCTTCCCGGAATTTCACCGATGCCGCGCCAGGCGCGATGGGTGACCTCAAATACCTCAGTGACCCGTGCCTGCGCGTGTCGGTTGCCTTCCTTTTGCACGGCGCGAATGTACTGGTTTTCGACCTCCGACCGACCGCTTTCGAGCTGTGCGACCAGCATCAGCACGCCCTCGAGGAGATCCAGCGGCTCGAAGCCTGTGACGACAATCGGCACCTTATGTCTCTGGCTGATCGAAAAGTACTCTTCGTATCCGGTGACCATGCAGGCGTGGCCGGCCGCGAGGAAGGCCTGGACTTGGCATTGCGGGGATGAAATCACTGCCTCCATCGCGGGTGGCACTAGCACATGCGAAACTAACATCGAGAAATTCGCAAGCTGCTCGCGCGCCGCCTGCCATACGGCCATGGCATTTGATGGTGCAGTGGTTTCAAAACCAACGGCGAAGAAGACAACCTCGCGGGTAGGATTGGAGCGAGCCAGTTGCAGCGCGTCAAGTGGCGAATACACGATGCGAACATCAGCCCCGAGAGACTTGGCGTCAAGCAGGCTCTGCGTAGAACCCGGAACGCGGAGCATATCGCCAAAGGAGCAGAGAATGACATGGGGTAGGAGCGCGGTTGCTACGGCACGGTCTATCATCGCGACCGGCGTCACGCACACGGGACAGCCGGGACCATGGACGAGCGTGATGAGTGAAGGGAGCAGTTCCTGCAGACCGCTCTTCACAATGGTGTAGGTTTGGCCGCCACACACCTCCATAAGGGTCCATGGGCGGGTTGTGATGCGGCGAATCTCACGCGCCATGCGTTGAACAGAATCGTAGTCGCGGTATTCGTCGAGGAATCTCATAAGGCTTGCCCTGCCTCCTGCATCTCAAGATCCTCAAGCAAATCGAGTTCTCGCAGGGCGTCGAAGACGCGATGCGCTTCCTCCTCATTCACGATCGACAAAGCGAATCCGACGTGGACCATCACGTAATCTCCTATCCGAGCCTCGGGCGTGTAGTCCAGACAGACTTCCTTACGGATGCCTCCAAAGTCAACCTTGCCGCGGCGCAGCCCTAAATGCTCTTCGACAAGGATGGTGACGATCTTTCCAGGCACAGCCAGACACATGGTGGTTCTCCTTAGTGGATCGTTCCTGCAAGAACAGCCTGCCCTAGAGCGAGCCCACCGTCATTTGCCGGAACCTGACGGTGCGTGAAGACTTCGAATCCATCGGCCTCAAGAATCCGCCGAGAACGCCGGGTCAGATAAGCGTTTTGGAATACGCCTCCGCTGAGTACAACATTACGAATTTTCGTAGTGCGCGCAACGGCGAGGAGCCAGTCGGCGAGAGCATTGTGAAATTTCGCAGATATCAGTCCAAGAGCAACACCCGATCTTTGGTCGGCCTGGACGCCTTCCACGAGAGAGGACCAGTCGCCTATCCCGTTCGCAGCAGCGATCAGGTAAGCCTCGTCCGTTTGGGTCTGTCCAATGGCACCCTCAAGACGCGTGGCGGCCTGTCCTTCGAAGAGGTTCTGCTGCGCAGCGCCAGCCAGATAGGCCACCGCGTCGAAGAGTCGGCCTACACTCGAAGACTGCGGGGCGTTGATCTCGTGCGCCAGCATTGCGGCGAACTGGTTTTGGACCTGTTGGCGAGCCGTGGTGGAACTCCGCATCTCCCAGAGAAGCCCGGCTGCGGGACGGGAACAATCGCGCATGGCGGCTTCGCCTCCGGGAAGCGCGAACGGCCGAAGCGAGGCGATCCGCTCGAAGCGGTTTCGATCTGAGACGAAGAACTCGCCTCCCCATATTGTTCCATCCAGCCCGAGGCCAGCGCCATCCCACGCTACACCGAGATAGGGTTCGGTCAGACCGTTTTCGGCAGCGCATGAGGCGATGTGGGCGTGATGATGCTGGACCTGTACGAGCGCTACACCTGAAGTTCGTGCGTGCTGCTCAGCCCAGCGGGTCGAAGCATAATCCGGGTGAAGATCGCTGACAATCACCTCGGGTGCGAATCTGTAGAGCCTGCAGAGATCCTCGATGGTTCGGTCAAAGGCGTCGCGTGCTTCGGGCGAATCGAGATCGCCGATGTGTTGACTGAGCCAGACCTGCCGGCCGAAGCCGATGGCCACCGTGTTCTTGAGGTGGCCCCCAACCGCTAATACGGGCCGCAGGTCATAGGGAACGGCGACCGGAAGCGGTGCGTAGCCGCGCGCACGACGCAGGATCTGTGGATGGTCCGCGAGCCTAACTACGGAATCGTCACAGGCGCGAGCGATTGGGCGGTCGTGTAGAACGAAAATGTCGGCGACGTCCTTCAAGCGATCAAGGGCTTCCTCGTTGTCGATTGCAATTGGCTCTCCCACAAGATTTCCGCTCGTCGCAACGAGAGGAAATGGATGGTGCGCCATCAGCAGGTGGTGAATCGGCGAACAGGGAAGCATGACGCCGATACAAGAAGAATGTTGTGCAACCTCAGGTGCGAGATCGTCCGCGTCCTTGGGCTGCAGAAGAACGATGGGTGCCGCGGCAGACAGAAGTAGGCCCTCTTCTTCTGAGTCGACGTCGCAATAGCGGAGAATACATTCCAAAGACGGCATGAGCATGGCAAACGGTTTATGTTCTCGCAGCTTGCGCTCGCGGAGCCGGACCACCGCGGTCGAGTCGCGTGCGTCGACTAGTAATTGGAACCCTCCGATGCCCTTGAGAGCTACGATCTTGCCTTGGGCGAGCGCTCCTGCGATCTCGGAGAAAATATTTTCGGAGCCCGACCCGACCGGTGATAACCAAAGCCGTGGACCGCAGGTGGCACACGCATTCGGTTGAGCGTGAAACCGGCGGTCGTGCAGAGAACCGTATTCGCGGCGGCACGACGAACAGAGCAGGAACTTCTGCATCGTAGTATTGGGCCGGTCGTAAGGAATGTCCAAGACGATGGAGTAGCGTGGACCGCATTGCGTGCAGTTCGTGAAGGAATAGCCACATCGGCGATTCTCCGGATCAAATACTTCAGCCAGACATTGGGAGCAGGTTGCGATGTCCGGAAGAATTGCTGCGAGTTTTGGAGTTCCATCTGATGCGTCCCCGGCGCTGGGGAGGATCTCGAAGCCGAAGCCTCCACACGGAGCGACCCGAAACGTCTCTTCTGACGCGATCACTGCAGCCGCTGGAGTAGCCGCTCGGAGTTGGAGGAGAAAAATATATAGTTGTTCCGCGTCGCCCTCGATCTCAATTTCCAAGCCAGCGCTGGTGTTTCGTACCCATCCCGAAAGTCGCATTCTTTCTGCAAGACGATACACTGTCGGACGAAATCCAACGCCCTGAACAGCGCCTTGAAGCGCGATGCGAAGGCGTTCGGTTTGGAGTGACAGAAGGGAAGCCACTTAGACACTCACCAGCGCCGCTGAGGCACGAGTTGCAACGGCTTGTTGAAGCCAGTTCGTCCAGGCTGTCATTCCTTCGCCCGTCCTTGAAGACAGCGTAAAGATGGTTGCATTCGGATTGACGTCTCTGACGTTTGCTAAGAGTTCGTTCACGTCCACGCCAGATGCCTCCGCCAAGTCGATCTTGTTGATCAGGACGACGTTCGCTTTATTGAACATGACGGGATATTTCTTTGGCTTCTCAGGGCCTTCCGCAACGCTGCAGACCACGACGCGCAGGCTTTCGCCGAGATCGAACGAGGCAGGACAGATGAGGTTGCCAACGTTCTCGATGACGAGCAGATCGAGAGCCTTGACGGGGAATGCATCGAGAGCGCGAGCGACCATTCGCGCGTCCAGATGACATGTCGTCCCCGTGGTGATCTGGTATGCGCGAACGCCAAGGGCCTGTATCCGTTGGGCATCGAGGTCGGTCTGGAGGTCGCCTTCGATAACGGCGAGTCGAAATTTCCCCTGTAGCGCCTTGATGGTCGCCTCAAGTAGCGTCGTCTTACCCGCGCCCGGCGCAGACATCAGGTTCATCACCAACGTGCCCTCGTTGGCGAATCGTTCGCGGTTCGCGGCCGCAGTTTGCTGATTGGCATTCAGTACATTGGTCTGGACGGAAATTCGTTCTGGTACTGACTCCATGATGATTGCTCCTTCGCTGAATCCACTTCGATGTATTCGATTCGGAGCTCTTCACCGGAGAGAATCTCCAGTGGAAAGCCACATTGCTCGCAGATGAGGCATATCCCGCCGACGGGTTGCGTCGATGCTTCACAGACAACGCAACGCACGATCATTGGTACGATTTCGATGTCGAGCCGGGCATCGCGCGACAATGTTCCGTGCCGCGCAATTTCAAAGGCGAATTGGAGCGCGTCGGGAACGATCGTCGTGAAGGTGCCGAGACGCAGCTTGATGACCTGGATGGATTGCGCGTTTTGCTCACGGGCCTTCGCTTCAGCGATTTGGATGATGCTCTCGGCGATGGAAATTTCGTGCATTAGTCGTCAATCCCTCAGGCTGCGGCAGAGCGTTCGACGTATCCCTTATTCAGCCACCAGAGTTTGAGCACCGCTGGTGGCTGCCTGGGATCGCAAGCGATACCGCGATCAGTCAAGGAATGCGCGATCATCGCGGCGGCCTGGCCAGCAGTACTCGATACCTCGTCGCTGATTCCTTCCGCAAACTCACAGGATTCGGGATTCACGCCCAGAACAATGAGCTCTGATGGGGCATGCCCAGCCAATCGCAGATGCGCAAGCGCATCCTGGCCGGTGATGCGCAGCTTCGCCTTGTGCGAAAGGAAGTCTTCCTCGTGGAAGATGGAAAGTGTTCCTACGGCTGCATCAGAATGAACGGTATCGACGACGATGATCAGTTCTTTGTCGTAGAGGTATGGTGCCAGATCGAGACCGGGTGTGCCGAGATCGAGGACTTCAACGCTCGACGGGCATTCGTACTCACAGCGAAAGGTTTCGACGGCAAGTGGACCAAAGCCATCGTCGCCAAGGAAGACGTTGCCCAAGCCGATGACGGAGACGAGCCTCATTGGACTTTCACCTGCGCAATCTCTTTGCCTGTGGCATCCAGCGTGTGACAGGAACAGGCCATGCAGGGGTCGAAGGAATGGACAGTGCGCAGAACCTCCAGCGGCTTCTCCGCATCGACGACTGGGCTACCGATCAGCGAGGTTTCGTAGGGTCCGGGCACTCCCTTTTCATCGCGGGGACTGGCATTCCAGGTGGTTGGAACAACTGCCTGATAGTTGGTGAATGCGCCTTTATCGATGACGACCCAGTGCGAGAGGGCGCCACGGGGCGCTTCGTGCATGCCCATACCCATGATCTCGCCGGCAGGGAATTGTGGCGCGTTGTAGGTGGTGTCGTCGCCGTTCAGAATGTTGGTTGTCAGTAGTTGCAAATGTTCGAGCGCTAGGTCGGAGAGCATTGATGAGCGAATCGAGCGCGCAAGGTAACGTCCCATCGTTGACTGCATATCGTCAGGCGTGACCTTCAGTCCATTAACAGCGGCGATGCGGTTGAAGGCGGTGTCTGTCCACTTGCGAGTCAGCGGGTGACCGGAGGCATAGCCTACAAGGACGTTCGCGAGTGGGCCAGCCTGCATAGGATTTCCGTTGTAGCGCGGCGCCTTGACCCAGGTGTATTTCGCATCTTCTTTGAAGTCCGTGTAATCGGGGATCTGCTGGCCTTTGTATGGCTGGAGCGGGCCACCGCCCTGGTACCACGCATGGGTGGAGTCCTCTGTTACAGCCTTGCGGAACTCTGCATCCTGCCAGTCGACGATAGGCCGCACGCCAGCCAGATTGCCGTTCATGATGATGCCGCCGGGGAGGTCGAACTTGCTCGCCTTGGCATCGAGCGGAAGATCGGGTACGGCGAGATAGTTTGCAACTCCTCTTCCGAGTCGAAAATATTCCGGGTAATAGGCTGCGAGGAGGCACGTATCGGGAAGGAAGACCTGTTG
>Ga0302301_1000773_pt1 | contig 12020 bp, 10 predicted proteins | sample III_Palsa_E1_2_FD_194544 | JGI IMG/M metagenome (GOLD analysis project Ga0302301, IMG submission 194544) | Peat permafrost microbial communities from Stordalen Mire near Abisko, Sweden - III_Palsa_E1_2 | ecosystem: Environmental > Terrestrial > Soil > Palsa > Peat permafrost | place: Sweden... | reverse complement strand
TGCTTGTACTGTTTTATTTGTATTTTAAGAGATAATACCTCGGTTTTTACAAATCAAAATAACACTTATTATTATTTGCTAGAGAGATTTCTTAAAGAGTGCAATAAATTGCATTTATATTCTATGGTTTGTGATGTCTACAATTCTATTGAAAACGTCAATCACTATTTTATAAAACAAAGTTTGCGCCAACAAGATATTACTAATATTAAATCACCACAACATATAGATGGTTTTTTAAAAGGTGATGTTCCAGAGTCGCAGATGGATCAGAAATCTTTAGAAATAATGCTTGTTTTTGCTAACGCCTTTATCAGAACAGCCAAGATTAGTGATGGTTTTCAACTCGCTATTGCTGCGGGTAAATTGGTACGAGATTGGAGTCTGGAGAATGAGTATGCTATAAAAGTTTGGTGTCTTATTGCCTACGCCTTGCGTCGAAAAAATAATAGCTATATTGCCTATTGTTGGCTGAGAAATAAAATATCTTATCATGATCCCTCACGGTTAATTGATGAGAATAAATTTTATGATTTAGATGTTGATATGCAAGATGCTTTGATTGCTTCATCATATTATTGTTTTGGTAAACTAGATAGTGAGCAAAAAAGACAATGCATGCGCTGGGTTGTTTCTTTTGATGATAAAATTTGTTCTGTTTTACGGGCTAAAGAGCCAGACAAATTTTCTTATTATGCAATGCATGCCTCCTTATTTTATCAATTTTTAATTAGTTATTCACAAGAAAATTTTACGGAGCAGCAACTTGTCGAATACAAAAATAGATTAATAAACCTGCTATCAAAGGTAAAATCAATTCAGTTTGGACATTCATTATCGAGCGTTAATCAAAAAGCGAGCATCAATGGACAAGCGATGATTTTTCATATTGGTGGTGATTTTAGAAGAGCCTACGTTTATTATGATGTTGTTATTAAGGAGGGTCAGTTAAGCTTTTATTTTCTTGAGGCTTGTTTTTTAAGGTTAATGTTACTTTGTCGATTGTTTGTTGATTCATACTGTGATTTAAATATGGCAGTCCCTCAACCAGGTTATCCTTTGGATGCTGAAATTCAAGAGCAAAGACGAGAAATATTAAATTGGATTTTGGGTGAAGATTTTTCTCCGACTCATGATCCATTTTATATTTGGAAGACTTTGCAAATTGAAAAAGAATTTGATAGGATTTTAAATTTAATTAAAAATATAGATTTTGATTTGCATGATGATGTTAAAAAAATATTTGATAAAAATTTGGATAATGATAACCAAGGAATATCTTATGTTGTTAATAACATATACACAGCGGCTCTTTTTTTTAATGATACCGTTTCAGGAAAAAATCACCCCATTCACCGCATGATATCTGATGATAAAAATGTTGTTTTTGCTCGATGTGAGGCAATACCAAGTATAAATAATGTTGTGAAGACACCAATATGTAATCAGTATAAAATGGTGCAAGCCAATCAATCTGCTTTATCGCCAGCAACTAAACAGGTTAATAATCAAACCGATGAAGCAAAAGACTCAGCTGATTTCCTTAGCAATCCGGGCGGTTACTTTCCTTTTAGTTCAAAAAAATGGTATTAGAGCAAAAATTTTATTAGAGTTTACCTTTAATCAATGCATCTACAACGCTCGGATCCGCTAAAGTACTAGTATCACCTAAATTATCCAAATCATTCTCAACAATTTTTCGCAATATCCTACGCATAATTTTGCCTGAACGTGTTTTAGGTAAAACGGGGGTCCATTGTAGAAAATCAATCGTTGCAATGGGGCTAAGATGCTTACGGACATGTTGAATTAATTCATTACGTAATGCGTCATTTGTTTCAATATGATTTTTTAAGGTGACAAACGCATAAATGCCTTGACCTTTAATGTCGTGAGGTACTCCAACGACAGCAGACTCAGCAACACTAGGATGTGCTACTAAAGCACTTTCAATTTCTGCTGTTCCTAAACGATGTCCTGCCACATTAATCACATCATCAACACGACCGGTAATCCAATAATAACCATCTTTATCACGATGACAACCATCACCGGTAAAATATAATCCTTGATAATGGCTAAAATACGTTTGCTCAAATCGCTTGTGATCTTTATAAATAGTATGCGCTTGTCCCGGCCAAGAATCTTCTAAACATAAATAACCATCACATTCGCCCTCTAAATGCTCTCCTTTTTCATTCACAACCACGGGTTTAATACCAAACAAAGGTAAAGTTGCAGAACCTGGTTTCAAAGGAGTAGCGCCTGGTAGCGCACTGATTAAAATACCACCGGTTTCCGTTTGCCACCAAGTATCGACAATAGGGCAGCGTGTATCGCCAATGACTTTGTAATACCATAACCAAGCGGCAGGGTTAATGGGCTCTCCCACAACACCTAATAAGCGCAAACTCTTGCGGGAGGTTTCTTTTACTGGTTCCTCTCCTTGTTGCATTAAACTACGAATTGCGGTGGGAGAGCTGTAATAAATAGATACTTTATGTTTATCGACAATCTGCCAATGTCGTGCTGGCGTTGGCGAAAGTGGAATGCCCTCGAACATAACTGTAGTAGCACCATTCGCTAAGGGACCATAAATACTATAGGAATGGCCGGTTACCCAACCAATATCAGCAGTACACCAATAAATATCCTCGTCGTGATAATCAAAAATATAGTGATGGGTGTAAGCCGCGTAAACTAAATAACCACCCGTTGTATGCACAACACCTTTAGGTTTTCCTGTGGAGCCTGAGGTATAAAGAATAAACAGCGGATCTTCAGCATCCATGACTTCCGCAAGACAAGTCGTCGCCGCTTTTTGTTTTGCATTTTTATAAGAAATATCGCGATTTTCTTGCCAATTAATAGTGCAACCCGTATTTTCCACGACTAATACATGAGTGACTAAAGGACATTTTGTTAATGCCTCATCGCAATTGGCTTTCAGAGGAAATGTTTTTCCACCGCGACGTGCTTCATCTGCAGTAATTAAAAAAGTACTTTCACAATCTTGTAAACGACCAGCTAATGCGTCGGGAGAAAATCCTGCAAAAACTACGGAATGAGTAGCGCCTATGCGTGCGCAGGCTAACATGGCGAAGGCAGCTTCTGGGATCATAGGCATATAAATAGTGACTTTATCGCCTTTTTTTACCTTGTGCGCTTTTAAAATATTTGCCATTTTGCACACTTCATCATGCAATTCTTGATAGCTGATATAACGTGTTGCAGCGTTGGGATCATCAGGCTCCCAAATAATGGCAGTTTTTTGTGCGCGTTGGCGTAAATGGCGATCAATACAATTTAGGCTGACATTTAATTTTCCATCGACAAACCAGCGAATGTGTACAGGTTTATGAAAGGAACAATCTTTCACTATGCGCCAAGGTGCCAACCAGTCTAACTGATGTGCTTGCAAAGACCAAAATTCTTCAGGGTTTTGTGAAGCTAGCTGCGATAAACGGTGATATTTTTCCTGATTACACCATGTGTTTACGGTAAATTCCGCTTTGACGGGGAATATTTCATCCATGAGAGGGCGCTCCATCGCTAAAAGCCTTCTCTTTATAATATGCGGGATACTGGAGCTCTGCAACCAAGAATGTTGGTAACAAAACTATATGTTGCACTGCAAACTTATGATATGATCTAAGGTTTTCAACTAAAGAAATATCATATTTAGTAAGTATTTTAATGAGGTATAAATATGGATGTAGCAGCTCTACAATCACAACCCACGGCACGATCACAATCTCCGACAACAGAGGACTCGCCCTTACTAGGATCACCTTCTAATGGAGCGGTGGCTTCTATTGCGTCTCAAGATGGGGAGCAAACCGCTGTAGTTTATGTTTCTGCAGAAGAGGTTTTAGTACCAGAGGCATTTCGCGCGGCGCTTGCACAAGTTACCAGAAACAGGATAGATAGTAAAAAAGCACGCGATGTACTAAGAGATCGATTAAGTGTAGACACTGTATATGATGCTGATTTAGAGCCTGTTGCAGAAAGCATACAGTTTTTTATTGCCTTTCCGAGAAGAAACTCTGCCTTAACCAACCGCAAAAAAAATAAACAAGATAAGAAAGGGTTAGATTATAGCCCTGTGGTTGATTTAGCAGGTATTGTTACTAGAGATGGGTTAATTAAAGAGGCGGTCCTACATGAGGCGATGAGTTTATTGGGATTAACTGTAGCCGGAGTTGTGAGTGGCACAGGAGCCGTTTTATTTTATGTAGTCGTTCCTCAAAAATTAGTGCCTTATTGTTTGAACAATTTAGGATGGTCTCCAAAGGCAACCACCACTTTTATTACAGCACTAACGGTGGGCACTGTTGGTGGTAATACGTTGTGGTACTCTTCATTTACCGTTCAATCGAGTTCAGTGGTATTCGAGTATATATTGGCAGCTTTAAAGAAATTTTTTACACTCGATTGGAGCCGTGCGTTAGCGTGGGAAATGCTTCTCGCTGTTTATATTACGGGAATGACAGGCGCATTTGGTTGGTGTTTAAATAATGCTGCAAATTCCGAAGATTTTGCTACACAATTACAATATTTGTTCTCATTACTTACCAATTATTTTATTATGGCTGCCTCTGCAAAAACATTCTATTCATTATCCAGCATAATAATTCCTCATTATATTAGGAAGCAAGCGCTTATTAGTAGATTATTAAATTATGGTGGCCCACAAGGAAAAGATCTTGTTTTTGCTATGCGCATGTTGGAGGCCGCAGAATCAACGTTGGATGGTTTAACGACGTTGGAAACACGTCAATCTGTTGCATATTATAAAAGAGCTATTGAGCAGCGTTGTGAATATTTGCCTGTGGCCAAAAGGTCAATAGAAGATGCGCATATATTAGCTTCTATCCTACCTCGCTCAGCAAATCCTATCGATCCATCAATTTGGTATAACACGAAGTGGTTTAAAACAGTGATAGTTCTTTGTAGTTGGCTATCTATTGCAGGATATGGTGGTTTGGGCGTTGTTAAGCAAACCCCTGTCATGACGGCAGTTGGTGTTGTTGGTTGGGTAGGATTAAATTCCCTTGAATTGACTTTTTCTCGAACAGTAGTTCGAGATTTAATGCGCCCTACCTTGCCCCAATACATGGGCGGTAATTGGCATCGTGGCGCATTAATAACTAATGCGCTAGTTAGTAGTGTTTGTTTATTATCAGGTGGTGGCACAGGTCCTGCCATGTATTTGTTGGTGCAGCCTATATTAGATAGCATTGATCCATTTTGGCTTTGGGTAGGGATGGCGCATTTCTTAATTTGGGCAGCGCTTATTTTTGGGGGTATAACGAATTCATTTTCTATCCTTAATTATACGCAAAAAGTGTTAACCAGTGCTTTTGCAATAGCTTGTTATGCGCTTGGATATAAAAAAGAACTCGAGCAATTTCTTTCTTTTACTTTATGGAAAGAATTTGCACAAGATCATATTACGGAATTAAAAGTTCAAACTGAAGCAGAAGCGCATCAATATTTGCAAGAAAGAACACTGGATAGTGGCGCTAATAGGAGTTTACCAGCATTAATTACTGAGCAGGTAGTTGATGCTGTACCAAGAGCAGCGAACAATTTAAAAATGTGGGCGTATGGGAAATTTAGGCGGTCTCAAACCTCGGCAAGTAGTGCAGCGGGGGCTAGTATTAATGGTCATCCAACAGATTTTGAAAGCCTAGATCCATCCTTAACAGAATCGGAGTCTTCTTTTAACACCACGCCAAAACCAACAACAGTGGCGAGCAAAAAAGAAATTTTGTCTACTAGTACTTCGATTTCCAGTGCAGTTACTAGGTTATTTTCTTGGCAAAGAGATCGTATTTTTGGCGGGAGCACAACCGAGGTGAAAGAGCGGCTTCTTGATGGAAATGAGTTTGATTTAACCTTGATTGGGAGGCCTAGATTATAAGAGTGTATAAACAGAGTAATTTTTTATTTTTTTAATTGGTAGCATAATCGAGTAATAATATAACCAGCAATGGCTATTATAAGCCCGGTTGCTACACACCCTAATAAAAAAGGCTCCCAAATAATTTCTAATTCATGTACTAGCCACTGCCAGGATTGTTCAAATTCAAAGGGGTGCGCTGGTACTTGAAGGATCCATAAACCGACGCGATAACAAAAATAATAAATAGGGGCCATGGTTAATGGATTATTGACAATCCAAAGCACAGTAAAAGCAATTAATGGATTGGCAGCAAAGAAAATAGCAAGAATAATTGCTAACACTGAATGAAAAGGGATAGGGATACAACTGAAAAATAATGCAATCGCCATACTACGTGCAACAGATTCTTTATCTCTTCGCAACACGGTGGAATGAGTCAATAGTTTTTTAATATATTCCGGTTGTTTTTCTAGGTGATGATGAAACCATCGAGTGAAAAAAGAACTTTTCATGCAAGTGTGTCCTATGGATTATTTGTGTTACCGTCTTTTAGGGCCTGTATAATATCATCATCCACCGCGCTTTTTGCGGTAATAATTTTCCCTTCATATCCTAATTCTCTTGCCTTATCTGCAAGCCTATTGCTGCTTACAATTAACATAGCTTGTTGCCAAAGATGCTGACAAGGTTTATCTACCAGTGCACATAAATTCTCTAAGCTATTACTGCTTGTGGCGATAATAATCGCTTGTTTAGCTTGTTGCCAGGCTTTTATTTGAAATGTAACATCATCATTTGGCAAAAGGCGTTGATAGCAATCGATGCGATGGACTATCGCTCCTCTGGCTTGCAAGGTATCAGTCAATAGCTCCCGGCCACCTTGGCCGGTAATAATCATAATATGCTTACCTACAATCTGTTGCAGCAAGGGTAGGGCTAGTAGTCCCTCGCTAGTGTACAGTTCTGTTGGAGTAATAATATTCTTAATGTTATAATCTTGTAACTTTTTAGCAGTAGTGCGGCCAACAGCAAACCACTGTAAATGAGGCGGCCATTTTTCAAAATGAGTTGCCAAATAGGGCATGCTGAAGGCCACAGCATTGGGGCTAATAAAAATAATAAAGTCGGTTTGTTCTACTAGCGTAGCCGCGTTGGTGAGTGCTATTGCATCGTCAAGCGGGGCGATAGTGATGGTAGGGAATGGCACAGCAACTCCACCTAAAGCATGAATTTGCTCTGATAAATACTGGCTTTGTTGCACCGGTTTAGTGATAATAACCGTGTTGCCTTTTAGTGAATTTGGCATGTCATTTTTACCCAAACATATGAGGATAGAATCCTGATTGCCTTAATTGTACTCTAATTTGATGTTTTCGAAATAAAGGTGTTTTCTTATGGCTTACAATCACTTCCCACAAGGCGTATTTCCAACAGTACGATTACGACGATTGCGACAACATCCTGGGATTCGGCGTATGGTGAGTCAGTCTAGCATTAGTTTAAACCAATTGATTTGCCCTATTTTTGTGACGCACGGACAAAATATTTGCCGTGAAGTCTCAACTATGCCAGGTTGTTTCCAATGGTCCATTGATAGGCTACCAGAAGAATTAGATACAATAGCGCAATTAGGTATTAGCAGCATATTATTATTTGGGATTCCTGCAGAAAAAGATGCTGTGGGTTCAGACAGTTACAGTGATAATGGTATTATTCAGCAAGCGATTCGCGTGGTTAAAAAACATCATCCCGAATTAGTCGTTATTACTGACGTGTGTTTTTGTGAATATACGGATCATGGTCATTGTGGTCCAACTTATGAGGTTAATAATCAAATTGATGTCGATAATGATGCGACATTAACGTTACTCGCAAAACAAGCTGTTAGTCACGCACAAGCAGGCGCAGATTTAATTGCGCCCAGTGGTATGATGGATGGTATGGTTACTGCCATCCGGCAAGGATTAGATCAGCATCAATTCCAGCATATTCCTATCATGAGCTATTCAGCAAAATTTGCTTCTTCTTTATATAGTGCTTTTCGAGCAGCGGTTGATTCAGGTCTTTCATCCGGTAATCGTCAAAGCTATCAAATGGATCCAACGGCAGGTGCGCAAGCATTGCGTGAAACAGCATTAGATATTGCTGAGGGCGCGGATATGATCATGGTAAAACCCGCTATGCATTATTTAGATGTTGTGTACGCTATTAAACAACAATTTCCTGGTGTGCCATTAGCGGTTTATAGCGTGGGTAGTGAATATGCTATGTATAAAGCGGCTGCTAAAGTGGGCGCAATTAATGAGCAGGCTTGTGTGATGGAATTAATGGCGAGTTTTAAACGAGCTGGGGCGGATATCATCATAACCTACTATGCAAAAAACATCGCCAAATGGCTTAAAGAGCAATAAATTAATGACAACCCCTCTGGAGGGGAAATTTCTGAAAAATGAGCACTATTTTATGCAAACAATAAATACAGAGCAGGTTAAAAATTATTTATTATCTTTACAGCAATCCCTCTGTAAATCGCTTGCAGAATTTGATAGTAAATCGCAATTCACTGAAGATAGTTGGCAGCATGAAAATGGTGGTGGGGGCATTACGCGCACCATAAGTAATGGTCGAGTTTTTGAAAAAGGTGGGATTAATTTTTCTCATGTGCGTGGTAATACGTTGCCAGCAAGTGCTAGTGCCATGCGTCCTGAGCTTGCAGGGAGTTCGTTTGAGGCGATGGGCGTTTCTATGATTATGCATCCTTTAAACCCTTATGCGCCAACCATGCATATGAATGTGCGATTATTTAGTGCAACGAAAAAAGATGGTGAGATAGTTTGGTGGTTTGGTGGTGGCTTTGATTTAACGCCTTTTTATGGATTTACTGAAGATTGTATCGAATGGCATCGTATGGCGTATGATATCTGTGCACCGTATGGTGAAGGTGTTTATCCGCGTTTTAAAAAATGGTGTGATGATTATTTTTATTTAAAACATCGTAAAGAGCCTCGTGGTATTGGTGGGCTTTTTTTTGATGATTTAAATGAATGGGAATTTGCGCGGTGTTTTGAATTTATGCAGTCAGTTGGGAATGGTTTTTTACCCACCTATTTAAATATTGTTGATCGCCATTGCAATACTCCTTATGGCGCGCGCGAGCGTGAATTTCAATCGTATCGACATGGTCGTTATGTGGAATTTAATTTGGTGTATGATCGTGGCACTTTATTTGGTTTGCAATCTGGTGGTCGCACGGAATCCATCTTGGTTTCATTACCAGCTCATGTTTCTTGGGTTTACCAATGGCAACCAGCAGCAGGTAGTCCGGAAGAAAAACTTACTCAATTTTATTTAGTGCCCCGCGATTGGTTGGCATTGGAGCAGGAAAAAGATGATGTTAAAAAATGATCGATTATTAAAAGCGTTAAAAAGAGAACCTGTCGATGCAACACCCGTTTGGATTATGCGCCAAGCAGGTCGATATCTCCCCGAATATCGTGCGATACGTGCTAAAGCGGGCGCTTTTATGAATTTATGTAAAACGCCAGAGTTAGCCTGTGAGGTGACTATTCAACCGTTAGAGCGATTTGATTTAGATGCCGCTATTTTATTTTCTGACATTTTAACGATTCCAGATGCGATGGGATTGGATTTGCAATTTATTGAAGGTGAAGGACCTCATTTTGCTCATCCTATTAAAACACAAGCCGATATTAATAAGCTGGGTACACCGGATCCAGAGCAAGACTTAGGCTATGTTATGGATGCAGTGCGACTTGTTAAAAAAACGCTCGATCAACGTGTACCATTGATTGGTTTTGCAGGGAGTCCTTGGACATTAGCGACTTATATGATTGAAGGTGGCTCTAGCAAAGAATTTCGACAAATTAAAAAAATGGCATTTAATGAACCTGCCATGCTACATCACTTGTTAGAAAAATTAGCCGCTTCAGTTGCACTTTATTTAGAAGCACAAATTCGTGCTGGTGTTGATGTGGTGATGGTATTTGATACTTGGGGTGGGATATTAATACCGCGCGATTATCAGGAATTTTCATTGCGTTATTTACAACACATCGTGCAAGCCTTACAGCACCATAACGTTCCTATTATTTTATTTACTAAAAATGGTGGGCAATGGTTAGAGATGATTGCAAATACCGGTTGCCAAGGTGTTGGTATTGATTGGACAGTGGATATTGCACAAGCGCGTGCGCGTGTCGGTCATCAAGTTGCTTTACAAGGCAATATGGATCCCGCGATATTATACGCAAAACCAGAGCGTATCGTGCAGGAAGTGAATTACATTTTAAATGCTTTTGGTGATCACCCTGGCCATATTTTTAATTTAGGTCATGGTATTACACCGGATGTTGATCCGGATAATGTGAAAGTGTTGGTGGATGCGGTACATAATTTCTCATCATCGTCATCATCGTCATCATCGTCATCATCGTCATCATGATGTAAAAGTATTGGTAGATGCGGTATATAATTTCTCGCTACACCGTCATCCTCGCGCAAGCGGGGATCCATCGGATGCTAAACAACGTATGGATCCCCGCTTGCGCGAGGATGATGGTGTAGGGAGAACGAACACAGAGTAAAAAAAGCAAACAACAAATTACTAAAAAGGGCAAAAAATGCATATCCGTTTAGGCACCAGAGCATCACAAATGGCACTAGCGCAAGCTGAAATTGTCAAAAGTAAATTAATTGCGCAAAATCCTACGCTAACTGTCGAAATTTGCCCCATTATTACGCAAGGCGATAAAGATTTAACCACACCATTGTATGAAATTGGTGGTAAGGGTGTTTTTATTAAGGAATTAGAAAAAGCCCTGTTAGATAATACGGTTGATATTGCCGTGCATTCTTTAAAAGATATGACATCAACTTTGGCAACAGGATTACATTTAATCAGCTTTTTACCTGCAGAAGCGGTTACTGACGCATTAGTATTAAAATCACCGTACCTATCATTTGCTGACTTGCCTTCAGGAGCTGTTATTGCAACAGGAAGTTTACGTCGTAAAGCATTATTAAAAAAAATACGTAGCGACATTAGCACAGTTGATATCCGTGGCAATGTCATCACCCGTTTAGAAAAATTACAAACTGAAAATTTTCACGGCTTATTACTTTCTGAGGCAGGATTAATCCGGCTTAATCGCCAACATCTTATTAGCGAGCATTTTTCGGCTAAAACTTTTTGTCCAGCACCAGGCCAAGGTGTTATTGCTATAGAAACACGTCAGCAAGATGAAAAAGTCAATGCGATTTGTTTGTCCATTAATGATCAGCAGCAACATCTAAAGTCAACGACGGAATTAGCTTTTTTAGAAACAGTTGGATTAGACTGCAAAGCACCTTTAGGTGCACATGCTGTTATTGTAGGTAATACAATAGAATTCCAAGCATTTATTGCTAATTATAAGATGACAGCGTTTTTAGAAAAGAATTATCGCTTTACCATTGATGAGCATTTGTCAAAGGCAAAAGAAATTGCCGAGGAATTTTTGACATGGATGCAGCAAAACAACCTGTAAAATTACAGGGTAACGTTCTTATTACTGTTTTAATCGTGATGCTAATAGGTAGTTTATTGGCTCTACAATCATTATCTAGCAGCATTATGTCGTATCGTAGTAATTTATCCACAACTGTTACAGCGAATGCGGTTAGTGCTGCGGAATTAGCATTACAAGCTGCAACACAGCGATTGCCTTTTATGATTGAAACCGATACGTCTATTATTCCTCAGCAACCGTTAAGTTATTTTTTTGAAAAAACCAATGAGTGGTGGGTGCAAGCTAGTGCTCCTGAAATTATACGCCATGATGTTCCTGAGGAAGTAGGGGAAGCTCGCTATATCATCGATTATTTAGGATTTATTCCCAATGCTTCAAATAATCCATTAATTTTAGGTGATCATTTTCTACGTATTACCGCCTTTGGTTTAAATCAATCGGATCATGGTAGTATTTTATTACAATCCACCTGGCGACAACGTGTTTTTGTTACAGCAGATCAATCACAACAAAGAGAAACCACTTTTTTATCCTGGCGACAATTGCGCTAGTGCTGATTTTTCACCTCTCCCGCAAGGGGAGAG
>Ga0302301_1000770_pt1 | contig 12056 bp, 10 predicted proteins | sample III_Palsa_E1_2_FD_194544 | JGI IMG/M metagenome (GOLD analysis project Ga0302301, IMG submission 194544) | Peat permafrost microbial communities from Stordalen Mire near Abisko, Sweden - III_Palsa_E1_2 | ecosystem: Environmental > Terrestrial > Soil > Palsa > Peat permafrost | place: Sweden... | reverse complement strand
ATAAGCGTTATCGTACGCCTGAAAGCATGCATGATAATTTGCCCATGGTTTTCTACAAGCGCTTTTTTGCTTTCCATGGCATAAACGATGGATACCCCTACCATAAATAAAAAGAATGGGAAGATAAGATCGGTTGGTGTGCAGCCATTCCATTTAGAATGTTCAAGCGGCGGGTAGATATGTCCCCAATCTCCCGGGTCATTTACTAAAACCATCGCGGCCATTGCGGCTCCCCTAAATACGTCAAGCGAGAGTAAACGCGGCTGTTTGGCTTTAACTTCTGTTTCCATTGTAATAGTTTAAATTAATAGAGCGATTAAATTTATAATTATTAATAAACTTATGGCATGTTATTACAAAAAAAATACACCGATAGTGGCAGAAAATGTAATAGTTAAGCTAATTTAGACCTATGTTATCGCTTAATCACAACCTGCAAAAGCTTTTCGATGTCGCCTCAAAAGATGAACGATTAGGCATCGGCTTAATGTCGGGCACTTCGCTTGATGGGTTGGATATTGCCTTGTGCAGGTTTAGTGGCAACGGCCTCGCAACTAAATTTAAGTTGGTGGATTTTGTGACGATGCCATACCCCGCTGCTTTTAAAACAGATGTTCAGCAGGTATTCGCCAAAAAAACGGTCGATCTGGAAAAAGTTGTTTTGCTGAATGAGTACATCGGTACTTATCATGCAGAATTAGTTTTACAGGCCCTTGCCAACTGGAACATCAAACCCGAAACGGTTGATTTTATAGCCAGCCACGGACAAACAATTTACCATGCACCAAAAAGACTGCATCAAAAGGCCGGTTATCCAAACGCGACACTTCAAATTGGTGATGGCGACCACATAGCGGTAAAAACCGGAATATTAACTATTAGTGATTTCAGGCAAAAACATATTGCTGCCGGAGGTGAAGGCGCACCGCTGGCTTTGTATGGCGATGTGATTTTAGGGAGCAAAACAGGCGAGAACAGAATTTTGCTGAACATTGGTGGCATAGCTAACTTAACATATCTCCCCGCCGATGGCAACTACCAAAATATTTTATGTACCGATATTGGCCCCGGCAATACATTGATTGACGCTGCCTGTCGTAAATATTTTAATAAACCGTATGACGAGGATTCGGAAATCGCTTACTCAGGTAAAGTGAACAATGCTTTGCTTAACGAATTATTGAGCAATTCATTTTTTAAAGAATCGTCACCCAAAACAACGGGCCCGGAATTGTTTAATCTGGATTTCGTGTTAGATGCACAAAAACAATCAGATACATTAACTATTAACCCGGAAGATTTAATAAGTACATTAAGTGCGCTTACGGCAATATCAATTGCTCAATTTATTGAAGCTAATTTTAAGAAAGATGATCTGCAAATTTTCCTCAGTGGCGGTGGTGCCCGGAATCTTTTTATCGCAGCGCGACTAAAAAAAGATCTGCCGCATGCAGTTATCAAAAATACAGATGCTTTAGGGATTGATCCTGATGCTAAAGAAGCTATCCTATTTGCCTTATTAGGCAACGAAGCATTATGTGGCGAACCCATAAAAATTGGTAATAATCCGGCAGTTTTGATGGGAAAATTCAGTTTTTCTGCTTAAAATTACTTTTACAATACAAAAGCTAAATGCATATAGTTTTCATTCTATATTTGTTTTTTAACTGACACCCACTTTGCCCTCGATGAAAAAAATACTGACCGTACTTTTCGCCTGCGCCGCTTTAATGGCTAACGCGCAAAAAAAATCTGACGACAACTTAGTTCAATATGTAAAACCGATCATCGGTACTGAACGGATGGGACATACTTTCCCGGGCGCAACTGTGCCTTTCGGAATGGTACAGCTTAGTCCGGAAACGGATACGCCGAGTTATGATCTGAATGGTCATTACAATCCCGATGTATATAAATATTGCGCGGGTTATCAGTATGAGGATAAAACGATCGTAGGTTTTAGTCATACCCACTTTAGTGGTACAGGTCACTCAGATTTAGGGGATTTTTTAGTTATGCCAACTGTAGGTGAATTAAAACTAAATCCCGGTACGGCAGATAAACCGGGTAGTGGTTACCGCTCGGCATACTCACACGAGAATGAAGTAAGCGAAGCTAACTATTACAAAGTAAAATTGGATGCAAGTGGCATTATTGCCGAAATGACCACCAGTGCCAGGGTTGGTTTTCATCAATATACCTTCCCGAAATCGGATAACGCGCACATTATTCTTGACCTGATGGCGGGCATCTATAACTATCCCGACAAAAACGTTTGGACTTATGTGCGAATGGTTAACGATAGCACCATTGTAGGCTATCGCCAAACCAATGGTTGGGCTCGTACCCGCACGCTCTACTTCGCCATGACGTTTAATAAGCCGTTCATCCAAATGGGTTATAAGAATTTTTCAAAGCATGAAGTTTACGGTGGTTTTTGGGGCAAGTTTAACCACGTGAAAAATTTCCCGGAAACTGCTGCGAGACAATTAAAACTTTGGTTTGACTTTAAAACCGAAGAAGGCGAGAAGATAAAAATAAAAATGGCACTATCACCGGTTAGTATGGATGGCGCGTTAAACAACATGCAAGCCGAAATACCGGGCTGGGATTTTGACAAAGTGAAGAACGACGGCCAGGCACTATGGGAAAAAGAACTGCATAAAATTATGATCAATGCGAGTTATGATGATAAGGTGAATTTTTATACCTCGATGTATCATGCTATGATCAATCCAACCATTTACATGGATGAGGATGGGCAGTACAAAGGCCTCGACCAAAACATACACAAAGCGGATGGGTTTACTAACTACACCACTTTTAGTTTGTGGGATACCCACCGCGCACTGCACCCGCTGTTCAATATTATTGAGCCTGATCGCAATGCCGACATGATAAAATCAATGCTGGCCCATTACGATCAAAGTCCGGAACATATGTTGCCGGTTTGGAGTAATTCGGCAAATGAGAACTGGTGTATGAGCGGTTTCCACAGTGTATCGGTAATTGCAGATGCCGTGGTTAAAGGAAATGCTCCTTTTGATGCCAACAAAGCGCTGGATGCTTGTATAACTACTGCTACCCATCGCGATTACCAAAGCACAGGATTATTTATGGATATGGGTTATATCCCCGATGAAAAGGACGACAACTCGGTATCATCAACCTTAGAATATGCTTATGATGATTGGTGTATCGCCCAAATGGCTAAAAAACTGAACCGGATGGATGTGTATGATAGGTTCATCAAATACTCCGAAAACTGGAAGAATGTGTTTGACCCACAGGCAGGCTTCATGCACCCTAAAGAGGCAGATGGTACCTGGAGAAAAACAAAATTTGATCCGTTTACCACAATAGGCATGGGCTTTATTGAAGGCAATGCCTGGAACTATACCCTATATGTTCCGCAGGACCCCGCAGGGCTTATAAAAGCGATGGGCGGTAACAAGCGTTTTATTATTTATGAAGACAGTTTGTTTAGCTACAACCTGCCAGATAAGTATTTTGCTGAAACGGAAGACATTACCAAAGATGGGATCATTGGTAACTATGTGCATGGTAACGAGCCATCGCACCATGATGCTTATTTGTACGACTGGACGAATGAGCCCTGGAAAACCCAGGATAAAATACGGATGATATTGCCTAAAATGTATAAACCAACACCAGATGGTTTAGGCGGTAACGATGATACCGGCCAAATGAGTGCCTGGTATATATTCAGCGCGATGGGTTTTTACCCGGTTGCACCGGGATCGGATCAGTATGCGATTGGCAGCCCGGCGGTTGATAAGGCCGTGATTAATTTGGAAGATGGTAAAAAGTTTACTATCAACGTTAAAAATCAAAGCCCTAAAAATGTTTATATCCAAAAGATACTGCTAAATGGCAAACCATTGGATGGTTATTTCATCACCCATGCTGATATTATGAATGGTGGGGAAATTACATTCTTTATGGGAAGCAGACATAAATAATCTTTCAGAAAACCATACTGTAAAACGATAGTTTAAATAGTATGGTTTTTGATAATAACATTCAAAGATTTTTAGATGCGCAAACGACAGATTATGCAGCAGCATTATCTGAGATAAAAAATGGCAGAAAACGCAGCCATTGGATGTGGTATATTTTTCCGCAGATATATGGTCTTGGTTTTAGTGAAACTTCAAAGTATTACGCGATAAAGGGTATTGCAGAAGCATATTCATTTTTGAATCATCCTATTTTAGGTGAGCGGTTGGTTGCCATTTGCAAAGCATTGCTCAATCTTAAAGAAAACGATGCTAACAAAATTCTTGGCAGCCCTGATGATGTAAAGCTTAAATCATCCATGACGCTTTTTGCAGTTTTATCCAAAACCAATCCTGTATTCCAGTTGGTTTTGAATAAGTTTTTTAATGGAGCAAAGGATAGGGCTACATTACATATAATTTCTGAAAATTAATCTTCTTGATAAATTATTACATTTATCGTTTAACAATCTTTTATGCTCGATTTTCGCTTGCAGGTATTTTATACGGTTGCCAAAAGACTTAATTTTACTAAGGCCTCTGCCGAGCTTTATATTAGTCAGCCTGCTGTAACTAAGCATATTAAGGAACTGGAGGCGCAGTTTAAAGTTTCGTTATTTGAACGCAGCGGAAACAAAAGGATACTGTTAACCCCAGCCGGCGAAATGCTGCTACAATATGCAGAGCGACTACTGGAAATTTACCGCGAGCTGGATTATGATATGAACCTGCTGGTTAAACAGCACAGCGGTGTTTTGCGCATTGGTGCCAGTACAACGGTTGCACAATATATTATCCCACCGATATTGGCTCAATTCCATAAAAAGTTTAAAGATATAAAGGTATTGCTGATAACCGGGAACACGGAAGAGATTGAGCTGGCTTTATTAAATAAAGAAATTGAATTTGGTATTATTGAAGGCATATCCCGTAACCCGCAAATTAGGTACGAGGAGTATTTAAATGATGAGCTGGTATTAGTTAGTGCTCTTAATAACCCGATTATTAAGAAGGACGTTATTAAACCCGAAGAGTTGCCAAATTATCCACTGCTGTTACGCGAACCGGGATCGGGTACGCTTGATGTGATAGCCCATGCATTAAAGCCCCACAATTTAAAACTATCTGACCTTCAGATTGAAATGCAGTTGGGCGGTACTGAAAGTATAAAATCGTATTTATTGCATAGTAATTGCCTGGCGTTTTTATCTATCCATTCCATATTAAAAGAATTAAAAAATAACGAATGCCGTATAATTGATGTAAAAGGCCTTACTATTGAACGCCCTTTTAATTTTATACAGCATTATGGACAGCCTTCGTCGTTAACTGAATTGTTTATTCGTTTTGCCAGGAGTTATAAATTGTAAGAAATCACTTGGGAACTGTCCGGAAATGATCAAACTATCGTCATTGCCACGCTTGCTCGCAATGACGTTTTGTTTTTATATGAAAACATCATTCAATCGTTTTATATTTACTCATAAACCGTAAAAAACGCTTACATTCTTCTCATCTTTATTATTACAAATGACTAAGCCAAAGCAAAACTTTTTAGATATAGTAAACCCCTTATTGAAAGGTATTGGGCAAATTATGTTGCAGAACAGTGCATGGACAGGTCTGTTTTTTCTTGCGGGAATATGCTGCGGTTCATTAATGATGGGGCTTGGTGCAGCAATAGCGGTAATTTCAGGAACCTTTACTGCAAGACTATTAAAATACGATGAAGATGAAATAAATAGTGGGCTTTATGGATTCAGTGCAACGCTGGTGGGTGTTGCTATGATCTGTTTTTATCAGCCGAGTATTATTATTTGGATCGCAATTGTTATTGGCTCGGCTCTGGCAACTATTATACAGCATTTTTTTATTGTAAAAAAAATACCCGCTTATACTTTTCCGTTCATCCTGGTTACGTGGTTGCTATTGTGTGTTTTCCACTACTTTCCGGCTTTAATACAGCAGCAGCCTGCATCGCCTGTTACTTATGCAAATAATTATATCGCATTATTTTCCCGCGGTTTCGGGCAGGTGAATTTTCAAGATAATGTTTGGGCCGGGTTACTTTTTATGATTGGTGTTTTTATTAGTCGCCCAATTGCCGCGATTTATGCTATTGTCGGCACTGCATTAAGCGCTATGCTGGCTCACCAGTTAAAAGTACCTATAGATGATATTTATCTAGGCTTACTGAGCTATAACGCTGTACTTTGTGCCATTACTTTTGCGGGTAATAAGGCAGAGGATGTTTTAATGACATTAATATCGGTTGTGTTATCCGTACTGATCACGATCCAAATGAGGCATTTGAACTTGCCTGTGCTAACATTTCCCTTTGTATTAGCTACCTGGCTTACCATCGTTATAAAAATGCTAAAACAAACAGTTCAATTAAAATTAAAGCAATAAACAATTACGGTTATGTCAAATATCAATCTCATCATTGAAGAAAGAGCAGCCAGTATTGGTAATTTTATGGTTGGCCGTTTGCTGCCATTCCGGGAGAAAAGAATGGTTGGCCCTTTTATTTTTATTGACCATATGGGGCCGGTAAAACTAATCGAACGCCAAAGTTTTGATGTGCTGCCGCATCCGCATATCGGACTTTCTACGCTTACCTTTTTATTTGAAGGCAGCATAATGCACAGAGATACGCTGGGGAATGTTGTTGAAATAAAACCCGGTGCTGTAAACTGGATGACCGCTGGTAAGGGAATAGTCCATTCTGAACGTATACCTGAATATATACATCATGCCGATCAGATAATGCATGGTTTGCAGATATGGGTTGCACTGCCAAAGAACCTGGAACAAATGGAGCCCGAGTTTTTTCATATTGATGGAACGGAGTTACCTGCATGGGAATCCGGAGATTTGCAATTCAAACTAATAGCAGGCGAAGCTTTTGGCCATAAATCGCCTGTTCCGGTTTATAGTAAGCTGTTTATGGTTGAGATCAAAAGCAAAACCAAACAAACGGTTAATATTGGTCATGAGCTTTATGGGGAAGCGGGATTGTACATACTCCAGGGCAATATTGAAAGTGAAGGGAATACTTATCACCCCAAACAATTATTAGTAGCCAAAGAAAGCGCACTGTGCGAGTTTACTATAGCCGCCGATAGCACTATATACCTGTTTGGTGGCGAGCCATTTGCTGAGGAACGCTTTATTGACTGGAATTTTGTTGCTACCGACAAAGAGCTGATCAGTGCAGCTAAGCAAAAATGGATCGCACAAACGTTTGATAAAATAAAAGGAGATGAAACAGAATTTGTACCTTATCCAATATTTAACAAAAAATAATCATGGTAGCAATTAAAGCAAGTATCGGCACAGAACTTTACAAGGTAGAGATTGAATCGCCCACCGGTAATGTGGTTATCGCTGATGAACCGATTGGCAAAGGCGGCCAGGATAAAGGCTTTTCGCCTAAAGAATTGCTGGCATCGGCCCTGGGGGCATGTACCTGCGCTACCGTACGCATGTATGCCGATCGCAAAGCCTGGGATCTGGAAAAAGTAGAAGCAGCAGTTGAGCTTATCGACGAAGAGGGGCAAACCAAATTGATCAGGAAACTACAGCTTACAGGCAATCTTGACGAAGAACAACGTACCCGGTTATTAGCCGTAGCCAATGCCTGCCCTATTCATAAAATATTAACCCATTCTATTGTTATTGAAACAGTATTGGTGTAAGTATTTGTTTTTAAAATTGAAATCATCGTATTCAATTAGCCACTTATAGATTTTAGATGGATAAATTACATTGGCTCTACGATTTGCTTGATCTGGCGGGTACTTTTGCTTTTGCCATAAGCGGCGCTGTGGCGGCAAAACAAAGAGGCCTGGATCTTTTCGGGATTTGCGCTATTGCATTTACCGTAGCCTGCGGCGGCGGGATTATCCGTGATCTTTGTATTGGGGCTATTCCTCCTGCTGGCCTAACTAACTGGCATTATCTGGCTGCCGCGATTTTAGCTACCGGAATGACCATTGGTTTATATCCTTTTGTACAACGGGTTAACCACCCGGTGTTGTTTTTTGATGCGCTGGGTTTGTCATTATTTGCTGTTACCGGCGCACAAAAAGCGCTTGCTTATGGTCATAACGGTGAGGTTGCCGTTCTTTTGGGCATTACTACAGCAGTTGGCGGCGGTGTATTGCGCGATATTTTGCTTAATCGCGTTCCCGTTATATTGGCAAAAGAAATTTATGCCTCAGCAGCACTTGTGGGGGCTTTAATTGTGGTTTTAGGGAATTATTTAAAATGGCTATCAGCCGACTGGACTTCCATCGTTGCTTTAATTGCATGTTTCACACTACGTTTACTGGCGCTCCGCTATCACTGGAACCTGCCTGTTTATGCAAATGAAAAAACGGCAGATCAATAAAACACAAAACATATCGTCATTGCGAGCGCAGCGTGGCAATCCCCTACTTACAGAGCGGTTCTGCGTAGCTTGGGATTGCCACGCTGCGCTCGCAATGACGATAGTTTTATCAGCTACTAAGGGTTATTCTAAAACCCCCAATTTATCCGACTGGAAACTATCAAATCACATCTGAAAGATGTTTATAGTTGGATTTGATAATATCCAATACCTCATCCATCCGGCCACCCAATATTAATTTGCCCATGGTTATGGCATATCCTTTTGCCTGTTCCCATTCTATTTTAGGGGGCATTGCCAGGGCATTTGGGTTGGTAAATATGTTTAAAAGCACCGGTCCGTCTTCTTTTATTGCTTGAGCTATAGCGTCTTTAACTTTGTTTTGGTGGTGAACATTAATACCTTTAAACCCCATTGCCTGGGCTACAAGAGCGAAATCAGGGTTAACCATATCTGTTTCATTATCGGGTAATCCATCAACTTCCATTTCCAGTTTTACCATCCCCAGGGCTCGGTTATTAAATACAATCAGCTTTATTGGTAAGTTATATTGCTTAATGGTAGCCAGATCGCCGAGTAACATAGAGATGCCGCCATCGCCACAAAAAGCAACCACTTGCCTGCCCGGATAACATAAGGCGGCACCAATGGCCATAGGCATAGCATTAGCCATTGAGCCATGATTAAATGAACCGAGGAATTTTCGTTGCCCTGTAGCGTGTATATAGCGAGCGCCCCATACGCAGCTCATGCCTGTATCAAGGGTGAATATGGCATCTTTTGCTGCTAATTCATTTATTATCGAGGCAACGTACTCCGGTTGAATCATATCCTCCGCGCCAACATTATCCACGTAGGTTTGCAGATGCTGTTTTACTTTATCATACAGGCTCAGTAATAATGCCTGTACTGTATCTGTGATCTTCCCGCATATCCCTAGCTCCAGTTTTGCCCGCCTGCCCAGTCTTTCAGGTTTTTCATCAATTTGTATGATCTTGTTATTGGTTGGCATAAAGGGTACATAAGGAAAATCGGTACCCAGCAATAAAACAACATCAGATTCGTGCATGCTGTGATATGCAGAAGGTAAGCCTAACAAACCGGTCATACCCACTTCATAAGGATTATCATATTGCATACCCATTTTACCGCGGAAAGAATAACCGATAGGAGCTTGCAGCGCGGCCGCAAGCTGTACTATTTCATCGTGCGCCTCACGGGCACCGTAACCGCAAAATATGGTAACTTTTGGATGTTTATTGAGTATATCAGCTAGGTTTTGCAATTCATGATCGGCGGGCCTTAAAATCGTTTCACAGCTGAAGTTTTGCCTGGAAGCAATGCTTTCTTCTGCCGGCATAGCTGATACATCACCCGGCAGGCCAAATACGGCTACCCCTTTATGATGAATGGCGTGTTGGATAGCCGCCTGAAACATACGTGGGGCCTGCGCCGCAGTAGTTGCCACCTGGTTGTAGCAGCTGCAATCGTCAAACAATTTTATGATATTGGTGCTCTGGAAATAATCTTGACCGAATTCAGGTGTATTTATGGTTGAGGCAATAGCAATTACCGGTACACCAGTGCGGTGCGCGTCATAAAGCCCGTTGATGAGATGTATATGGCCGGGCCCGCAACTACCCGCGCAACAGGCGAGGCCTTCCAACTCTGCTTCCGCAGCTGCCGCGTATGCGCCAACCTCTTCATGCCTTACGTGTATCCATTTTATTTTGCCACTTCGCCTTACCGCATCATTCAAATGATTTAAGCTATCGCCGGTAACGGCATAAATTCTTTTTACCCCGTTTTTTACCAGCATTTCTACCAGTTGATCTGCTACTTGTTTGCTCATGGCTTATAGTTCTAGGTTAATAAAATGAGGTCTGATCTAATCACTAAATTAATATTATTCAGGCGCAAATTATACATGTAACGATATTGCGAATAGGTTGTTTGAAAAAATTATCTGCACCATGTAAATGAGAAACATTATATATATTTAAGCGTTATATACTGTGCTAATTAAAATAACCCAATCAAACTAAACCATGAAAACAGCAATCAATTCATTAGCCGATCTGGCGGCTGCATTGAATAACAATGCACCTCAAAATTTAGAAATACAAACTTCTATTCTTTGTCCGTATTCAATTATTTTACCGGTTGGTTTTAAAATTACTGGCGTTAATAAAGAAAGCTGCATTATCAGTTTTAACAATGGTGATGGAATTGGCCTTACTGCCGATAATGAGGTGAGTAATCTTACCATCCAAACCAATCCTAATAACCGGGCTATTTATACGTTAAGTAATCATCCCGATTTAGGAACCTTGTCCTTAAAGAATCTTACGGTTACAGGTCAGGTTCAAATATTGACCAGGACGGGTACCAATAAAACAAAATTGGTTGCCGATAATATTGACATTGTGGCTTGCGATGCCCGTAGATATTCGGAACAGCCACAAAAATATGGCGTTAATGTTTACCAGGGCGCTTTTACGGTTTATAACTTTAACAGCGATCCGGATAGTGTGATCAATGCTACTTTAACCAACATTAGCTTAGGTAGAAAAGGTGCCCCGGTAATTGGTGCCGGTTTATTTATTTGCGGCTTTGGCGACAATGGCGGCTGGGTAATTGCCGATACGATAACAACAGGAGATATTTACTCGAACGGGATGCTGCCTTTTGGGCAACCGGATATGATAACTGCGGGTGTTTTTATTGTGTACGGCACTAAGGTAAAAAACCTGACACATCATGGCTCAATAAACACTTATGGGGTAAATGATATGGTATTGGATACCTGGGGATATGTAGAAAAATGGGTGGCTGAAAAACCGATTACATCTTATGGGCCAAGTGGTATTGGCTTTGTAAACTTTGGTACGGTTGATGAATTTGAGGCCAAAGACAAAGTTGAAACTTTTGGCTCGGGGGCGCGAGGCTTTAATCAGTACGATGGTACGGTTAAAAAGGCCGTTTTCCATTCTATAATTACGCATGGAAATGGTTCTATCGGGATGCAGTTTAGTAAAGCGGTAGGCAGCATCGAAGTGAAAAATGGAGTTGTTACCAATGGCTCTGTAGGGCAATCGCTTGTTAAAGGCGTAATTATGACACTTCCGGCTGATGCTATTAGCGTTAAACCCGGTGGAGAGATCAAGCAATTGAAAATTTCAGGCGGCATTACAACTCATGGTGATAATGTGACCTCTTATCATGTAGAGGGAGGAATTGTACACGAATTGAATGTTAAAGGAGATGTAGTTGCCAACGGCGATGATTCAATTGCAGTAGCTGTTACCAATAATGGAGAAACACCTTTAACCAATATTTCGGCAATATCAAAACAAGGGATCGCTGTTAAAATTTCTGGTGGCAAGGTGACTGATCGTACAGGGCTTACAGCTAAAGGTGCAAAAGGCAATATTGTCGAAACAAATCAGTAATCAATACGATATAACCCTCTAAGCATTGATTTAGCGGATTATTCGCCTGCTATGGTAGCAGCAACTTTAGTGCTTCCTTTTATCGAGGATGATTTTCCGGATTCCACTAACTGTGATTCTATCTTTACTTTGTAATAACCCAGCGGTACGTGGTTGTTTTCGTTTTTTTGATCCAGCAGCTGCATTAGA
>Ga0302301_1000768_pt1 | contig 12075 bp, 5 predicted proteins | sample III_Palsa_E1_2_FD_194544 | JGI IMG/M metagenome (GOLD analysis project Ga0302301, IMG submission 194544) | Peat permafrost microbial communities from Stordalen Mire near Abisko, Sweden - III_Palsa_E1_2 | ecosystem: Environmental > Terrestrial > Soil > Palsa > Peat permafrost | place: Sweden... | reverse complement strand
CAGGGTTAATATTCCCCGGATAATTTTCAATTTTTATATACCTAAAACCTTGCCAGCTGAAGTGTGGCTTAAAAGTTTCGACACCATTACCATTAAGGATATAAATATCTTCAGACCGTGCTGAGCGTAAATTGTCTGTATAAAATTCACCGTCTTTATCCAACACCTCAGCGTGCCAAATCTTGATCGTGTCCCCCGCTTTTCCACTTACTTTAAACTTTACCCAACCAACCAGATTTTGCCCGAAATCAATAACCTGCACCCCTTTTGGTGTTTTAAATGTACGTATAGGTTTAAAGGACTCATGCTCCCTTACAGGTTCGTTATAGGTAGCCAATAAAATGTTTTTCGGAAAATCATATACTTTAACACCTGACCAGTTCTCATCATTAAACATAGGTGTCGCCCATCCGGTTTGTAATTTACGGTCATCAATGGTCTCGCCATTATAAATTTCAGAAGAGCGGATCTCAGCTGTTGAGGATTTCCAACTTCCATCAGATACAACATTCTCTGTTGAACCATCGACATAAATAATATGCAACTGTAATAATAAGGCCAGGGCTTTACCATAAAATTTAGGGGTTGGGTCATATCCTATATGACCACGGTACCAGCCGCTTCCTAATGTTGCTCCGATGGCATTATTGCCTTGTTGTAAAAGAGAGGTTACATCATATGCTTGGTATTGCAACCGTTTCTGGTAGCTGGTCCATCCGGGTGTGAGATAAGCATCACCGATTCGCTGCCCGTTAAGAGTTGCTTCATATAATCCATGCGCGGTAACGTAGACAACCGCTGACCGGATTTTTTTTCGCAAATGAAACACTTTGCGAAAAAGTGGGCTTGGCTGAAAAAGTGAATCTTCTTTATAACCGGGGCCTATCCATTTTGCCTGCCAGGCTTCACCATTTAGCAGCCCCATCTGCCACCAGGCCATATTGCTCCATGAAGAAACTTCACCATAATTATTCCAAACCCGCACCTGCCAGTAATAACGTTGCCCTGATTTTAATGGAACTCCTTTATAAGGAACATATAAAGACTGATCTGAAATAACTTTGCCGCTGGACCAAATTATTTGTTGGCCCTTACCTGTTGTTTTTCCTGTAGTAACCTTAAGTTCGTATGATGTTTGCAATACATCGCGCCGCCCTGGCTCTGTAAGCTGCCAACTGAATCGTGGAACTGATGTATCAATGCATAGCGGATCAACCAGATTTTCTGTTAACAACCGCTGAACTTTTATTTGCGCAGCGCATATTTGTCCAGCAAAAAGGAATACCATAAGGTATAAAAGATTTCTCATTTTTATAAATGCAAGGTTTGATAATTGATATTCTAAATTACATATTAATGATTAACATAGCCGTGCTGTACTGTGTCGTACCAACTTACACTCCTAACAAATCAAAGTCCCTACCCGCAATCCCAATATATATTCCTGGACAAGATTTAAAGTTCTTCATTGTAAAATTACTTGTTCCAGATACAACGGTAGTTAAATCGCCTGTTTGGTGCGCTATCGCCACTTGTACAAAGTGATATCGGATCTGTAATATTCACTGGATTATCACACCAATGAAAATCAAACGTCAAATCATTTCCTTGTAGATGAAGGAAGCGCCTTGGAATGGCCAGCTCCAATTTATTGTTTTTATAACGGTATTTTATTTGGGCGACTTCTACCCAATGATTGCCTGGTGCTTTTGCGTCATAGCGGAAAAGTGTAGTCGTTTTGTTATCAATCACCTTATTATTAACCATAAAATCATAACCAGACCAGCCTGTCTTAGAATTTTGGTCAGCGTCAATAAACAATAACATCCAGTTTTTACCGGAAGACGGTGTAAGTGCCTGATCGGTTTCTGCATAGAAATACACATCTGTATCGTCCACTCCCACTTTACAGGTAACAATATCGTTTCTTCCTGAATTATTAATATAATGATTTCCTCCATAGCCATTATAATTACGATGGTATACATCTCCCTTTGTATCGCGATATTCGGTAGTAATAGTCTTCCAGTCACTAAATTCGCCGTCAATCTTAATAGAAGACAGGCCTTCCAATCGTGGGATCGGCCTGACCCCTTTGTATCGTCTGATGTTTTCAGCAAGCTGCATGTAATAATTATCGGTGTAACCACCTTTCATTGGCTGAATGGTACGATTAAACTCTGCATTATATTGATCTACAAAGAAGAAGCTATTCTTACGGCGCATAAAATCTATTGAACTACCTTTAGCCGCTGCATATTTACCTGCTATCCATTCATTCCAGTCGTTAACATATAAAAATGGCGGATCAACCTTCAAGGCTTCATCCCATCTTTCCTGAAAATATATCCCATAACCCTCGGGATGGCTCACCTTCTTTTTAAGCCACGGAACATAAGCAGAATCAGGCAGGTCATATTCATTAAGTTTAGGCTCTCCGCTTTTTCTTGACCAGGATTTACCAATTAACGTCGATGAGTGTTGAGCTGGAGTAACAGCCATTTCCTCCCGCTCGCCTTTGTGCAACGAACTTAAGCTATCGAGATCCAGATTCCTTACCTTATCATTTCCCAGATCATTGCCAAAACTCCAGTTATCTTCTGTTCCGATAAATCGTTTCCCAGCCCACTCGTAGTTTCCCCACCACATTGTACGCGTTGTAAAGGTATTTTTGACCTCTTTTGTATAATCTTTATAAAACTTTTCGGTATAGTCCTGATCACCAAAATGTGGATTATTCTTATTGCTTACAGCATCAGCGTCATAATGCGGGTTTGGATTTTTATACACGGTAGCTGTCGCATCAGGTGCCTGAGGCATGCCATTATATAACAATAAAGGTTTACCGTTCCAGCAAAACCAAAGGTTTTGGTAACGATTGTTTTTATATATCCTATCGTATAATTGCTGTACTACAGTGATCACAGGACCATTAAATGCCCAAAAACAAAACTTTGGCACTTTGTTGCCTTCCGCTTTCATTTTTTCCATCACAGTGAATATCGTTTCCCATTCGCTCCAGTAACGCTCCGCGTTAGTAACATCCAATATGATCACATCTACTCCTGCATCTGACAGCATTGACATGTCTTTCCTGATGACGTATTCATCTTTTGACAAAAAATAACCAGCTTCGGGTTCGCCCCAGTGATTAGTCCCTTCCTTCCAATGCGGATTGTTTCCATCAATCCGTGCGGCAGTGTCTGTAGCAATTACCTTAGTTACATCCCCTCCATATGGGCTCTTTAACTTCGCTTTATCGTCACGATGCCAGGTGATGTAGAATATACCCACCACATGGCGATGATTTGTTTTCACTGGCCCCGTTATTTCAATTCCAGGCATTGTCCGGTCTAATGCATCCGTTGCTACCCAAGTATCAGAATAAAGGTCGCGGTATATATTTTTTGTTGTATCTATTTGAGACGATACTTTTTGCGCCTTTGCAAATATGGCAACTACCATCATAAAGGTTAACAATGAAATTTTCTTTTTCATATTTTATGTTTTGCTTACACAATTACAGTTCAGATTAAGCTTAAAGCTATTATTACCATTCTAAATCAATTTTGAACCTTAATCACTTTTACACCTTCAGGAGCTATCACGTCAATTTTGAGTTTGCCGTTAGGCAACCTGGTGTCTTTGATCTTCAAAATCCCATAAGGAGTTGGGAACGTACCTTCCGCAAATGAAAGATCGCCTAAATGAGGTTCCAACCTGATTATTTTGCAACCCGGAGCTATAACATTGACGCCTAATACATACTGGGTTAGCCAAGGTGTAGGGCCTGAAGACCAGCCGTGGCACAAACTATGCCTAAACCCTTTATAACAAAATGCACCATAATCGCCATGAATGTCCTTTTTTCCCGGAGGAACTAACTCATCAATTCTTGACGCATTAGGTAACCAGTCTATATTAAAATCTTCCCAAAAAGTAGTTGCACCTAATGATAGCATCGGCCCCCAGTAATTGCGGATTGCATCAATCGCGCCCTGATAATCGCCCGCTTTTGCTTTAGCCATTAACATATAATAGCCAAAGAATGTAGAATAATTATGCACACCACCCGAAGACAGAATTTCATTGCCTTTCTCGGCGGGTATTAATCCTGCCAAAGACAGCAGCGCGGCGGCTTGTTTAGAGTTGCCCGCATCGGGTACATTCTTTTTAAGACGCTCTACAGCTTTTTTACATTTAGCTGCGGTAATTGGGTCATTTAAAACAGTACATAATTCGGCACCTTCGGTAAGTGTCAGCACCAACATTGCCTGTAAACCTGCATGTATAGCTTGCGGATTAGTGCTGGACGGCCAATCCAAAAATCGGGCACCATCATTTAAGGCTTCGCTATTATTACTATCTATTCTGTTGATGTATTGATTCAATAAAGCCGTAAGGTAGGTTTTCTGCTGCTTTAAATAGTTTAAGTTACCGTTATGCATGTACCAATCATGCTGTATCAAAACCCACCACATAGAATAAGATACCATCCCATTCATATATTGTGGTAAGGGTGTTATGTCACGAGCTAAATCAAGGCTTTTAGGCACCACATCATTGTTACCGAATACGGTGGCAATGGTTGATGTTTCGGGATGCATGTCCCCTACCCATACGAGCCTGTCACGCTTAATTCCATCCCAAAGGTAGTCCTGCATATTTAATTGCACGGTATATGCTCCGGTAATCCAAATCTTGTTGAGCAAAGTATCACTGCATGTAAACGAGCCCAGGTATGGAATATCCCTGAAAACGAATATGGCACGAGCCTCTTTCAATTTCAGTTCCACATGATCGTCCACCAGATCAATCCTTACAAACCTAAATCCAGTGTTACCGACTTCTAATTTACCAAGCCATGGCAGGGAGATGATAAAATCCCGCATTGCATGATCATTTGTAGCTCCGTGAATAGTGTCAACGTTACTCATTGCTTCACTTACTGATTCACCAAACCTTATCCTAACTTTTATAGGTTTCCCGCCGGGCGACTGATCTGTAATCAACTGTAGTCCTCCCTGTATTTCTTTTCCGAAATCAAGCAGAATCCCTGATTTACCTTTTTCATCATTGCGCAGGGTACACAAATTTTTTCCGGAAAGATCGGCCTGCCCGTCACCAGGATTTAGTAATGTAGCCGCGTTAATAATATTTGTACTGGCGTTTTGAGTTTGCCAAATTATTTTTACGGGCGAAAGGTATCGACGCACGGTTTCTTCGGTTTGCACATCCTTAAGATGTGTACCCGCAAATACCGGGGGTAACTGTGCATAAATACTTTTCACGGCAACAGCAAAAATCACGAAGAAACAAGCGGTTATTTTATACATATTTTTAAACGATTTTATTATTAATATTGAATCATTTCAATTTTTACCGGGCCTAACAAACCTGAGGATTCCAAGCCATTTTTTGGATCTGGGCCAAACAATACCGATGTTGGGCGCTGTTCTTTAGGCATCTTACTATCACCAACCAAACGGTTTACCCAGGTGTTTACTACCTTTATTTCCAACTTATTTTCGCCGGGTTTAAGTGCACGGGTAATGTCGACCTGGTAGGGTGGTGTCCATGCACCCCCCATTTCAATACCATTAACAGTTACCTTAGCAATAGCGCGGGCTACACCTAAATCAATGATATAGTTAGCGCCTGTTATCGGTTTGCCTACATTAAAAGTGGTATGATAATAAGCTGTACCTGAATAATACTTAATACTGTCATTCGAGTTTTTTGACCAGTCTGTTAATGTGTCAAATATTACAGCATGCCCGGGCCCACGCATGGCCTCGTCAAAGTTTACCACCCATGGCTTGGTTAATTCAAATGTTTTAACAGGCGACAGGTAGTTAGATTTGGTTGTGTCGCCCGTATTGCCGTCTTTCCTGAAAACTATAAATGCGCTTTCGTAAGGCGCAAGCGCTAAAGGGATTGAAGTGGTGGATGCCGTTTGATTAAAAGAAGGCAAAATACGCATGCTTCCATCTATGGCATTCCACAACTCAGGAGTTTTACCGGTTATACGAAATGCTGTCGAAATGTTAACGACTGTGCTTTTTTGGTTGGATACGAAATAAATTGACCCATCTGCCAATTTACGATGTATAAAAAGTATAGAGTCGCTTTTTGTTATCTTCAAATCAGGAATGACTTTTATCAGGTCAAATGCTTGCTGCATATCCATGCCACTCAACACCAAACCTTTACCATAATGATTTATTTTGATTGTTTTACCATCAATATTGCCCCAAAGTTCATCGGCCATGCGCTTAACCTGATCATCCGCTTGCGGAAAGCCCTGCAAACTTGGCGACCTGATTGGTTTAGGCCCTAAAATTACCGCGCCCTGTCTTACTAATTCTTTTATTTTGGCTAATAGTTCCGGCCGCATTGTTTCCAGTTTTGGCAATACCAAAATACTGTAGCTGATTCCGTTAGGCAATACGAGCTTGCCGTCTTTAACACTTAACGTACTTCTTATTATATCACCGTTAATATAATCATAAGAATAACCCTGCGGCAGTGCAGGATCGGTGGTACCAATCATTTTTGGCGCATCCTCACCTATAAAATACGCGGCATCAGCAACATATTGGCCCTGTTGTAGCATCAGATTGCAACGCTTTATATAATGCAGAAATATATCCATATCAAAAAACCAGGTATTAAGCCTATTAAATTCTACACCGAAGGGCGCAGTTATTCCAGGTTTAGGGTTATCGTCGGGTTGTTCAATATATACGTGCAGCAATGTATTATTTATACCTTCAGTAAAGAAACGGTCGCCACGCTTTTTAAACATTGCCGGATAACGCGCGAATGGGTTACCGGCAGCGGTGAATGATTCTGCCGACACTTTGATTTTACCATAAGTATGCGCCGAGGACGAAGCCGCGCGGTTTTCGATATCACCCAAATCACCTTCGCTCCAAAACTCACCGCCTATTTCGTCTGACTGTCCGCCATATTGCAAAAACTCACCGGGGAAACCCCAGTGACCGTAATTTTCAAGCCAGGTTGTTAAACCATTCCGGTGGCTAATATCGCGCAGGCCGCCAACGTACTTAAATGATACGTCATCAGCAATCAAACGCCTTAAGTCCCACAGAAAACGATCAGACATATCCTCACTACCGACTACATTGCCCTGCAAAACAGGAAGATATGGCGTTGGATTGTAATTATATTTTTTTTTAAATTCGGTTGCTAAGCCATCGGTCCAATTTTGGCCTCCGGTCTCATAACTGTCTTCAACTGTTACTTTCCAGGTTTTGCGGTCTTCAGGCGGAATACGTTTGATGATCTGACCCAGGAACGCATTAAAATGTTCAGCGACATGCTCTTTGCTCATTTTATCCACTTCTAAACCACGGCCCTCAGGTGGTGCAGGCGCATTGGTAACATTGGTTGGGGTCATGCCTGTGCGTTCAATTACCCAGTTACCTGCCGGCACCTGCCAGTGGATTGTACCATCAGCGGTCATATATTTTGAAATATCTATAACCTTAGCAGGGTCAATGATATATTTTGAGGATTCGTCGGGTTGGGGGTTCCACTGGTAGTCTTCCCAAAAAGGGTGTGGCGTAGGCCACATTTTAGCCAGTGTTTTTTCCATATAATTTTCAACCATAGGCGTTGCCGAAAGCTTTAACTCGGCTATGCCGGAATTATTGGCAATATTGCTAAATACTAATCTAAAACTGTTTGACCTGGTTGCCGGAATTGATATAACTGCCGGACCGTAAGGTATAAAACCGGTGTTTAGGGCTGGGTTAGTACGGTCAATAACGAAGTGTTTAACCGTAACATAGGCATCATTTATTTTTACCTGTATGTCTCCTTCCAGGTATATAGGCTGATGTGTAGTAGTAATACTAATGCCGCGTACAGTGTAAGCTGATTTTGTATTGATATTAAGTGAAAATTTTGCTTCTTTAGTAAAATGGATACCAGTACTAAGATTATTATCTATTAAATTGGAAAGCGAGTCTATAGCAGGTTCGGAGGATAGTATTGGTTTTAACGCACTTATGTTGTCATCATAATCATTAGTTACCGGGTATGCCAATAATTTCACATCCTGAAATTCTTTTTTAGGCTGATCCAGTTTTTTGTTAAACATTAAAGGCCCCTTTACTACAGTTTGCGATGATGTTAAATAACGCATTGATTGGGTTGGTTTAATCCATGGGCCACCAGACTGGCTCCAGCCAGGGCCGTTGAATATGCCTATCTGTATATTTAGGCGGGTTGCGGTCTTAAGCGCAGCATCCAAAATATCCCACCACTCATCGGTAAACATCTTTACCTTACCATAAGGCACTTCATCTAAACCAATATTACCTATAAAAGCCCTAGTTATACCCACTTTTTTCATGGCTTCCAAGTCCTTTACAACACCCTCCTTTGAAATGTTACCTGATATCCAGTACCAATAAACACTTGTTTGTGCAGAGTCGGGAATGTTAACGAAACCTGTTTGTAGCCTATCTAACCCCACAACCCGGGAAGCTGCAATACTTTGCGCTTTACTGTTCCGAATAAGGCTAAAAACTAATAGTATTAAAAGAAAGTAACTCTTTAGAAAGGATATTGAGATAGATTTCATCAAAAATAATTTATTTGCAATTTGAATTTTTGCACGATTCAACTGCCATATTATATGTAATAACTAAAAAGCGTCCCAAAGGGTAATTACACTGGGATTCCAAACTGGTGGAAGGAAATAATTTCAACATGATTTTTTACGTTATTAATAGGTCAGCGTGTTCAATTGGTATATCGAAACACAATTATAACTTATCGAAAAGCATCCGGCAACCTATACTGTCCTACTAACTGTGATGTAAACGGTAATTTTATTAGACGTGCAATTAAAATTCGCTTAACAGGGATGTGCCAAATTTGGGTCATTGGGATGATTAAGAATAATGCCAGGTTACGTTGCACCACCTATAGGGAAAACCTTTTTGTATAATAGAATGGCACTTCTACGTGTCGTTTAGCGTTTTCAAGAATCATACTTGCCGCAACGGTACCCATAAATTTAAAATCAGTTGATATTGTTGTAATACCATTCAAAATCACTTTTTTAATAGGTGTCTCATTATAGGAAATAACTCCCGTATCTTTACCTATTTTGAACTTAAGTTCTATCATCCTTTCCAGTAAGGTGACCAAGTCATCTTCCATCAGATTAATGAAGGCTTCACCCTTATTTATTGGCGCGGTCCTGATATTATTTACAACCTCATAGTTGAATGCATATTGCTGGCAAAAGTTTTTAAACCCGTTAATTATTTCAACTGGGAAATAACTTTGATCAGGAAAAATTAGCTTTATAGTGTGATATTTTTTCAACTGTGTTCTTGCTTGATATAAAGCTTCAAAAATATCTTTTTCAAAATTTTCATAAACTACGCTATATTCCCCTTCAATCCCGGGAATATTTTTATCCAGCAAGATTAGTTTTTCTTTGGGGATAGTATTAATAATTTGGTTAGCGTTCTCTCCTCCCTCAATAAAATGGGGAATAATAACATAATGTGAATATTCCTGCTTCCTTGACTGTAACAGCTTTTTGAACAACTTAAAGTCATTATTATATATATAAAAATCTATAGCAACATAATCACCTAACGCTGAAACTAAGGCATCATAAATTATTTTTTTATGGGCACTTAATTTATTAAATAATAAAAATATTCTCAGTTCCTGGCGAAAATCCATATTTGAAATGTAATAGCCTTTGCCAGGAAAGGAATTTACGACACCAATTTTTTTCAGATGACGGTAGCTTTTTTGTATAGTATCCCTGGAGATATCGAATTGATAGCTTAGTTCATTTATAGAGGGCAGCAAAAACCCATTCTGAATGACAGCCGCTTCAATTGCATTGATAATAGAATTAGCCAATTGCAGATATTTTGGAGTTGCAGAGTATTCATCAATCTTGATAAAATCAAAAAAATTCATCGGTTTCATTAAATTATCATTTAGCCTTGTAATAGAAAGTAACACTACCATATTCCATTACTCAATATGTAAATTATGGTTCGCATATATATCTATTTTTTTTGATATTCTCCTTCCGAACCGGCATCGCCTGCGATGCCCGCCAGTCCAGCTTTATTGACTTCCTGCTTAACTATTTTTTGCGACGATTCCTAATCGCGCAGTAAGCAGGATAATTCACCTTGGGCATAAGGGAAGTCAGCCGGTTTTCCTATAATAAAATCGTCCGGGGGTTTTAGCGATTTTTATATTAAATACCTTCCGCATGTTTATGGCCCTCAATTATAAAAACAGTCATACTTCTTGGCCCATGTGCACCAATTACCAATGATTGTTCAATATCGGCAGTTTTTGACGGACCGGCTATAAATGTTCCGAATCCATATGTGGTTTTACTAATTAATTCATAAGCCTGATGCATGGTTGCAACAATATTTGCAGCTTTAATAACCACAGCTAAGTGTTGAGTGACAAAGGGCAAAACCCGCTGTCCCATTTCTTTGTCTGTAATCCATACCGCTCCATTTTCAGCTACGCCGAATTGAGCATTTAATACAGCCCATTCAACGTTATGTAAATTATGGCTTGATGTTAGATCTACTAGTTTTTCCGTGTTCAGTGCGCTCAATTCTTTAACAGGACTGACTATTCGTAAATTATTATCATTGCGGTTCAAGATGATACGGATAATTTCAGGGTAACCGGAAACATAAGCAACCTTACCGCCTACTCCAGCCAAAACAGATGAGAACTTTAAAAGAGATCCCTCCACTTCATGATCAAATTCTGTAATATTCGGCAACTTAGTTGTGGCGGGTTGGTTAGCCTTTATAGTCATTAATATTTTTTCTCTGCTGGTCATCATTTACCTCCGTTAAATTCAATTCTGCCTGTTCTTTTGATACCATTCGCTGAATGACCACTCCGGAGATGCGGGCATATCTCTATGTTTATACCATGGATTTAATTTATTATTCACAGCAAACGGCGCGTATTTTATTACCCATCGTCCCGCTTTTCCGGCAAGATGATATAGAAATGGCGATGAAAGTGTCCAGGTCATCGCCTGCATACCCGCTTTTTTTGTCGTCGACGCATACCCATTTTTTACAATCACCTGTCTCCATTTATATAATTGTTCATGAATATCGATTTTTACCGGGCATACATTTGAACAAGAACCGCAGAGGGTGGATGCGAATGGCAGATCAGCATATTTCTTCATGTCGAGGTTTGGAGCCAGTATAGATCCTATTGGGCCCGCAATTGCAGTATGGTAGCTATGCCCACCGCTTCTGCGGTAAACGGGGCAGGTATTAAAACAAGCAGCGCACCGTATACACTTGAGTGAGTTTCTAAAATCTTTTCGGCCCAGCTGTACAGTACGGCCATTATCAACAATGATAATATGGATCTTTTTCCCATCGCGCGGCGTTTTAAAATGACTGCTATAAGTTGTTATCGGCTGGCCTGTAGCACTACGGGTCAGCAAACGTAAGAATACACCCAAATGCTTTCTCTCCGGGATTATTTTTTCAATACCCATACTGGCGATGTGCACATCTGCCAGATGGGCACCCATATCGGCATTCCCTTCGTTAGTACACACTACAAATTCACCTGTTTCAGCAACTGCAAAGTTTACACCGGTAAGTGCCACTTTGCGGGTTAGGAAAATTCCCCGTAGGTGCTGCCTGGCTGTCTCTGTTAAAAATTGCGGATCAGAAATGTTAGCCTCAATACCTAAATGCTTATGAAAAATCTCGCCTATTTCTTCCTTCTTTTTATGGATACAGGGTAGCACAATATGGCTTGGCGGTTCTTCTGCTAGTTGCACGATCCTTTCACCAAGATCTGAATCAATTACCTCAATTCCATGCTGGGCTAAGTATTCGTTTAGCCCGCATTCTTCCGTAAGCATAGATTTGCTTTTAACCATACGTACTACATTAGCTTCATTTATCAAGCGATGGACAATGCGATTGTGTTCATCCGCATTTGCTGCCCAGTGCAGTTCAATACCATTGCTGATCGCATTTTTTTCGAACTGTAACA
>Ga0302301_1000753_pt1 | contig 12233 bp, 11 predicted proteins | sample III_Palsa_E1_2_FD_194544 | JGI IMG/M metagenome (GOLD analysis project Ga0302301, IMG submission 194544) | Peat permafrost microbial communities from Stordalen Mire near Abisko, Sweden - III_Palsa_E1_2 | ecosystem: Environmental > Terrestrial > Soil > Palsa > Peat permafrost | place: Sweden... | reverse complement strand
GTTATCAATAGCATGTGGCGCAAAGTTTAATTGATCCTCTTTAAGGCCGTATTGTTTAAAATATGCTTTGTTATTTGTGCCGACATAAAAGGCATGATATACATGGCTGTATATCCATTTAAGAAATATCGATTTTAAAAGACTTTTTATTCCTTTTTGCTTATTCAGTAATGTTGAATCGCCCCTAAAAAATACCGGCACCTTATTTTTAAAATAACGGATAGCTTTTAAATGGCCACTATATGCCCAGCCATAAATTAATATGGCATCGGGTTTATAAGCTTCTATTTGTTGGGGTAGCTCAGGATTAACTACGCCTTTAAAATTATGGGAACCGGGGCTGGTAGATGTGTTTTTTACCCACTCATACGGGTAACCATCCAATAATGCAATATCCCATTTAACGGGTTTATTAAACCCGGGATCGTGGCTTTTTTGTGAATCCTCGCCCCAAGTATAAAACACCTTCACTTCTATCTGCTCGCGTTCATGTAGCAGTTTAAAAACCGGTGCATAGTATTGAATAGGGTGAGTTGTGATGATAGCTAATTTCATGAACTGATTACCTCATCAAAAAATTGGGATTGCAGTTTAGTCATATTTTCTGCCGAATATTTTTGAGTTGCATCGGCATTATAATGCGGAATAGCCATTGTGCCATCCGTAATTTCTGAAAAGAATGTGCTTAGTTTTTCCTGAAGGTTTTCATCCTCGTCATAACTATATGCAAATGGCGCATTATATTCTTTAAGTGCATTTAGCGCAGGACTTTTACTGTTAAACACCGCCAATAAAGATTTATTAGTTAACAAGTAAGGATAAATTTTTGATGCTGTATACTGCGGGTCATTCGAGCCTGGCATTAATAAAGCATCTGCCTGCTGAAGCGTGGCTAGTGTGTGGTAGTAACTTATTCTATCGGTTATTTCAATTACATTTTGTCCAACCCCATACTCATTTGCTATCGGTAATATACTTGGCTTTCCCTGCCCTGCCGGGGCATAGCTTGTGCCAATAAAATACAGGCATATGTTTTTGGATAAATGCGGATTTTTATTCAGGTAACTTTTAAGCGCCTTAAAAATTGCACTTAATGCCGGTTGCATATCCGCACCACCGCGGCCAACGTAAACGATGTTTTTAAATGCCGGATTAAGCAGCGGTTTAAATAGGTTTTCATTATCGGTAGCAATTTGTAAGTCGGGCTTAAATGCACCGAATGGGATAGTAATAGTTGGAATGTTTTTTATTGTTGGATAGCGTTTTTTTAGATCATCAATATAACCATCCGAAACGCTGATTAAGCCGCCTACCTGTTTCATGGCCACAGGCTCTAAATATTTATTTAAGCGGTAGGAAAACCAATATTTTGTAGGCCGCTGATCTTTGGGTTTATCCTGATAGTACTCCGAGTGCCAGGGGTCCTGAACATCTATGATGTAGGGCACTTTAAATTTCCTTTTCCAGTAAGCCCCTAAAATAGTAACGGGAAACTGTGTGGTGCTAAAATAAATGAGGTCGTATTTTGTTGCTTTTAGTAACCGGTTTACTGTTTTTAAATAATACCACATGGATCGTAAAGCCAAATTACCTAAACCAACTTTGGCGGTAAGCTTTTTACTTAATGCATCAACCTTATAAATATTTACTTCGGATGGGATTGATTGAAGTAATAGCTCATCCTTAATCATTTCTGAATATTTATCATCGACCACTACCACATCGGCCACCCAACCAAATTGCTTAAAATAGGGTAAACTCATGCGGACACGCTGCATATCAGCCGCATTGGATGGCGCGAAGTAGGGGGAAATGATCAATACCCGTTGATTCAATTATTGAGTGTTTGTTTAACTACGCTTATAAATTTTGCACTTTCCTTTTCCCAGTTTAAATCTGTTTGCCCCAGTTTAAAAGCAGCTTGTTTGGTTTGATAAAGCATTGATCTGTCGCTATTATATCTCGATAAAATAACGGCTAATTCTTCGGCATTGTTATAAATGTGGCCAACCTGTGGGTATTGATTTATAAAGGCAGCCTGTGCTATGGTATTGCTGGCAATTACAGCTAAGCCACTTTGTATATAGGTGAATATTTTATTGCTAAGCGCGATGCTGTTATTTAAGCAGAATCCTGTTTCGGCCGCAAAGCCAATATCATACTGTTTTGCAGTATTAAATAACTCCTCTGCATAAACCGGCGAGTGGAAATGTAAGTTGCATTTTGATGCTGGTTTAAGCAGACTAATGAGATGGTTTTTATACTCGTCAGTTGAGAAACCTAACAGGTGCAGATCAGATTCAATACCGCTGATATTTATTCTCTCAATAATAGTTTCCAGTCCACGGTTTGGGCCGATGGTTTGGGAAAACCAGAATAGTTGTAAGGGGTGGTGAGTGTTATTGATGATTTCGTAGGCATCCGTTTTTGGAAAAACGTTTGTTACTGTTGTTATATCCCGGTTAAACAGGGCCGTGTATTGCTCTGTAATTTGCGGGCTTGAGGCCGTTATATAATCCAATTGCGGAATATATTTTTCCTCGATTGCTGTTTTTAATATTACTCCCGGGTCTGTAATATCATCACTTATTTCATTACGATGAAAATCTTCCGCATCAAAACCACATTTTACTTTGTTTTTTTTTGCCGCTATTAAAGCAATTGGTAAGACACCAAGATTATGGGCGATATACAGATCAGCCTTATGATTTATCGCTTTTTTTAGCTGCCATATGTAATTACGGTTTATTTTGATGTTAATATTGCCGCTGAAAGTGTGTACGAGTTTGCTTAACAAACGACTGATTTTTGATGGGAGATTATAGCCTGTCCAATTAAGGACGTCGTAGGTCCAGCCTAGGTTTTGGCTTAAAATATGCTGGTCGTGATCAATTAAATAGGGTACATATTGGGTAAATATAATGTGCACCTTATAACCGGCCGCAGTTAATGCCATTGCTTCTTTAACCAAACGTGGGTTTGATGCAATGTGCCCGGGGGTAATTAAACAGACTGTTTTTGCTGTTTGAATTGCTGCCATTTATCTGCTACTATTTCTGCTAATTTTTTTCGGTATTGCGGCCATTGCCAGTCGGCTGCTTTTTGTTTGGCCGCGTTGCCGCATGATACTACCTGTTGCGGGTTAGCAACGCACCATTGCATCTGGGTGGAGAGTCTATCTATATCCCCTGGGGGGATAATCCATCCATCTTTACAGGATTCAATAACATCAGGGCCACAGCAGTTTTCAGAAGAAATAACCGGCACGCCCTGCGACATAGCTTCTGTGATCACCATGCCGAAACCATCGGCAAGTGTTGGGAGAACAAATACATCGGCTTGTTGATAAAGCGACATTAACTCATCGTGCGGGATATTCTCTTTAATTATTACTTTGCCCGGTAAATTTTCCCGGAGATGCTGTGGTAGTTGTATTTTGCCAATGAGCCAAAGTTCTGCTTCGTTGGCCAAGAAATTACAATTATGCCAAGCCTGATACAATAGGTGCGAACCTTTGCGTAATGATTGGTTGCCGGCGTAAATGAATATCATCGGTTTTTTACTGGGTTCAGCTTTTTGATGTTGGATAACGGGCGGAAATCCCAAAGGAATAACCGTTATTTTTTGCGGATCGATACCACCGGCAATCAATGTTTTTTTGGTAAAGGTAGAATTGCAGATGATAAGTGAAGCCAATGCTAATTCTTCGTCACGGCGGGCGTTTCTTTTCTTGGCTTTGTCGTTAACCAGTAATTCAGCCCCGGCAGTTTTTAATTCGGGATATAAAGCGGTTTGTTGCTTTACAATCGCATCAAAAAAAGCGTGGTGCTGGCTTGGCTGCTCGTATATGCCGAAGATATTAAGTTCTTTAGCTTTTTTCAGGGTAGATAATGCCGCATGCTCATAGGTATGAACGGCATCGATATTTTGATGGAGGTTGTTAGCCACCCAGTTATCAAATCCAAGTTCCGACCATTCCCAAATCCTATCCGCGGCTATTGGGCCTAATTTTCGTGAGGCTATACTTCTTAACAATTCAGGAATAGGGCGCGAAACGAATTTTTCGATAGGCAATTCATGAAATGAACGCCTGTTTATTTCCTTCTCTAGCGATTTAACCTTCTTCAAGGCAGAAGAAAACGAGTTCTCGGGGTGCTCAAAAAAGGAGGTGTAAAAATGATCCAGATAGTCGGCCTCCTGATACCGTTTGTTTTACGTGCGGCGGTACAGATGGATTGGATACGACTATCTTCAAACTCAAACTTTTGCGGATTGTAAATAGTTTTCCCATGCAGGGAGGTCGACAGTTTCATTACCCGCTTGTACCGATGGGAATTTACCTGCTTTTACCTGCTCAATAATACCAGGTAGTAATTCCAAGAATAGTTGTCCTTTATCCTCCGGATGAATAAACCATGCATCTTCCTGTACTAAATACCGGGTTTTAAATAGTTTGCTTTTGAGGCTTTTGGTAATGATGCTTTCAAAAGCGGGTGGATAGGTGCGTTTTAATATTCTGCGTGCAGTAAGCTCAGGCCAGTATTTAATATCTATTAATGGGCGTTGTTGCATGAATAAATCTTTATTCAATAACAAGCAACGGGTGCTGAACCAGTGAATGTCAGTATATTTTTCTCCCGCCGTATCTATACTTTTTTGTGGTGACGGGCAAGGGGATACCGCGATAATATCTTTTTCAACTTCCAGGCTTTTGATGCCTTCCAGTATCCAATCCGTGCCCGGTAATTGGTGCAAGATGATGTCGCCATCATAACGTACCACATATTTAGTATCACAATTAGCTAGCCCAACCATGTAGGCGGTAATAGGTGCGCCCCTGAAATCGTGGGTTTCCTTCAGCCTGTTCTTGAAAAACTGAGAAGCTAATTTTTTGATCGCCGGATCACCGGTTTTTAGTTCGATAATTTTATCTGCAAGGCCTTCATCTTTCAGCTTGTACACCGCTTCGGTTATAAGGCGTATATTTTCTGAATACTGCGGTTCGGAGTAGCGTTTGGAGTGATCGTAAAAAGTAGCATAAGGCGCTTTAATACTATCAATCACAATAACAATATCTTTTACCGCTTCGCGATGTGCCTGTGCCAGCGCTTTTACCGTATGATAGCCATAAGTGGCATCCCCGGCAGATAAATTAATTAATAAGGAAGCATCCGCAGGCATTAGTGTTTGTTTATCATTTTTAAATAAAGGCTTTCATATGCTGATGCCATTATGGTACTGCTAAAGCGCTTTTCGGCATCGTCACGACAGTTTTTGCGGTCGATATTATTGATGTTTTGAACTGCTGTAACCATTTCGTTTATATCGGTACAAAGAAAACCATTGTAGCCGTTGATAACAACTTCGGTAGTGGAGCCACCCTTTAAAGCGACAATCGGTGTGCCACAGGCTAATGCTTCGGCCATAACAATACCGAAGGGTTCGTTCCATTCAATCGGCATTAAAAAAGCCGCTGCGGAGCCGAGTAAATTGCTTTTTTGCTCATCATTTACCGGGCCGATGTAAGTTATCTGTTCACCATCGATAAACGGCTTGACCTGCTCGTTGAAATAAGCCTGTGCATAGTCTGGGATATTTCCGGCTATCACTAGTTTTTTCTTGGTTTGCTTCGCGATGGTTATGGCGTGATGTGTTCCTTTGATCGGTTCTATCCGCCCTAAAAATACCAGTGGAGCATCGTTTTTAACCTCGCTGCGAAAAGTATAATCATCCATCGAAACTGAATTATATACTGTTGCCGAAGGTGCGAAAGGAGCGATTTGATTAGTAATGTAGTTACTGCACCCGGTAAACATCAGGCTACCTTTTGCCGCGATCTTCATTGATTTTTGTATCTGCGAAAGTGTAGGTTCGCGCTGATAACTCATGATCTTTGGGATGCCGGTCGGCAGTAAGGCCGATAGATAAGCAAGCCTGCCAAAGGAATGAATTACATCGGGCTTTGAAAATAGCAATCGACTTACTGATAATGTATTTCCTAATAAACCGGTAATGCTTTGTTGTGCAGATGGGTAGTTGTATTGTTTATCTGCTATGGTTTTTGAATCGGAGTGGGCAAAAAGGCTTACGTGATTGCCTCGTTGCTTTAGTTCGATGATCAGGCTGTTGATGATGCGCTCTATCCCGCCATACAATACCGGCGGAACTGGGATTTCAGGATCAGCAATAATAGCGATATGAAGTTTTGTTGCCATTATTTAGTATAAACGGCTATCATTTCCTGTGCCAGATCAGTTTGTGTGCGTTGCTTCGGGTAATCAAATTTTTTATTAGAATCCCCCGGTATATTGTTTAATATGTTGGCTAGTTCTTCGGCATCGTCGTATTGATATGTTGTAACCGGGTAATTTAAACCAGCCCACTCGCGCATACCACCGAGATTACTTGCGACAACCGGTATATGGCGAGCAATAGATTCAAACATAACATAAGGCCCTGTCTCATTGCAAACCGATGGGATGCATAAAACATTTAGCTGTTTATAAAATGAATCGATGTTATCTGCAGTATAGTTATAGTCCCATTTTGTATTAGGTGAATCTTTAGATTCATTTAGCAAGTTCTCCAAATATTTCGCTTGTGCAGGTACTTTAATAGCAGCGATTAACAGGGTAAAGCGATTGAGGTCGAGATGTTTAAATGCCTCGATGAGTATATGCAAACCTTTCTCCGGACTTATACGCCCTGCAAATCCGATGGTGGTATGTCCAATATTTTTTGCTTCCTGCTTTTGGTTGATCTGCTTAAATATATACCTACTTAAGGTTAGTTGATTGGGATTAAAATCATTAATTAAAAAAACATCTTGCTGCCAGCTACTCATGGTAACCACGGTGGAACAGGTAGCTTTGATTTTTTCTAAGTGATTTTTTTTTATTGCTGATGCCTGCGAAAGCGGGCGTGGTTTTTTTAATATGCGCATTGCTTTAGCAACAACCGGGCTTATTGCTTTTGGCATGCCCTGCGCATTTATGTAACACGACAAGCAGGTATTAAGCCGAACCTTGCCATCGCAAATTTCCTGACCATAGCGCATTAAATCGCCTCGTAAACAAGTGTTACCGGGGATATGCGAGGTGAAAATTACTTTAGCACCTGTTTGTTTTGCGGCCTGGTAATGGTAAACACTTATTGAAGTGGTTAAAGTATGAAAATGAATTACATCTGCTTTTAATTCGGATAGTTTATCTATAAAGGATTGTAGATTATTCGCAGCCGTAATGCCCGCGATAACTTCTTTGCGGTTATCTGTATTTGGTGGAATAGCGTGAACTTCAAAATCATCGAATTGATAACTACCTGAAGATTCGCTAATGGTGAGAATGATTACATCTATGCCATCGGCACGTAATCCTTGTGCCAATTCATGAACATATTTTTCAGTTCCTCCGGTGGATTGTGGGTAAAAGTAATCGGTTACTAATAAAACCTTCATTTACCGAAGTTGCGTTTTATGGCTGCCAATTTCTCAGCATTTTTAAAGCCTATGAGCTTGCTAATATTATGGTGTAAAGCAGGTTCTGCCGGCACATATCCGGGTGCTATTTTTAACAGTAGGTCTATCGCTTTATCAAATAGTTTAGATTTCGCGATGGAAAACTCCGTAATACAATATCTTAACGAATTGATAAGCGCTTGTTTCTTATCAGGGTTTTCTGCCAGCTCATTTTTCCAACGTTCATATATTTCACCAGTATTCAAAAAGCAATCTGTTACAAAGGCAAGCGAATCCCGCTGCGATAAAGATTTACTTTGTAATGTGCGGTATTGCGCCTGTACGCCGGGTACATATACAAATTTACCGATAGAGGCGGCATCTAATAAATACCGTGCATCCTGTATAACAGGAAGATTTGATTTCCAGATTAGCTGATCAGTGATCTTTCTTGAAAAGAGCAGGACAGCAGGAGGGCACCAAAAGTTATTGAAAATATCAAGTTCTGCATCGGCACCTATTTGTTTGGTGATGGTTTCGGTAATAATTATTCCTTCACCCTGTTGGCTGAATTTCTGCCAGTCGCCATAAGCAACATTAGCCTGGCTATCAATCAGGGCTTTTAGTTGCTGTTTAATTTTACCGGGCATCAGCAGGTCATCGCTGTCTAGATATTGGATATAGTTTCCTTCAGCATGTTCCAATCCAGTCGTCCGTGCCGCGCTAACGCCATGGTTTTCGGTAGTGATGATGGTGCATGTCTTGCAATAATTCTCCAATATCACCCGCGACTGATCTGTTGAGCCATCATTAACCACGATGATCTCCAGCTTAAAAGAGTCATCCTCCTGTATTAGCGCTGATTGTAAGGTGGCAGGCAAAGTTGCCGCCGCATTATAAGCAGGGATAATGATAGAAACCAAAGGTAGATCAACCAATTATGATTTCAGTTTGATAATGACGCGTGATAGTAATGAACGCTCGAACCATTGCCTTTGCAGGTAAGTTAGTTTGAATGTGCTTTTTACCGGTGTGTTATTTTTAAATAGATAGCTATACCATAAATCGTCATAAGCGTTGGGCGATTTTGGTGGTATGGCGGTAATGTTCCATGGTTTATTTTTGCCTGTGCAATGCAAAAAAGCGTGCGGCCTGAAATTACCTATATGATAAAATGGGTGCTCATGAATATTGATCGCGCGCCAATCTGGCATTTGTATAGTAACTAAACTATTGAGTGGTAGCGTTTGGAGGATGGCATTTAATGTATCCTGATCTGCCATCGGTAGTTTTGGGTTATCAAACAAATAAGCTTTTGGATCGAGGTGTTTATTGCTGATCTCTTTCCAGTCTTCTAATATCTGTTTGTGCTGATTGAAAACCCCGGCAAAAAAACCTGAGTTATAATACCAGGAATGCTCCGAAATATCACCATTTTTAAACGGATAGATCTCGGCCCAATATGATCTGCGGTACTCGTGCTGAGTTATGATGCCATCAATACAGGCTACGAATTTATTGGTGGTTAAAAGGCGCTCTAGTTCGGGGATGAAATCAGCGTGGGTAACTACAATATCAGCATCAAAAAATATAAAATTATCTGATGGTTGGGTTAGTATCAATACCGATTTAAGGTTTACACCATTCCAGTCGGAGTTAAATATAATTTGGGTAACGCCTTGGATATTATCTAATTCCGGTAGGTGGGCATCTGTACCAACTACAATTGGATTGGTTAAACCAAACGACCGGATAGAATTGATCAACGCGAAGGCACCGTATTTATAGTTGCCTGTTGAAACGGTGTAAATGGTGGTCATATTACTTTTTTAGCCTATTAATCATTTTTTTAGCCCTATTTGTGGCAATTAAAGCATTAATACTCATCAATACCTCAAATGGATCATCCATTAATGTTGTAAATATGTGTTTGATCCATCCTCCTACGGTCCACTTATTTGTTTCGCGGTTATTTATATGATGAAGAAGTATATGGCTATAGGCCATTGAATATTTTAGTTTTAACAGATATTTCCTGTTTATTCGTTGTTTAGGAATGTAATGTTGTAACCTCAAACTATTAAACAGGCCCGTTTTGTAGCCTAATTCGTAGGCAACATAATTTAAATCCGTGTCTCCGCCGGATAATAAATTTCCTTCTTTGCGATCAAGCATTGTACGCAAATAGTTATCTTTTGTATATTCTATATAATGTAATCCAAAGGTACGGTCCATACACATGCCGGCACCTCCACAAAAAACATCATCATCGGCACAAGATGCTGTTTTATCAAGATCAACATCATAAACCGCCACCATATCTTTACGTTTTAAAAACCATTTTTTTGGGGCAACCTCATAAACACCATAGCATTTTGAGGGGCTAAAAACCCCTAAACCGGGATTTTGCTGTGCTATTGTGTAGGCATTATAGATGTAGTCGGGATAGAGCCAATTGTCATCATCACAAAATATAATTAAATCTGAAACAGCTTCTAATATCCCTCGTTTACGGGCATGAACTAATCCGGGCATTGGCTCATCAATAACCCTAAAAGGGACGGATTTTATGCCAACCTTTTCCCATGCTTCGGCAGCAGATTTTCCGGTATCATCGGTAGATGCGTTGTTTATTATTAAGAGTTCCCAGTTAATACCACCGGTATCTTGTTTACCTAAGTGTAATAGTGTCATAAATTCTGTTAGCACTGTTATAACAGCAAATAATAACGCTTACCTGTTCCAATATTTCGTATTTTTTTTAGTTTGATTAGATGCCTGCATTATCAATTAATAGAACTTTGTTTTACCAAATCTGTTATAAAAACGATATTTAACAAGGTAATAAATGTAGTACAACAGGAGCCGTTTAGATAGCGAAAAAGCTTCACCCATTAACGAGTCGATTTTAACTGTTTTTTGCAGCGTAGTGCGTGCCCATGCCGCCGCCCACTTTTTATCTTGCAGTTTACTTGGATAAACCTCCAGGTTAGATTTAAAGTACTGCATTAATTTGAACGACTCGGGCAGATATTTGCCATTACTATATGCGATGCCGGAAACACTGGTTTCGTGCCTGCGATAAAAATTTAATATTTGATGATACCGGACAACATCTCCTTTTAAAGCAAGGCTTGTCCAAAACAGCCAATCGCCGGAAGACTTGAAATTGCCAAAATCCAATAGCACCTGCTGGTTGATCTTATCTTTACGGAAAACTACACAGCTGGCATTCACAAATTGTGCATTGATATTATGTTGGTAGATGAAATCTTCGCCGGTATATAATTTATTTTCAGCGTTTGGCTGTAGTTTTTGATTGCTAAAAATATCGTAATCTGTTGTGGAATCGCAAAATGCAAAGGCACATTGCCTGTTCCCATCCAATAACGGGGTCAAACTTTCAAGGAATTCAAGGCTGGCTACATCATCGCTTTCGGCTATCCAGATGTATTCTGATTCGGCTAATTCGATGCCTTTTTTCCACTGTTTAAATGGTGACCCGGTATTTACTTCGTTGTAAATAATGCGTTTAACTTTTTCATGACCGCGGTATTGTTCAATGATTTCTGCACTGTTATCGGTTGAACAATCATCGAGGATGATCAATTCAAAATCGCGGAAGGTTTGATCCACAACAGAATCAATGCGCTGTTTTAAGTAAGGGGCATGATTATAATTGGGGATGATAACAGTAACTAAAGGCAAAGCTTATTTAGGTTTGAAGAGTTTTTTAAGATAAGTGAATGGCCTAATTAGCTTATTTCCGTACTTGTATGAATTGGAATTGTACAGTTTTTCAATCTGCTCTTTTAATAGTTTAATCTCATTGAGTTGCTTTATATAGGATCCGAAATGTTCGTGGTATTGTTCCGACATACGGTTGAAAATGATACTTCTTGCGTTTTCAATGTCTACATCATGCATGGTAACCAACATTGAATTGGGCCTGATGCGGTAAAAGAACAAAATATTGGGTATTTGGTATACTTCTGAATTTTTGTCGAGCATCCTGAGCCAAAAATCCCAATCTTCATAACCTTTTTTGAAATTGGTACTGTAACCGCCGATCTGTTGCCATGATACTTTGCGGTACACGGCCGAACAGAAGATACAGTTATTGATAAGCAGGTTTTGATAGGTATAGGGTGTTAAATCCCAAAACTTATTCTCTGCACCAAATTTATTGGCGAGGCAGTATACCAGCTTTATATTTTTATCAGCTTCGAAAGCTTTTAGAGCTTTATCAATGTATTCCTTACCTATTAAGTCGTCGGCATCTAAGGGGAGGATATATTCGCCTTTGGCGGATTCGATGCCTGTATTTCTGGCAGCGGACAGGCCCCCGTTTTGCTGGTGGATATATTTGAATCGTTCATCTTTAGCTATCCATTCTTTGGCAACAGTTTCGGTATCATCTGTTGAGCCATCGTTTACTATAATGCATTCCCAATTGGTAGCGGTTTGCGCCAAAACGCTGTTTAAGGTTTCGGGTAGAAACTCGGCCTGGTTATAGCAGGGGACGATTATGGTGATGGCGGGCACTATGATTTGATCCATTCCTTTACTAAAATTTTAAATTTATCCAATGCGTTGAACTGGGAAAAATCAAAAAGAGAACTTGTTTTATAGGCTGAATATAGTTTGTTGTTTCGTGTAGTATATACTCTTACAAATTGATCGGTACTTTTAGCGAAAACCCTACTAATCAGGGCCTCGTTAAATACTATTGTTTTTTTATTGGTATCAACTACCTGTTGAATAAGAGCTAAAACCT
>Ga0302301_1000750_pt1 | contig 12260 bp, 14 predicted proteins | sample III_Palsa_E1_2_FD_194544 | JGI IMG/M metagenome (GOLD analysis project Ga0302301, IMG submission 194544) | Peat permafrost microbial communities from Stordalen Mire near Abisko, Sweden - III_Palsa_E1_2 | ecosystem: Environmental > Terrestrial > Soil > Palsa > Peat permafrost | place: Sweden... | reverse complement strand
GTTACCTCAACCCCTAACCAGGATAACCCTTTAATGGATATTGCGGAAGTAAAAGGTGCCCCAATTTTAGGCATCGACGTTTGGGAACATGCTTATTACTTGAAATATCAAAACCGTCGCCCTGATTATTTAGCTGCGATTTGGAATGTGATCAACTGGGATAAAGTTGCTGAGCTTTACTCGAAAGCAAAATAATTTCTAAAAAAATATCCATCTCGTCATTGCGAGGTACGAAGCAATCCCCTGCTTACAGAGCCGTTCTGTATAGTTTAGAGATTGCTTCGTACCTCGCAATGACGTTTTATAACAAATTATTTTTATGAAAGCTATAGTATTAGAAGCCGCCGATAAACCATTAGCCTACAAAGAAGTTGATAAGCCAACCCTGCAACCGGGCGAAGCATTGGTAAAAATAAAGGCGGCGGCGCTTAACCGTCGTGATTATTGGATAACGGTGGGTAAATATGCAGGCATTAAATACCCAACCATTTTAGGCAGCGACGGCGCTGGTATTGTTGCCGAAGTTGGCAGCGAAATAGATAAGCATTGGCTGGATAAAGAAGTTATTATTGACCCGGCTTCGGGATGGGGCGATAACCCGAATTTTCAATCGGATAATTTTAAGATATTGGGTTTGCCTGTTGATGGTACTTTTGCGGAATATGTGAAAGTACCGGTAGAAAACCTGCATGCTAAACCGACTCATTTAAATTGGGAGCAGGCGGCGGCAATTCCGTTGGCGGGTATAACCACTTACCGCGCTTTATTTACTAAAGGCAAGGCTGTAAAAGGCAGTAAAGTTTTGGTAACAGGTGTTGGCGGCGGTACAGGCGCATTCGCTTTGCAATTGGCAGTGGCGGCAGGATGCCAGGTTTTTGTAACATCGGGATCAGGTGATAAGCTTGACAGGGCGAAGCATTTGGGTGCCGCCGCCGGCGTAAACTACAAAGCGCAGGACTGGGCCGAACAATTAGCTCAACTGGCAGGCGGGTTTGATATAATTATTGACAGCGCCCTGGGCGACGGCTTTGCCAAATTGGTTGACTTATGTAACCCCGGAGGCAGAATTGTGATCTTCGGTGGTACAGCCGGAAATATCCCTGAACTGAATGGCCGCAAAATATTTTGGCGACAGATACAAATATTAGGTACCATGATGGGCAACCCGGATGATTTTAAAGGAATGCTGGCTTTGATTAATGAGCATAAGATAATACCTGTGATAGACGAAGTATTTCCATTGAGTGAGGCAAATGCGGCGGTTAAGAAGATGGAGAACTCATCGCAGTTTGGAAAGATAGTGCTGATGGTTTAGGATGTTTCCCGGATGGCTTCGACTGAGGTTTTCTTAGTCTTTTTATTAATAAATCTGGTGATTGCTGTACTGTATAAAATTAAAAGCGGGGCAATAATTATTTTGATTGTATCGGTTATTACATAAACAGTATTGCGATTATATGCATGCTTTTCGAATTTAAGAGGCGTTTGAAAATAATAGATAATTTCATCAATTAAGGCAGGAATATTATTTATTAGCATCAGGATACCAACAATACATATTGTTATCTTCAAAATTGTGGATTGTTGAATATTGAATTCAAAGCGTTCATCTTCATAACCTTTATCAAGTTTTAATTGATTTATCACCCAATCGGTTTTGAGAATAAAACAGTAAGACATAAAAAGATATACAAAGAAAAGCAGAAGACAACAAACCGAGGTTATCTCAAAATACAGTAAGTAATCATTTTGCTTCAAAATTCCAATAATTGTCAAATAGCTTAATATTACACTTGTAGTATGCCATACAGTTGTGATACACACATAAAAGACATTAATCCCCAATATTTTTATAACGATAGCCCAGAAGGATCTTGGTGTCATGGAATTTGTTTAAGGTTTATCTTTAATAAAGACATTAAAAAATCCCTCTTTAAAAAGAAAAAGCCTCCCAACCTTGCGTCGGGAGACTTTCAACCTAAACCTTATCACAATTAAACCGGCAAGGATGCCAGTTCATGTATTATATATCAATTACTATACCAAAATGGTATTGTAGAATTATATTTTTTTACTTAAGGTTAAAATCAGGTTATTATATTATGATGTGGTGACTATTCATTTTAGCCACTAGTAGATTATAATTTAGTAGCTGTCAATATTACTTTTGTTGTCCTCCCGATTGAACACTTGTGTATGTTTTTGTGCGGTTTTTTTTGCGCAGATAGGTGTCAAAAGTATACAACGCCAGTATCACATCAAAAAATAAGAACCCTTGCATTAGCGGGCTGGTAAGATATTGAGCGATTTGTGGTATAGCAAAATGCAAAGTGGTTCCCCCTGATAATCCCGCTGACCAATGAACACATGCCAGCGCATAAATCATAATGGTGGAAATCATCAGCACAAAAAATAAACCTATACCTCTTATAATACGCTGATCAATCTTCGCCTTAAGCGGCGCTTGCGCATGCTCATTACGGATGGCTTCCATCACGTTATATTTAAATGCCATCGGCGGCTCGTCCAGCTCCATGTTAGCAAACTCGGCATTGAGCAATAGTAACTCATTATATTTTTTCCGGTATATATCATCCTGCTCAATAAGCAGGGTAATGGCCTTTTGCTCCTCGGGGCTGCTGGTGCCATCAATATAGTTCCAAAGTTGTTCTTCTATGCTGTTCATATCAGTTCTTTAGCTTCATGTTTTAAATTACGCTCCAGCTTATCTTTCAAACGCTGGCGCGCCCTAAATAGTTTAACCTTTACGGTATTGGCTTCGATGCCCATAGTTTGGGCGATCTCTTCTAACGATTGCTCGCCTTTGTAAAATAGGGTGATGATGGTCGCGTCGTCAGGTAATAGTTGATCGATAGCCTGACTTAAATAAAATGAACGCGATTTATTTTCCACGTTATTTTCATCATATCCGCTTGGTTTATTTTCAACTTGTATAAAAGTTTCTTCATCATCTATCGAATCAGTAGCTATTCTTTTTTTACGCAGGGTTGTCATGGCGGTGGTATAAACTATACTATACAACCATGTGGTAAACTTTGATTGCCGCTGGAAAGTTCCCAACGACCGATACGCTTTTATAAAACAATCCTGGGCAATCTCTTCGGCATCTTCCCTGCTTTTAGCAAAACGCATGGCCAACGTGAATACAAAACGCTGGTGCCGCTTAACCAAATCAGCATATGCTGACTGGTCGCCTGCCAGTGTTTGTTCAATTAAGTCGGTATCCGAAAGCTTGCTTTGCATTTATGTGGTTATGACTACAAGGTTGGGGTGGAGGTTACAGTAGTAAAGATAAATTTATTATTGTGCTGATAAGAATGCTTCGTTCCTCAGCAAAGTGTTTTCGTTTTTATAAGATATTTTCGTCGCCCATTGCCGCTGGGCTAGTTCTTTTGTCTTGACACAAAAGAACCAAAAAGTCAAGACGGAAAAAACCTTCTGCCCACAAGGCCAGCTCCTGGCCCGGTTTTCCGTCGGGCCTTTGCGCGCATGGAATATTTTAATTTTATAAGTTTTCGGGATATCTTATAATGAATATGGTGGCGAGGTGACTCACCCGGTCTTGCTGCGCTCGACCACCCTCTCTAGCGCAAGCGCTAAAGAGGGAAATTGGATATTCATGTTTTTACCTCTTTGTACCGAATGCATAGAGTTATATTTTCACCTCTTTGTCGCGCAGCGAAAGAGAGGTCGGCGAGCGAAGCTAAGTCGGGTGAGTTAATATGCGAGTGGAAATTCATAAACTTTTTTCGCTCTCCCTGTAACCTCATCAAAAAACAAGTCGTCATAGCTTACAAATACACCAGTGTGGTGCATGAAACAAAATGATTTATCAAATTAATAATTAATATTATGGACTCAGATGCAATAGGGGTATTAGTACCGATTTTCGTTCCCATCAGCATGTTTGCAATGGTTTTTGGTATAGTGTATTTACACAAACGCGAACGTATGGCGATGATTGAACGTGGTATGGATCCGCGCAGTTACAAACCGCGCTCACAAACTTATAATACCTTAAAATGGGGTATGTTGTTAATCGGTGCAGGTTTGGGCTTGTTTTTAGCCTATATACTTGACCATACTTGCTTTGAAAGCATGAACAGAGATGAAAATAACCCGGCTATATATTTTGCCCTGATAGCTTTATTTGGCGGACTCGGTTTATTTATATCGTTCCTGATAGAGCGAAAAGCAGAACCCCAAAAGATAGAACAGGAATAAGTAGGAGGCGTGTGAAAGGATAAAGATAAAAAGTATTATGTATGCCTTTTATCTTTATCCTTTTTGCTTTAAGTTATTTTATATAAAGCTCTTTTATCAACTCAAGGTGATATAATTCATGTCCGGCGGTCATGTACACCAACGCCCTTACAGAAACAGGGTGGTTACTTGCAATGCCCATCTTTAGGCTTTGCTCGTCGGTTAGTGCGCTGTACAGGTAAATATTGGCTTCGCGGAGGGATTTAAATTCATTGGCTAAATCCTGTATAGTGCGGCTATCAAAAGTTGAAGCAGCCACATAATCTTCCTGATCGAAACCGGGCAGCGAGTTTTTATCCCCACGGGAAAAACACAAAACCCGGAATGAGAATACCCTTTCAGTATCAATCATGTGGCCTAAAACCTGTTTCAGTGTCCACTTACCTTCCGCATAGGCGTAATCAGCCTGTTCAGTTGTTATTCGCGAAAAAAAGTTATAGGTACTTTGTTTTAAATACTCTAATATCTCAATCACGGGGCCGTTAGGCACTTTGGCTATATAGCCTGCTGCATATGAAGCGTATTCACCGGGTTGCGGTTTGTTTATCATTTTTTGAGTTTTTTAGGGTGATGCGGAAGGTTGTTCCCTTGCCAATTTCCGATTCGCGCACAGCAATAGTACCGTTATGATAGTTGTTTACAATGCGTTTTGTTAACGATAATCCCAATCCCCAGCCACGTTTACGGGTAGTGTATCCCGGCTGAAACACGGTATCGAATTTTGAGCGCGGAATGCCTTTGCCCGTATCGGTAACATCAATCAATATCAGGTTCTTTTTGGTTTTGCTGGCGTTTATCTCCACTTTGATCTTACCACGACCTTCAATGGCATTTACCGCGTTTTTAAGTAGATTTTCTAACACCCAATCAAATAAAGGCACATTTAAACCGGCTTGCAAATAGGGGTTGCCGGTAATTTCAAAACTGATATTATTGCTTACCCGCACACTGAAATAATCCACAAAATCTTTAACTACATAATAAACCGAACGATCTTCCAGCTTTGGTTTTGAACCGATTTTGGAGAACCTGTCGGCAATAATTTCCAGTCGCTTAATATCATTTTCCATCTCCGCCATCAGCGGGTCTTTTTCGGCATTGAATTTATCTTTTAACAGCTCAACCCAAGCCATTAACGATGATATGGGCGTACCTAACTGATGAGCTGTTTCCTTAGCCAAACCTACCCAAACCTGGTTTTGCTCGGATTTGCGCGATGTGTTAAATGCGGTATAGGCCACCAATAAAAATATGGCGATAACGAACAATTGTATGTATGGGAAAATTTTAAGTTCATGCAATAATGCCGAATCTTTGTAATAGATAAGGTATTTTGTATTTAGCATGGTTAGCTCAATAGGGGCGTGCTGTTTTTTCATGTATTCCAGCTCATGCTGAAAATAAGCAGGATCGTATACCGGCGCTCCCTTAACCTTGTCGTTACCCGGTATCTTGATGAAAGTTTTGGTGGAATCCAAACCGCGTACAAACTTAATATCCCCTTTTTCATCCACCCCGATGGCCGGCACCAATGAGCTATCGCGCACAGCGAAAACATATTGCAGAAAGTCGTTATCGTCTGATTGGGTGGTTTGGCGGATACTCATAGCCCACACCTGCGCACGTGTTCGCTCAGATCTGGAAATGTTTGTAACCAAGTGATTGGTGTATAATAATGATCCGCTTGCAATAATCACTGCAAAGGTGATAAGTATGTATTTCCAGCGTTTTTTCTGTTGGTATGGGTTCATTTATTATAAAAGTCAGCAAGTCGGAAAAGTCCGTAAGAATGTATTTTGCCAAATTACATAAATACTCCGAAAACTGATGAAGAACGGGAAATTTGAAATGTAAGTATCGTATTTTAAAACTAAAAGTGCTTTCTGCCTTTGTTGGTGTCATCACCAAGAAAGGTACCAGATTAATAACGTGTTGGTGAGGACACCAACACGGGGAGAAAAAATCTGCTCAGAATTCGTAATGGGATATTCAAATTCGGCATTACTAATCACCAATCACTAACCTCTAATCACTATTTGATTATCTTTGCGGCACAATGGCAGATAAAAAAGTTAGAGTTCGTTTTGCACCAAGCCCTACGGGCGGTTTACATTTAGGCGGTGTTCGTACCGTGTTGTTCAATTATCTTTTCGCCAAAAAGCATGGTGGCGATTTTGTTTTACGTATTGAGGATACTGACCAAAACCGTTATGTAGAAGGCGCAGAGCAATATATTTTAGATTGCCTTAACTGGTGTGGCTTAACACCCGATGAAAGCCCGATTGTGGGCGGCCAGTATGCGCCATACCGCCAAAGTGAACGTAAAGCGCTTTACCGCCAATATGCTGAAAAGCTGGTAATGGAAGGCCATGCCTATTATGCTTTTGACACACCGGAAGAATTGGATGCTAAACGTAAGGAAGTGCCAAATTTTCAATACGGGCATGCGCATCGCAATGAATTGCGCAACTCCTTATCGTTATCTGAACATGAGGTAGATGCGTTATTAGACGCGCATACACCGCATGTTATCCGTATAAAAATGCCGACTGATGAAACCATTAGTTTTAATGATATGATACGCGGCCACGTTAGTTTTGAAACTAACCAGGTTGATGACAAGGTTTTGCTAAAAGCTGATGGTATGCCGACCTACCACTTAGCGGTGGTGGTTGACGATTACTTGATGAAAATATCGCATGCCTTCAGGGGCGAGGAATGGTTGCCATCGGCACCGGTTCATTTGCTACTTTGGGAGTATTTAGGCTGGAAAGCCGATATGCCACAATGGGCACACTTACCACTGATATTAAAACCAGACGGGCACGGTAAATTAAGCAAGCGCGATGGCGCAAGGTTGGGTTTCCCGGTTTATGCGATGGAATGGTATGATGCCAAAGCTGATGAGTTTACCCCTGGTTTTAAAGAGCTTGGCTTTTTACCTGAAGCATTCCTGAATTTGTTAGCCATGTTAGGCTGGAATGATGGCGGTGATCAGGAAATATTTACGCTGGATGAATTGGTTGAGAAATTCTCGATAGAGCGTGTGAGCAAAGCAGGTGCTAAGTTTGATTACGAAAAAGCAAAATGGTATAATGCGGAGTGGATCAAAAAGCTGAAAGCTGAAAGGTTAAAGGAGAAAGTGATTGCTGTGTTTGCCGATAAAGGTGTTACTGTGGCTGATGATGCTTACTTGCTAAAAGTGATTGACGCGGTTAGGGAAAGGTGTGTTTTATTGCCTGACTTTTACCAACAGGCTTCTTTTTTCTTCGAAGTACCTAAAGAGTATGATGTAAACTCCGTTAAACCGAAATGGAACGAGGCTAAGAATGATTTCTTTAATGTGCTGACAGGCCTATTGAAGAATGAAGCATCTATTGATGCAGTTGCATTTGAGGCACAATTTAAAGCCCTGATGGAAGAGAAAGCCTTAAAAGCAGGTGATGTGATGCTGCCGTTCCGCATTATGCTGGTGGGTGGTAAGTTTGGTCCGCATGTGTTTGATATTGCTGCTTTGTTGGGTAAGGATGAGACGATTAGGAGAATTGAGTTGGCTTTGGGGGTGTTTAATAATTAGCACTTTTACCCTTTGTCATCCTGAGGAACGAAGAATCTTCTAAAACATGCATCCTTCGCTTTGCCAATCGAACAAGATTCTTCGTTCCTCAGAATGAAACAATTTTTTTAATATAATGCTTCGTTTCTCAGCAGAGATATTCTCGTTTGAATAAAGTATTTTGTTCGCTCATTGCCGCTGGGCTACTACTTTTTTCTTGATAAAAAAGGTAGCAAAAAATCAAGACGGAAAAAACCTTCTGCCCACAAGGCCAGCTCCCGGCCCGGTTTTCCGTCGGGCCTTTGCGCTCATGGTTTATCTTACTCATTGCCATTGGATTTAGTTAACGGTTGAAAAGTTAAATAGATATGGCTTCAGCCTAAAATGTAAATTTGGTATTGCAGTGAGCATGGACACTTTTGCCAGTTCAAGTGTCCACACTTGAACTTAAATTTTTTTAAGCGTCCACGCTTAAACTAATGATTTAGTGAGCGTGGACGCTCACAAGGAATAGCATTCAAGTGTGGACACTTGAATAGGCGGGGGATTATGCTTACTTATTGATAATCAAATATTTATAAATATATACTTTTTCAAATTTCTTTCCACCTTATCCCGAACTCACGTTAATTACTTAGAACTCCGTTTAATGAGGCGTGGTTGGCCTGGTTAAGATTATCAGGATTATCATGAAAGCAGTACTTACCATAAAGTAGGAAATAAACAAAAAGCCCATAATTTTGATGTCTTTCTCCTCGACTTCAATATCGCTCACATCGTCTATCGGTAAAAGAGACCTTAATAAAATCATAATTAATACGGCTAAAGATAAAAAACATATTATAAATGTGTTTTTAGAATCAGAAATAAAGTTTTTATGTAGCCATATTTTTAAGACCAACAAAATATCGATAAAATTTAGCAATAATATCCCCGTAATACCTAAACAAAGATTAAAGTACGGTGTCCCGTCAGGTCTTCTGCTTTTTATACTTTGATAAACAGCAGCAAAAAAGTATTTTATTTTTTCCATAATAATATTAAAGTGTCATTGTCCCTCTCGCCAGTTCAAGTGTCCACACTTGAACTTAAATTATTTTAAGCGTCCACGCTTAAAGTGATGGGTGAGCGTGGACACTCACAAGGAATAGCATTCAAGTGTGACACTTGAATAGGCGGTTTTAAGTGCCAAGTGTACCACCCTGTTTCACTTGTGCCGTGATACAGTTAATTGGTTGATTTCACATAAATCTAAAATCGTAAATCCGAAATCTAAAATCGCATCACTTCCACCTAAAGCTTTTAATCATCACATTCATATCCTTCTTCACAAAATCAAGTACGGGTTGGATAGAATCAAGCTTGGGTTCGGAGTTAAAATATAGGGCACCGCGGATGTAGTTGTGGGTGCTATCTGTAAGAAAAAACTGAGCGGATGAAGCGGCATTGCCATTGATGGTATAATAGATACCGAAGATCTTTTTGTCGGGGTAATAGATGAGCGCCTGATCGATACCTGTTGATTTTACAGTATGCTTAAAGGCGAAGGAGTGCGCGTCCTCTATCAATTCATTAAATACCTTGCGGGATGTGATGCTCTCATAGCTTAAATGTAATGTGCCATTAAACTGCGGGAATTGCATGTTTAACAGGTATTTCATGTTGATCAGCTTTTTATTGCCATTTGGCGCCGAGTTTGAATCGGGTACAATATTGGCGTAGGCCGGATATAAAAAAGTGAATGGATATGGGCCGTTATATTCAACGTATTGTTTTTGAGGGAAAACGATACGGTAATATCCACGCGGCTTTGGCGAATAATCGTGGTTGCTGTTGCTACAGGCGCTAAAAAGTAAAGTAGTGATCAGCAATAAGCCAAATATCCTCATAAATTCATTGTTTGTGAGTTCCATATCTCCCACGATTTTTCAGCCTGCAAGGTAAGCATTTCATAGCCATTTTTAATCCGGGCGCCTTGTTCTTCGCCTTTCTTTAAAAACAGGGTTTTTTCAGGGTTATAGATCAGGTCGTACAATAAATGCTGCGGGGTGATTAGCCCATAAGGAATATTCGGGCATTCATCAAAATTAGGCGATGTGCCTAAAGGGGTAGTATTGATGATGAGTTTATTCTTAGTAAAATGATGCGGTTTCAAATCCTTAAACAGGATATTGCCGGGATGTGGTTTACGGGTAACAGTTGTAATATTGATGCCAAGATTATCCAGCACACATTTTACCGCTTTGGCAGCACCGCCATCGCCTAAAATCAGGGCACCTTCCATGTCTTCTCTTAACAAAGGTTTTAACGACATTTCGAAACCGTAAATATCGGTGTTAAAACCCTCCAGTCTGAAATCGTGACCCTTTACACCAACTTCTCCCAAAAAGGAAGCCAGCACCGGGCTTTCAGCAACTACCCGGATACAATTTACGGCGCCGGCATTTTTAGCGTCATGCTCAATCCAGTCGAGGTATTTAATTACACTTACTTTATGCGGGATGGTAACATTCAAGCCACACATATCGGGATGCAGGTCGAGCATGTCCTGCAAATCTTTAATATGTTCAATAGGATAAAGGTCATATTGAGCATCCTTGATGTGCAGTTTCTCAAACTTCTCGGTAAAATATTTTTTTGAAAACGAATGTGTAAGCGGAAAACCTATTAGCCCGTATTTTTTCATGATGCAATGTTAAAATAACAACTGAATATTTCTTTAAGTTGTTTAATAAATAATGAAAAAATTACAGATTCAAAAAGTTTTCCAGATTGCCCTTGTCATTTTCATCGGAAAGCTTTTTGAGATTTTTGTCCTTTTTGACATCGCTTACCGGGCTATTTACATAAGCGAGCAATGTTTTAACTCCATTAAGGGTGATTATTTTAACATCGTTAGCCTTGGTTTCCAGCGCGTATTTAGCCATCGAGGTCATATAAAGCAGCATCAGGTTAACATTGCCTGAGAGGTATTTTATGGGAGCTTGCTCCAGCGAAAAAGTATAATCAGGTGTGCCTTCCATCCACCGCATTACAAATTGCCCTGCTTTTAAACGGACAGGAATGTTTTGATCGATGGGGGTAGATAACAGGAAATTAGCGGTTTGCAATACAGCGCTGTCTGCCAATTTATAATCGCTGTCTTTATTAAATTTATAATGGTCGAACTTGGGCAGATTTTGGGCAAAACATGTACCGGCTGAAAGAATGAGCAGAAAAAATATGGATAGCTTTTTCATGCGATAATCAGTTTAATTCGATGCGAAAAGTTGCTTTTTAAAGTCAATTATTGGTTAAAAATGAGCTTTTAAATGGTGAAAAGTATTAATAAGCTTTATTTTTTATCACAAAGATGCCTTAAAATTACCATTTCTTTTACAAAAAATGATCAAAAGTATCACTTCTGATACCCAGTCGCAAAGTTTCTAACGGTATTACATCGGCAGGCGCAATATTGCCTAAACTTACATTGGAGCCAATTAATTTAATAAACCAAACCTGCTGCGCTTTTTGCGGTGCTTCCCAAATAATGGTTTCTTCGGGTATCTGGGTTAATATCTCATCCACCAATCCTTGCCTTACTTCTCCCGAATCACGATAGATACCCACGTTCCCACTTTCGCGGGCCTCGGCGATCACTTTCCACGAGCCCGCCTCTATTTCGGCCTGCATCAACTTGATCCATTTATAAGGGGCAAATATCTTCTGTACATCTTTTGAACCTACTTCAGATATTACGGTGAAGTTTTCGCTTAGCTTACGTATGTATTCGCATTTAATGTCATGCTCAATAGTGATAGAGCCATCGGATACTTCCACATACTGCATTTGGTATTTATCCAGTATTTTGCAATAATCGTCAAACTGGTTACGGATGATAAATGCCTCAAACAAAGTACCTCCAAAGTATACCGGCAAACCTGCTTCGCGGTATAAAGCCAGTTTTTCATCAAGCTTTGGCGTAACGAATGATGTGGCCCAGCCTAGTTTAATAATATCGCTATGTACACCGGCGACCTCGATAAAATCCTCGGCCTGGCGTACGCTCAGGCCTTTATCCATAACCATGGTGATGCCACTGTTTCGGGGTTTAACAGTGCGCTCGGGGATATTATTGATGTGATAGTTCATAAAAACAAAGTAGGTAGCCTAATGCTAATAAATATACGGCCGCAAAGTTCAAAAAAAAAACCAAAAAGCAAGGTAAGTTTTTGGTTATATTGAGTTGAATAAGTTGAATAGTTAATTGAGTGAGTAGTTGTCATTTTCGTAACCACTCACTCAATCAACTAATTCACCACTCACTATCGTGTGTAACGATTGATAATATCTACGATCACTTTATTTTTTTGTAGTTGTGGCAGGTAATCGTACAAAATGTAATGCTTTTCGGGGTCTGATGTTAAGGCTAATTCTAGGT
>Ga0302301_1000746_pt1 | contig 12286 bp, 10 predicted proteins | sample III_Palsa_E1_2_FD_194544 | JGI IMG/M metagenome (GOLD analysis project Ga0302301, IMG submission 194544) | Peat permafrost microbial communities from Stordalen Mire near Abisko, Sweden - III_Palsa_E1_2 | ecosystem: Environmental > Terrestrial > Soil > Palsa > Peat permafrost | place: Sweden... | reverse complement strand
CTTTCTCTATTTCTTTTTTTCCCGTGCACATTTGCTACACACACAAACACAGAGAAAGAGAAAAAAATGGCAGTCGATGCTTTCTTTCGCTCCAAAGAAAGTGAAAAGGAAATGCTCAGAAAGGCTTTTTATCAGATCAGGGATACCTTTCTTGAAACCATTTTCGGTGGTCCATCGTCTAATAGCTCTTGCTTCGTGTCACTCATTCAGGAATATGCCTTGCCTCACTTGAGAAACAAGAAAACCCCATTCTCTCATGTGCAAGACTTGACATCTCTTTTGAATGAAATGCAAGAATTGATGAGAGGCCTTCGTGAAGACTTTGAGGTCGGCGACTTGTCGGCAAAAATGCTTCTTGGGTCTGGTGGTCATTCTGCTACGCCTCTTCAGAAGATAGCATTGTTTTATGGGTCGTTCGACATCTTTGAGCTTTTGATTCATCTGGAAGATCATGTAGACAGGCACACTCATTGCCAAGAAGATGACATTTTGTGCGAAGAGTTCAACCTGGCAGAATGGGCTGTTCTCTGCTATCATTTTCGTGTTGTAGAGGCAGGATCCAGGGATGCACAGCTTGCCAGCAAAATTATGAGAGACAACTCCCTCAAAAATCTGCGCTTCCTCATGATCAAGAGGCCGGGGTTGTTCAAGGAGCTAAATCCTTCCGATGACACGAGTAGTTTCTACAAGCTGTGTTTGTTAGGATATCATTCTCTTGCCGAGGAACTTGTCGACAAGAACTTGATCACTCTCCAGTCGCTCAATTCTCGTTCTCGTTCATTCAAAAACATCTCCCTTGTGTCTAGCATGGGCAGAAACACGATAATTGATCCCATGGACGACAGCGAAGATGAAGATTATGACGAATATTCCCACTTGTTTCGTGCTTCTGGGTGCAAAACAGATGTCGTGACAGAGTTCACCCCTGTAGAATGCCTGATGACAGGATTGTCTACCTCGAATGTAGAAGGTAGAAGTCTTTTGTCGAAAATCATCAAACATCCACTTTTGGATGTCACAAAGCATCACTTCATGAGAATAATGCCAGCCTCGTTGGTCGAAGAATTCTTGCTTCTTATTTCTAGGCAGGATTTTAGTGAAACCGTTTGCTGGATGAGGACAAACGATCACACCAACAACGACAACTCGGACATTCGCCTGGCTTCCATCATTGCCTACTGTGGCGAGAACAGAAGTGACGGAAGAGAGATGATCTCTAAAATCTTCAATGTTTTCGAGAAGAAGTCGTGGTCGTTCAACTCGCCTCCAAAGAAAGTGATTGATATTAGCTATCACTTCGTGGTGAATTTCAATCCTCAGCAGTGGCTTCCCGTGCTTCTTTTGAAACACCCACAAGAATTTGTTGCTCGTTTTCACACTTGGACTCATGTGAAACCATTTAGTCAGTGCCAGTTTCTCTTCAACTACAACTGTATGACTGTACTGTCCATGATATGTCTGCTGAGAGACAAGGTTAGCTTAGAAAAAGTGTTTGGGATGAGCTCTGAACTTTTTGAGCGGGGAAATCCAGATGATAGCATAGCACAGAGACTCGTGCACCTTGAACCAGAACTCAGAAGCTTTTTTTCTTTTCCAAAACTACTTGCTAGCAACATCGATTTGGAATTTAGGCCTGTTGATTTCGTTCTCTCCGGCTACATCAAAAGCAACTTCCCTGCTCTCTATCCATCTCGCGCTGTCGAAATTTACATGTCAGATTTTCAGAACAAGACCATTGACAAAGTTGTGGGTGAGATCTACGAAAGACTTGGTCCTGCGAAATTCAAAGATCAGAGAGGATTGATCACTCTTATCGGAAAAACAAGCACACCCATGACACGGATGCCAAAGGAGAAAGAGGCGGCGAATTCTTCTTCTTCTTCTTCTTCTCCACTGAAAGAAAGAAAGAAATTGGAAACATCAATGCCTGACGAAAACATTGCATCCCCCCGGAAACCAGATACTGCACCACTGTCTGCGCTTATTCCCAAGGCCACTCTTTCCTTGAGTCCGGTGCCAAAGAAAATTGGTAATGGGATTGTAAAATCAAAACAAAATAACAAGACATCATCTACAAAGAAAGACATTGTCATTGATAGTGGTGTTGTTGTTGTTGTTGTTGACAAGTCTTCTTCGATTCTGAAAAAATAAAAAAAAGTTTCCACCTTCCTTTTCCCTCTCTTTTTCTTTTTTTTTCAAGCAAAAAATGTCAACTAGGCAGCAAGTTCACGAAAGACCTATCGCCGACATACACAATTTCGGTGGTCAGAGGTCTAGTAATCAACAACCTCTCAAAGAACCTCCTATTCCAGATGGAATTCTCTATGAGAGATCCACTGTGCTGTTTAAAATCAGTCTTACAACCACCGAGCTATTTAAATTTCAGGCATCTGCTCCAGTGCAATGGAAAAAAGGTGGCGCGACAGAAAAACAATGGAATGAATTCATCACACCTTTGATTGAACTGTGGAAAAAATACAACAAGGGTGGTGGAGTGACATCTTATTTTTCTCTTGTCACTTGCAGCTCACAAACAGAATCAATCTTGGAATCGAGTGTTTTCTTGACAGAACTGCACACTTTACTCATGAGAATATCATGTAACTTGGAAGAACATAAGATGAGCATCATTCATGACACTGAGCAGAGTGCACTCATAATAACAAAGGAAAAGAAAGCTGAAGGTGGCGGTGTTGGTGATTGTGTTGAAGAAAAACAAGAAAGATAAAATAAATTTCATTTGCACTTTTTTTTTTCTTCTTATTCGGTTCTCTTTATTTCAGTGAGTGTTCTTCCATTTTCTTTGTTGTTTTTGTTTATTCTGTTCATGATGTTTATGTGATGGCACTGACTGATACATCTCATGTGATCACCCTGATAAATTTGGCTTTCATCATTCTCGGATAAAACAGCACCAAGAACGTATAGTTTAAAGCGAATGTTGTAATTTACTGACAGTCCTGCCTCTTTCCAGTTGTTTATGCGGCCTTTGAACTTACTGCCATCTACAGAGATATACGCGTGTGATTTTTTCGTAGGATCTGCAACGATGGATTGCCAGTGCCCAACATCACCCACTGCCATTCCCATAACTTTGTAATTCAAGTACCCGAGAGGCATTTGATCAAACAATCTTCCGAGTTCTGGTTCGTTCATTAACATAGGATGTGTAAGACTCAAAATTCCAGTTTCTGGTTGTATCTTTTTCGAGATAGGATCATCGCGTCTTAAATAGTCTGTGTGATAGAATAAAACTGGTGGCAAAGAGATGGTAAAGTCGACACACTTTGTTTGTGAATTACATCGATTGCATTTAAATATTTTTGGAGATTCTGCGACGACAGCTTCAAAATTTATATCGCTGAGATTTCTAGAACGTTTGACTGGTTCCATTTTACAATATTTATTAAAGCCATTGCACTTGCACGTGTAAACAGAATAAGATATGATTTCTGTTCGTTCTCCAAACCACTTATCAGAACGGTCCATGGTGTATTGTACAACATCGTCGTTTGGATGACCAAAAACTCCTCCTCTGTGACCCTCGTCAGCTGGAAAGAGTGCGTCTAGTAAAACAGCGCACAGCTCAGCAGGATCTGCCTGTCGAAAGTGCACCCCGTTTTTTATATTTGAGCTCAAGAGATGTTCACACAATCCCATAATAAAATTTTTTCCCGTTTTATCTTTTCCTCTCACCACTTCCAAATGATGTGGCCATATTTTAGCCAGGTCATTTGGATCGGCCTTGTTTTTATCTTCGACCAATTTCCACAAAACGTGGGAGAATGATTCCTTGTCTCTCTCAAAAATGCGTTTGAGTATCTCATCCTCGGTTTTTGGATCGAGATTAAAGAAATATCTCCTGACAGACCACAAACAATCCAAGAATGACTCGATAAAACAGTGATTGCTATAAGGTAGCATCCTGACTGTTCGTCCTACCAACCTAGAAGCTTGTGCTTCTTTTCTGTATTGCTCCATGGAATGCACGTGTTGATGTTTTTTCCCCGGAAGAAAAAAAAAAGAAAGAGAAAAAGAGAAAAAGAGAAAAAAGCAGTGTCGCCCTGAGAAAAAAATACAAGAGAAGTATAATCCAAAAATGTTTGTTTTAATTATTTTCTCTTTCCTTTTCCTGATTTTGAATGAAAGTGAAGTCCAAAGCAGATGAAACATGACAAAAGTACATGACTTTGATGCATTTGGTTATGATTTTTAATAAAACAACAAAATCTCCGAGGTGATGACATTGTTGATTTCCACACCCAAAAGCAGAAAAACAAGGGGGTGAAGAATGTCATGACCGTGAATAAATAATTTCATAACCATGTTACAACGAAGGCAATCATTTAAATATCCAATGTCACGAAGCCTATTTTTAAAAAAAATTGCATGATTCTCAAACATTTTTTTTTCTTTCTTCGGACTTTTTTTTTCTTTTATCGCCCCTAAAAAAAGAACACACCATCACAACCATCATAAATACCTTTCTCTTCTTGATTTGAAATCATCGGTGGGTGTCTATCTTTTTTCTCGTTTGTCTTTCTCCTCTTTCTCCTCTTTCTCACCTCTCTCTCTTTTCTTCTCGTTCTTCTCAAGAAATGGAACAGCATCCTTCTACTACCAAGACTGCTGTCGATACTACTACTGCTACTACTTCTACTGGAGAGGCACTTGTTGCCAAGACTCATCTCGAAGCTGTGGCTATCCTCATCGGACAACTTGCTATCTCAAGCAAGTCATTCACCAACAGCATCATATCTCAACAAAACATCCTCAAGTCCATCATCGAGGGAGAAGAGTACACCAACGACAAGAAAGAGGAGCTGTACTGCAACCTCGCCAGGCTCCTCGACAAGCACGAGTCATCTATCACCGCTGCCGTGGATGTCTTCTGCAACAACCTGAGCGTCAAGGAGTTTCTTGATGACGAGGAAACTTCAGAAGTGTGCAAGGGCATAACATTCGCGTTCACCAGCAAGAAGAAGCTCACTGCCTTGATCGCCGAGAACGCCGCCTTGAAAGAGAAGCTCGCCGTTGCTACTAACCTTCCAAGGGGTGTCATGAAGGGGGTTGCCTTTGGAACCAGCTCGTCATCTTCCTCTGCCCCAAGAGACCACGAAGACGAGGTCGAAGCCAATCTCGAACGTGCATCCGTCAACCGCTCCAATCTCTCGAAGTCTTCCCCTACAAACAAGAGGAAAATGGACAATCGCATCCAAGACGAGAATGGTGATGATGACGATGACGACAACGAGGATGATGACGATCGCAACAAAAACCGCCGCGGCAACAGTTCTTCTTCTTCAAAGTCCGTCGCTTCGCGTGGAAAGACATCTTCCAAGCTTGAATCAGCCGATGACAGTGCTCACGATGATAACGACGACGGCGGCGACGACGGTGGTGCCGGTGATGAGATCATGCATGATCTCGGCAATTACAGCTCCACCGGAAACGTGAGGAAAAACAAGAGAAAATCCCGTGCGTTCAAGAGTGCTCCTATTGCGTCTAACGAAGACGAGGATGCTGGATGCGAAACTGAGTATGAACCCGAAGACGAGACTTCTACCGACAGAACCAAGGGCAAGAAGCATCGTTACTACAACACAATCACCAGGGCCTTCTCCACCTGCACCAAGAAGAGCAAGCTGAGCAAAGAGGAACAGGAAGAGTTCTTCATCAAGCTCACCATCTTGTACTTCAAGAAGATCTTCAAGGCCATCCTCGCTGTCCCAGCCTTCAAGAACATCACCAACAGCAACGCTACTCGCCTTACCACCATCTTCTTCGTCACCATGATCAACCCCTTGGAGAAGAAGAGGGTCTGGGATCTTGCCGTGCTGTTCTTCGAGTCCCTGCCAGAGAAGTTCACCCCCGACTTCACCAACAACATGTCCAACATCTTTGAGCGTGGCCTCGAGTACCTCATGGAGTTCCCCATGGCCGGTGGAGTCAACTCATTTGAGGTTCTACACAAGGCCTGGACCAAGAACATAGAGTCTGGTCTGGACGCCAACAAGTTTCCTGCTTGCATGTTCTTCGCCCAGGATCCAGTGGGTCTTCTCGGCACCGTCTTCATGTCTCTGACCAAGGAGCGCAACTTCGCCATCGGCAGAAACCTCGATTCTCAAAAGAACTTTATCCGCACCACCAAGGGATTCTACGACAAGAACGTCTCCAAGGCCAAGAGCCCAGCTGCTGGAAACTGTCGCATCATCTCCACCAAGCAAAACATCTTCAAGGGTTACCCGATCTTCCACTACAAGCACAAGAACGGCGGAGGCAGCAAGTACGTCGAGACCTGGAATCCTGTTACCAGTCCGAACAGGCACATCGACTATTCTACCGAGTTCCCTGTCGTGATGCATGCAGATATTATCGGCTCGTTGATCAGGCTGATGTCTGAGTTCTTCAACAATCGTGGCATAACTGGGTTTGATTCCCTCTTCCCGCCCACTTTCGAGAGAGCGGCATTCGACAAGACTTGCAAGATTCTCAAGAAACACATCGATGACATACAAGATGCCACTGCCATGCACAATAACAACAACAACAGTAAGAGCAATGACAGAAAAGATGATGAGGAAGATGAGCAATATTCATCTCCCCCTGTCACTCCAGAAAACCAGAAGCGAAAGGGACAGGCCAAGACTCCAGGAAAGCCTGCCAAAGATTTCAGCATGAACGGGACGTCCGATGATGAGAGCGGGAGCGATTCTTCTTTGGGGAGCGATCAAGACGAAGAAGCAGAGAGTACACCTTCAATCGATCGTCGTCGTCATCCTGCTGCTGCTGATGCCACCAAGACTTCGAGGATTACTACCTCTGTGCCCACTACCGAGCAAGAGGAGAACGACAAAGAACAAGAAGAGGAAGAACACCGTTCAGACGAAGATGGCAAAGAAACTCACTCTGGGATGAAAGTGTCTGATCATGATGATGATACCTCGGAAAAAGAAGCCATTGTCGTTGCCACGATTTCTACTCCTCCAGAAATTCCAGCTGAACCTGTCATCGTCGCCGAGGCTGGACAAGATGTCCAGGAGCCACCCAAGAAGAAGCTCAAGTCTTCGTCGTCATCTTCCCAGGTTACTACTGCTGCTGATTCTGTGGATGATGTCGCTTCTCAAACAGCAAAGAAATCCAAGCAGCAACAGAAGACGCAGCCAGAGAAAACTCCTGTTGGAACTAGATCCAAGACACCAAAACAGAAGAACACAGCAGCGTCCACTAAAGTCGAGGTCGTGCCACTCAAGTCTGACAATGTTCTTCAATTCGAGGGAGACGAGACTGTGGAAACAGCGAAAGGGGCAGAGGAGACAGCAGTGAGCGTGGCGCAAGAAGAAGCCGAGGATCTAAATGACGGGTTTTAATAACAACAACAGCAAATGCTTTCTTTGTCTTTTTCCCTTTTCAAAAAAATAATCTGGAATGCAAGTGATTGTTTTTTTTTCTTCTTTGGTCGTGAAAGATGTGACGTCCAAAAAATAAACATACAAACAATTTTTCATTTCTATTTCTCCCTTGTGTTCTGTTGATTCTTTTTTTTCTATTCTAGATTCTCGTCACATAACTTGAGATTTTCCTGGTTTCTTTTTTTCGTTCTCGTGAATGTCTGAAATCTTAGGAAGAAGATTATTTTATGCGTCGGCGAGTGGCTCTTTATCTAATGTGTCATCTCTGTTGAGGGACCATCCAGAGATCGATGTCAACTGGACAAACACCGATCATTATAGTTCACTTCACACTGCTTCAATCAGAGGTCACGTTGAAGTCGTCAAACTGCTTTTGGCTCACCCTGCCACCAATGTCAATGTCCAAGACCATGGTGGAGAAACTCCCATTTCACTTGGTTGTGAGAATGGCCACGTAGTTGTTGTTCAATTGCTGCTGAAGGATCCTCGAGTAGATGTCACACTTGCCGATAAATATGGCTTCACTCCACTGTGGAATGCATCTTGGGGTGGACATCATGAAGTGATTGAGTGGCTCATTGCAAGTGGCAGAGATCTGGGAGACATCGAGAACAAGAAAGGGAAACCCTGGGCTGGTGGCAAAGACTACACAGCCCTTGAAATTGCAAGAGAGAGGAACAAGACTGAAGCTGTGTCCGTACTGGAAAGATTCCTGGCCAACCCAACACAGACTCGTCATGAGGTTCGTGTGAAGCTTGGGGTGCTGGATGCACTGGCTGCTGAAGTCTTTGCCTTGACAGTTTTCTTGTGTGATAACTTTCTTCAACACAAGCCAGCCTTGAACTCTGCCGCCTTTCGCTTCTTCACTATTGCCAAGAGGATGCCCATGGAGCTGCAGATGATCCTGTGTCATCGTGCAGTGGGCTCAATGAAGCAGAACATTCTTCTCAAGGACTCTGAGCCTGCCTTTAGATCACTCGCTTTGATTTTTTCTTCGGCTAAATTCGAATGAGTTTTTTTCTTTTTTTTCTTCTTTTTTCTTCAAAAAAATAAATAAAACAAAAACTTCAAAAACATCTTCATCATCTTCTTCACTTCCTTCATTTAGCAGCAGCAACATCATCGACCACACCACCACCTTTTTCATAATTAATCATCATGGAGAGATTTCTTTTTGGTAGACCGAGTTGTGAAAAGGGGTGGTCTAACCCAGAACAATTTGACGAAGAACTCACAGCTGCAAGAAAAAATGCATCTAACGGAGGAAAAAGAAAGAAGTTGGGATCATCTTCGTTGTTATCAAAACCATCATCATCACTATCTTCTTCAGCTCAAGACGGCAACAACGGAGGAGATGGCGGTGATACTGAAACATCGAGAGAGTTTGGAACAGATGACATCGAACGACCTTTCAAGAAGGCAAGGAAACAACAACCAACAGAAAAGCAATCAACTTCTTCTAAAAAGAGTAAGATGTTGCCATTTGAATATCCTCTGAAAGACAAACCAAATGATGTGGCGACAACAACTGTTCCAAAAATAAAAGGGATTGTCCCGGCCACCGGAAAGAAATGGAAAGAAAGTGATGCACAGCCACTGCCCTCTGGAAATCCAAATGTCACGATCGTCAAGAGCAGGATAGTTCAACAGCTGCCACTTTCAGAAGATGAAAAAGAAGAAGAAGAAGAAAATAAAAAAGAAAACAAAAAGGAAAGGAAAGCGGAAAAGTTCATCGATATCCTTATTCCCGACAAGCAAAAAGAAGAAACATCTCTATTTGAAGAATATGGCATGCTTGAAGAAGATGGAGGCGGAGGTGGAGGAGATCCAGAAAACGAAACAGAAAACGAAACAGAAAGTATAGACCTCTTGTTGCACGAAGCAGATAATGCATTTGGTCTTGCTCAAGATGATAAACCAAACTGTCCTCTCTGCAAACTTGCAAAAGAAAGAAAAAACACAAGTGATCTAAAACCCGCAATAAAGAAACTTGACACCCTTTCCTTTGTTTGTGTAAAACAGGATCATATTTACAGAGCACAATCCATGTCTGACAGTTATAATGCTCTCATAACTGTTCCCCAAAACGAAATCATAAACAAGATGATCAGACTCAAGCCTGCCAACAAAGACAATATCTTAAAATCATATCCATATTATACAGACCTCACTCCAAAACAGGCATGGTTTCATTCAAATGCCATGCACGACAAGACAAACGACAATTATACTCTCATCAAGACTGATCTTTACAATGTCATTCAAATGTCTGTCAGAAGAGAATGCTGGGTGAGAAATAAAATCACTGGTGCGATCAGGGTGGACAAGGAATCACTCGACGAACTCAGGAAGTGGGAATTGATGGAAAAGAGTTTGAGAACAAAGGGACCCAACAACCCTTACTTTGCTTCAAACCCAGCAGCAACAGCCATGATGTCAACTGCTTTATCAAGTTCGTTCTCTGTTCATGCGAGTGTCACCGTTGCACCACAACTTTCTCTGAAGGGATTGCTTTCAAGATAACAATCAGCAAATATATTTAGATAAAATAAAAAAATAACCCCCACCCAAAAACACTCTATTCTCTCTCCTTTTTCTTTTTTTACTCGCCTTTCGGATATTATTGCTCTTTCGTATTATTCCTCTTGTGATGTCTGGCACAGAAGAAGGGCAACCCACCATTCAAGAATTCAATGATAGATTGAATGACTTACAGGTATCCTGGGTCTCGGAAGTGTTAGATAAATTTCCAGAGTTTGATATTAACGCTGTTGATGATACTGGCAAAAGTGCATTGTGTTGTGCATGTGAACATCCTACCAGGGCTGATATACTGAGAGTTATCATAAATCACCCTGACATCAGAATAAACGACCACGCATCCTGTAGATTCAAGAGAAATAGCCACACATCCTATACTAATGGATTTACTCCTCTTATGATAACAGGTTCGCATGACAACTTGACTTTATTCAAGATATTGATTTTAGACATCCGAACAGACTTGAACACTCTTTCGGGATCAATGCACCCTCTTTTGTATTGGTTGTCGATGTGGGGAAAGGCAGATGCTATAGAAATGATGATTGCGAGCGGAAAACCTTTTGGATTAAACAAAGTTCGTGGTGACATGAGAAAGGATGATCAAAAGACTGTTCTAGAGATTTCTCGTGACCAAAAAATTACTGAGGTCGTGTCTATTCTCGAAAGATACACACTTCATCCAGAAGAAACCAGATTCTCGTGCATGAAAAAGATATTTCCAAATGAGATGGCTGCGAGTGCATTTGCACTTGTCGTGTTTGAATGTGACGGGTTGCTTAGACTCAAACCAAATGTTTTCACTGTCACTCGTGCATTTGAGTGCGCTGCTGCCAGATTTATCGCCATAAATAGATGTCTTCCTATCGAATTACAACATCTGATCTGCAACACATATGCTGGTCTGACAAAGGGGTTCATAGCTGTGGACAAATCAGAGGATGCTTTCAAAAAATTGGCAAGGTGTTATGTTAAATGAAAAAAAAGAAAAAAAAAAGAAAGAAAAAGAAAGAAAGAAAAATGCACTTGTGATATTTGCTGTCATCTCTTTTTTATTTCATTCGTTTTACTTTATTTGTTCAATCGCAGTCATGTTTAAACCAGATAACGGCAATGACCAACGCATTATTCTCCTGTAAACCGGAATCTTCATGATGATGTGGTTCGTCGGATGTTCGTTCTTCGCTTCACAGTCTTGGCACATGTCAAAATCATCACAATCCGTGCATTTGTAGCGAATTCCATGAATAGGACTTTGCTCACAAATATCGCATGTCACTCTGGCGTGGATAGGTCGATCACGATCATCTAATTCACGAACAAGTTTGTTGGGGTTGACAGGAATCGTCAACGTAATTTTATAAACATCTTCTTCTTCGATGTTATCATCTTCGTTTATAGGAATGAGCACGACACCGCCACCAGACATCTTTGGTGGCAAAAAATGAAAAGTGACTTGTTTGTCATGATAAAAAGGAGCAAAGTTTGCGAATGAATGTGTGTGTCTTTTTCATTCTATTTTCTTTTTTGTGCGTTCCTCCCAAAAAATACATTTTTTCTTTGTGCTCGATAAAAATAGAAAAGGGAAAAACAGATGTTCTCGAAATTTTTCAAAGTGGATCTTTCGAAAGATTTGTCGATTGAAGGCTGTATTCAATTTCAACACAATGATGCAAACATCACATGCGAATTTACCAATCACTCTACCTCAAAGACAGAGAAATACAAAGATTCGTTGACTGCTCTGATGCCAAACAAACCAAACGAGGGTACTATAAACATGATCAGTTCAGTCGTGAACAAAGCTTTTGACGAAGCGTGCAAGTGGGCCGACAAGAAAAGGAAGCCAAATGGAATGAAAGTGAAAATTGCTGAACTTGTAGATTCTTGTGGACAGTTGTTGTTGGTTTGTGAGAAAAAATGAAAAAAATAAAAAAAAACGGCTAAGATATTTTTGTTTCTTTTTCTTTTCTTTCATGCATTTTTTTTTGAAAAAAGAACAACAACATTAATCATATTTGTTATCAGTGTCTGGCTACATCATGTAGATGGCAACAGCAGTGGGAGTAGCCTCACAAAATTCAGAATGCTTCTTTTCAAGATCCTTGAATCCTTTGGCCTTTTGCTTGTTAACTTCATCCCAAACAGCATCATAAACTGTGACCCATCGCATGGCATTTTCATCCGTATATCCGAAGGTCATCACTTTCTCCATGGCACCCCACAAAGCAGCCAGCTTCCTGATTCTGGTTCCAAATTGATCCCATCCCTCTCGACTCAAACTTCCATCCGCAATGTAATCACGAATCAACTTGAAATAGGCTCTGAGATGG
>Ga0302301_1000737_pt1 | contig 12456 bp, 11 predicted proteins | sample III_Palsa_E1_2_FD_194544 | JGI IMG/M metagenome (GOLD analysis project Ga0302301, IMG submission 194544) | Peat permafrost microbial communities from Stordalen Mire near Abisko, Sweden - III_Palsa_E1_2 | ecosystem: Environmental > Terrestrial > Soil > Palsa > Peat permafrost | place: Sweden... | reverse complement strand
ACAATGTTGGACCCTCGTCCTACGCGGGAACTAGTTTGTATGCCGACGCGACGGGCCAGTTTATTGATGCTCCATTCGGTTTCTGCGCAAATTATGACTTCACTTTTACATTGACTCAATTAATACGAATTCAATGGAATGGAAACAATTACACAGTCAGGCAGAATAATTTCACAATCACGGGCAGCAGTGGTCACGGAGCTATTACTAATGGCAATGACATTTCTGGGTCGCGTTAGAATGAAACACTTGGCTCTACTAGTCTTTGTTACTATTTCCCTTTCGCTGAAAGGCGAATGTACAAGGTCGACAGCAGATATTCTGTCAAGCATCGTAAAAGATCGATTTGTACTTGAACATGGTCGGGCATCATTCTCGGAAAAGTGGCTACACCGCATGGGCGACTCAGCGGCGGAATGCCTTATTCAGAGCTATAGCTTGGAAGATCTCCGAAGCGAGCGCATGCTCGAAATGGCAACTTCGATCATATCTGATTCGTTTGCAGTTCCTACCCTAATCGAGCGCAATCCGGATAGACGCCCAAAAACTAGTCTGCTGCTATTAAACTATCTAGTTGTCACTCGAACTGGTCCGAGTGACGCTATCTCAGCAGCTAACAATCTCATCAAATACCTTTCAGACCTACATTTGGAATCAGACGCCGGCGAAGTCGATAAAAAACGCAATTAGTCGTGACTCCTCCTTGCTGCGTTATTTCTGTCAAATATTGGAGGTTGGATTAATCGTGGGCATCAGCAACATTTATTATCTGCTGGCCATGGTCAAGAACTAGTATCCAAACTTGGCGTCTGGGCAACATACAAAGATTCTGTCCTGGAAGAAACAGATTTGCTTGCGTTCATGACGTTTACTTTACGGACTGTTTCATGCCGCGCTGCAAGATAGAGCGGTCGCAGTCTGCTGTTGCTAATCTGAGGTGGCAAGGCGCTCCCTCACTTCAAGGTCAAAGTATTGAGTTCCAAATAATTTGACTATCGGGCTAACGAGATCGACGTCAATAACGCGACGCTGCAATTCTTGTACGCTGAAAATACTTGTGAAGCCGTTCATAGAAAGCGGCCCTAAATGACTATCCCATGTGGCGTGTTTGCTTTACATGTATTACCTATGTTGTGTTCACGGATCGGCTCATCATCCACTTAGCCGATCACGACGTTTTTGCTAGCGATTCAAACCTGACAGCGTTCTACGAGGTTGTCTATGCGGGCAAGTATAGTGGTTGCGGCGCACAATGAGGGGCGTGATCTGGCGCGGACGCTGGAGTCGATTATAGCGACAGCGGATCAATTAGATTATGAGTTGATCGTGGCCGATGATGCGACGAGCGATGGTTCGGTAGATGACGTTCGGTCCCGTTTTCCTCAGATCCGGGTGGTGTCGAGCGAGAAGCGGCAGGGTGCTTCTGCGACCAAGGCGCTGGGTGCGGATGAAGCCCGTGGCGAGGTGCTGGTCTTCCTGGATGGTCATACGAAACCCGATCCGGGCGCGTTGGAGCGGCTGGTCCAGGATGTTGAAGAGGTGGACGGCGCAGCGATCATCACCCCGCGAGTGTCGGCCTTGGACACGGATTTATGGAGAAGCAAACCGGAGCAGTTCGGTTGCGGCTACGCGCTGAACCTGGAGACCTTCGACTGCTGGTGGATCGGCCTGGCCGAGATGCAGACTGTTGAGGTGGCGAAGCGGGAATATTACGAGTCTCCGGCGCTGATCGGATGCGCGTTGGCTACCAGCCGGAAGCTGTACTACCGGCTGTGGGGCTTCGACAAGCATATGCAGTCCTGGGGAGTAGAAGACTTGGACTTGGGGTTAAAGTGCTGGCTGATGGGGTCTCGCATCCTGCACGATCCCAAGGTGGTCATCAGCCACCGCTTCCGTCGCGAGTTCCACAACTACTCCGTGCCAATGGAACATGTAGTTCAGAACAAGCTCCGCTCGGCGCGTAAGAACTACACCGAATCGGTGTGGGCACACTGGCTGGAGCAGACGCGGGGGCGTCACCAGGAAGGGCTGGCCCAGCATCCCGAAGGGCTGTGGGCGCACGTCTGGAGCCTCTTCGAGAAGCAGCGGCCCAGTGTCGAGCAAGAGCGGATCTCCCTGCAAGGTCATCGTCTACACGACGAGTTCTGGTACGCGGATCGCTTCCGCCTCAGTTGGCCCCGGCTCGAAAGCACCTCCGATCTCTCCTCCGCGCCGCGCTTCACCCCACTGCTTGCCAGCCCCAGCCCTAGCCCCAGCCCCAGCCCAGCACCCCCGTACCCAGCCTCGGTCACTTGGGTTTCGGACAATATCAACCAAGCTGCCACAGAGCCATTTTGTGCTGCGAAAGGAGGTCCAGGCTACACTGGCTGGCACCGAAATGTGATGATGCAGCTTCTTGACCAGCACGGAAATCCCTACAGGGTAGCCGGTGTGACGCTTATAGAAAGCTTTACTGCAGTTTCCAACAACCTTGCCCCTGGTCTACCCCCAGCCGGTCCAGCGTTTTCTACGGACTCGTTGGGGCAGTATACCGACGACTTCTTTGTCTGCGCCTCAGCTTGTCCGGGAGGAAGTTCTAACACTAACATCGTAATCCAGAACCATACAGCCAACGGCCAACCTATTGCTGGAATTGTCATTGTGTACTCATGCAACTACATCACAATTGGCGGAAACTAATCGGCTTTACGAGGAATTCAGCTTGAGACGGACACATAGGTGGGTCGCAAAGTATGGAATCGGGGTTGCGACGTTTATGTCGCTGTGCGTTAACGTGCAAGCGCAAGCCGGTCCTATGCAAAGAACCGTTACTTCGTTCAATGTAACCGGCGTGAGCCGGATCGACGCCATTTTGATGCTAGCGCAAAGGCAGCGGATACCGTTGGGAATCGAATATGCTGGCATGCAACTGTTTGAACCGATTAGTGTTCGCCTGAGCCAGACAGACGTTCAGGGCGCGGCATCAGCGATTTTTCCATTGGATGCCGGATTCCGTATTTCCAGTGACGACGGTGTTCTCGTCATAAGTCATCGGAAAGTGCCCGCCGCTCCGTTGAACGTGCTGGACACGAGGCTTGCGAATTTCTCTATTCCCAAGTGCTCATTACAAGAGGCGTACATACGCTTGGCAAATCAATTGTTAGCCCAGTTAACCCCTCCGCCCGGGAGGCGCGGGATTACAGGGAGTATTCCTGGCGCAGGAAGCGTCCAGATTGGACCATTCACGATGTCCGACGTGACGGTCCGCGAGGTGCTGAATCGTATTGTTCGAGAACATGGAAACGCTGCGTGGATCGTACAGGTTGAACCGCAAGTGCTTTCGCTCCCTAGCGGTACAGATCTTGGGAAGAAGGTTGCGGACGGAAGCTTAATAGCTTGGACAGTAGTCGAATATAGCAATCGCGTAGTTATGGAGAAGATCGGTCAAATGACTAAAACACACGTCGTTAGTGTGGAATCTGGGACGCATTAAAACATTAGCCGAAGATGACCAAACCATAGAGCTACCGGTCGCAATTTGGTGCTGATTAGCCTTGTGTTCAACTTGGGTATGATAAGAATCTGCGGAATATGATTTGCGTCTACTTGTTTGAAGTATTGGAAATCTATTGGTCGCGAGTAAAACTTATCATTTCGGTTCATATTGGCGCTATGAACTTGCAACGCTACGCTGATTGCTGTTCCTATCAATCTAGTTTTATCTCGGCTCGGAGGTCAAATGACGTCGTCGGAACCACCAGTCTTTATTATTGGCTCACCGAGGTCGGGAACTACGGTTCTCACCTGGTGTTTGGGGCAGCACCCGAACATTCTCCCGGTTGAGGAAACAAACTGGTTTGCACCTCTTGCGCTAACCCTACAGAGCTGCTTCGAAATTGGCACTGCAAGAGGCGAACGATCGCAACTATCCGCTATGTGTATTAGCCGGGAGGAACTCTTTCGAAGCATTGGTACTTCCGTCAATGATCTTATTCGTCGCCACCGTAGGATATACGAAGATGTCTCTAAGAAGTTGGCGAATAATGGTGACACCGAACTCTCAAACCTCTACCGACTATCGCGCAATGATAGTGATCCGAAGCAGCGGTGGGTTGACGGTACACCCGAATATTCATTTTCGGTGTATCCCCTGCGTAAATTATTCCCCGGCGCCAAATTTATCCATATTGTTCGAGATCTGAAATCTGTCGTCTCATCATTGATGCATTTCTCGAATGTTGCAGGCTTTCAAATTGTCAAGACCGAATCTGAGGCATACGAATACTGGCTCCGCACAGTCAATGCTTCTATAGCCGCCGAACGTGCTTTTGGGAAGGATGTTGTTTTGCGAATACGTTATTCAGATCTAGTACAAGATCCCGAATCCACATTGCGCCTGTGTCTAAACTTTCTTGGCGAGTCGTTTCACGACGACTGTCTTCTACCACTGAAGAAGAAAATAAATAGCTCAAAGGTTCCGCGGTCCTATGAACCATCACAGGTTAAGGCCGGCGTGCCAACTCTTCGCCAAGCCCTAGAACTCGACGAAGAGTTGGCTCGGTCACGCACCACAATATTCCCAGGCGACCTGAAACTAGTAGACGAATTAGAGGCGAAGTTTCTCGATCAGGTCCGTTATACCGCATGGGCGGGACGAGAACTAAATAGGAGAATCAAATTGGAAAGACGCACTGCTGCTGACAAACGAGGGAGCCTGTGATTCTAGGCTGGATCACTAGCCACACGAACGACAGGTACAGGATGGAATAAGTCATGGCCGGCCATTTATTATCCAAGGTGCGTCCAATCCGAAGACCTCATCAATTGTCAGGTTTTTCTCGCATGATCAAAAACATTATGACCCAACGGAATGATGTTGTCCGACTGACCCCTTCCGGCAAATTTGATGGTCTAACAGTTTGGCTGACTGGACTGAGTGGCGCGGGTAAGAGCACAATTGCCGAAGCTGTACATCATGTCCTTTTAGAGCAAGGATGCCCCTCGGAAATTCTAGATGCCGACATCTTTCGTAAGAGCTTCAGCCCAGAATTGGGCTTTAGTAGGGAGGAGCGCGATCAAAATGTTCGTCGCTTGGGATACGTCGCCAATTTGCTCACTAAACACGGGGTGATTGTCATAGTGGCCGCCATATCTCCCTATCGCGCAACGCGCGATGAGATACGGCAAACCATCGGTAGGTTTATCGAGGTGTACGTCGCAACGCCGATCGATATTTGTGAGCAAAGAGACGTGAAGGGGCTATATAAAAAAGCGCGATCAGGGGTTCTCCGAGGTTTGACAGGAATAGATGACCCATATGAAGAGCCTACCAACCCCGAAGTAAGGTGCGAAACACATCGGGAAACGTTGAGCGAAAGTACGCAAAAGGTTATGAATGTCATAAGCTGCCTCCTTTCGGTCGGACGAAGTTGAAGGCCTTGCATTACGACAGAGAATGATCAGTGTATATATCGTAGTGTGAAGAGGCAATGGATGGGGAAACGCGAGGTTCACGGCTTCCGCTCGACAAATGTTATTCGGCCGCGGTCTGCGCCGCCACAATCCGCAGGGGACGCCCACCCGCACCCAGGCAGCCCCAGTGTTGATGGTCGGATCGAGACAGCGCATATTTCTCCGAGGTCCGCACCTCCCCTAGCTGTTCGAGCCGCAAGAATTGATACGAGACCAGCTGTACTTGTCCTAGGTGTATATTTAGGCGGACGACCGAACCTTGTAGCTAATATCGTTGCTAATTTGAACTCAACGCGCGACTACCGAGTTGTGCAGCGATGGGTTTCAATGGGCGGGACAACAAACGATACGCAAGTTTGTCGTGTCACTTGCGGCCACAGGTCCACTCAGAAGCCAAAGTTTGAAGTTATCAATGAACTCCTTGCGAATGAACGCTTAGCCGATTTTGAATACATCATCGTGCTTGATGACGACATCGGGCTGCCCAGAGAGTTTTTAGATAGGTTTTTGGATGCCCAGAAGGTTCTTGCCTTCGACCTCGCGCAGCCTGCGCGAACTCCGGACTCCTATATCGATCATCTGATTGTCAAACAGCAGCAGGAATTCTTTGCTCGTGTGACGCGATGGGTCGAAGTGGGACCCCTCGTATCGATCCATCGATCCATATACGAGCTCTTAATCCCGTTCGATCTCAGGTCCCCAATGGGCTGGGGTTACGAGAATGTGTGGGCCTTCCAGCTCCTCCAGAGGGGTTGCAGGATGGGGATCATCGATGCCTACCCAGTCGAGCATCGCCTTCGAAAACCCCAGTCGTTCTATGACTGGAACGACGCAAATGAGGCCCAGTTGCGGCTTTGGAAAGCCCGAGAACACCTAATTTCGTCGGAGTGTCAAAAGAATATCGAGTACATTTCCTATGCGAGCGGTCGCACCAGCCTAGATGATTCTCAGGTATCTAAGACATATAGCGATGAAGAAAGAAAGCAGCTTTATGAATTGGTGGACAGGTTGTCAGGTAGCGGTTCCTCCATCCTCGATTGGCACACGGGTCTAGATGTCTCATCCACGCTTCCTGAGTGTGTTGTCGTAACAGCGGGTACTGCGGGGACAGCCAAGCTTCCATACTTTGATGAGTCCTTCGATATTGTCCTAGTGAGATCGGATCTAGGCAACGCTCTAGCGGAGGCGCGACGCATAGCGAAGCGTGCCGTCGTGCAATTCGGACAGGGGCGCGGCTTTTATGCCGATATTACTAGAAGCCCGGCGCGGTCGAGCCTATCATTGTCTGTGATTATTCCGACTCTTGATCGAGTTAATCTTCTCAGGAACTGCCTAAATGGGGTATTGAATACGCTTCCGTCCTATCTTGAGGGCGAGGTTATCGTCGTGGATGATGGTTCAACAGATGGCACGATAGAATTCGTAACATCTTTGTCTAACGCAGATTCTCGGGTTCGCTTTGTGTCTGGTGCGCTCCCGAGGCAAGGCTTTTCTAAGGCGTGCAATCGTGGAGCCCTCTTGGCGCGGGGCCAAATACTTATCTTTCTCAATAACGATACCGTGCCAAAGCATGGATGGATTGAGGCACTCCTTGAGACGTTTCGACATCATCCGAATACCGGAGCGGTTGGTGGAAAGCTACTCTATCCTGACGGACGTCTCCAAGAAGCGGGCTCAATAATCTTTGCTGATGGCTCGGCCGCAAACGTGGGCAACGGAGAAAGCGCTGACTTACCGTTATACAATTATCTGCGTGAGGTCGATTACTGTTCCGCTGCATTTCTCGCAACGCCTAAGCAATTATTCGAAGACCTCGGTTCGTTTGATCTCAGATATTCACCCGCCTACTATGAGGATACCGATTACTGTTTTAAAGTGCGAGCTACTGGAAGGCCCGTCTACTATCAGCCCCGGTGCGTGATAAGCCATATCGGTGGTGCCACGGCTGGCTCTGACGTGACCCGCGGCACAAAGCGATTTCAAGCGATAAACAAAAGCCAGTTCTTTAACAAATGGCGGCAAGTCCTAGCCGCTTTACCAGGTTGTCCTTCAGACCTTGGCAGTGAGCATTGGCGTAGCATAATTGGAAAAAGGCGTCTGGTAGAGACCCGTCGAGTTCTTGTCTGTGCTCCGACGTTGCCAGAATTTGATCGCGAGAGTGGTTCTCGCCGCATTTTGAGCCATGTGGAGGCAGTGCTTGCCGCGAATGGCACTGTAGTGTTTGTTGCGGACACCGGCGATCCGCGGGGCCGGTACACGCGCCATCTACAGCAAATGGGGGTAGAGACATATTGTGGATGGACGTGTCTCGACGAGCTCTTGAGACACGATAGTTTCGACGCTGCCATACTCGCGTTTTGGCATGTTGGGGAGAGGATTGTCCCGCGTATTCGGGCTCGGAGCCCAAGCACTAAAATCTTAGTGGATTCGGTTGATTTACATTTCTTACGCAATGCTCGCCGGACAGATCGTGAGTGGAATTATCAAAAGCCAAAGAATGTGGGGGGCGCTCATAGCGCAGAGATGAGTAGAGAGCTCGCGGTTTACGCATCCGCTGATGCGGTCTTAACCGTTTCCGAACGGGAAACTGAGATGCTGCGGAACTTACTCGGCGCATCTGCTTTTCCAGTAACGGTTCCAGACGAAGAGCACGACCATTCAGAGTGGTCAACTGTGCCTTGGCAGGAAAGACATGGGATGCTGTTCCTTGGCAATTTCCGGCATCCGCCCAACCTGGAGGCCGTGTTGTACTTTGTTCATGAAGTGCTCCCGCTTATTCCCGCCCGAGTGCTCCAGAAGCATCCTCTATACGTCGTGGGGAACGCTCTCCCGGCTGAACTGATAGCGCTCGCCGCAGTGCAACCACACATCAAAATAATCGGTTGGGCTCCCGAGATTCACCCCTATCTCGCGAGAAGCCGAATACTAGTATCCCCACTTCTTCACGGCGCAGGCACTAAGCGAAAGCTCATTCAAGCTCTCTTCGCAGGCCTTCCGATCATCGCATCATCGGTTGCGGCGGAAGGTCTAGGATTGCGCGATAAGGACGAGTTTCTTCTCGCTAATGATCCAACTACGTTCGTCTCTGCTATTACGCGCGTTATCGATGATGTGGATCTGTCGGACCGGCTATCTAGGTGCGGGCGGGTTAAAGCAGAACAACAGCATAGCCAACGCCGCTCCCACACTGCTCTCCGAGACCTACTTCGCGACCTTTGTGCAGCTCCAGTGGACGGCGGCAAATGAGGGATGGCAAAATGTAAAAATTTATCGCTTGGCAGCGCCCCCTGAGTTATATTGCGACCGCACGATTTCAGAAATCCTTGAACTTGTAGGCTTTAGCGAGACAGAGATGTCGGTTGGCTGATCGTATTTGATATCTAGGAAATCCAGCACCCGGCTAACCGTATTTCGGGCATCTGATACCAGATCCTCGTATGAGATTACAAGAGGACTGACAGAGTGGACTTCCAGGAATCCGTCCAGAAAGAGTTCGTCGCGTCGTAGAGTCATTTCGTTCCTTCTTACTGCCGCGAAATCCGTTATATCGATTTCCAACATATCTAACTGGGATGCGTAGATGGCATGTTCGCGGCTGCTTCGAACATGCCATCGGCCGAGTTTGGTCGCTATCATAGAGGAAATAGCCTGACCAACTTTGTCCTCGCGAATCAATCGGACGAAGCGGAAGCGAGACAGCGTCGTCCCGAGTTGTGGGGAGGAACGTAGATGTTCTCTTAAGAAATGTGAGATTAATTTTGTCCCGAATACTTGTGATGCATTATGGTGTTCGGACATCAGGTGTTGAAGATAGCAGTTGCTATCATAGTTAAAGTCTCTGAGTTTCATCTGGTGGAAGGGACGTAGGTGTTCGCGTGGCTTTCCGGCCAGCCCTGTTGATGTTAATGCATCGCATAATAACTCGGTTCCAGACCGCGGTGTCGCAATTACTGCATAAGCTGTGAGTGGTGAGACAGCAGGCCGTAGAGTTTCCATGTCCTCTCCACAGTGGAGTTGGTGTATGAGGTGATGATAGATAAGAGCGAGCTATCCCAAAGGACCAGCGAGGTCACGACACGCTCCCAAAAGGCTTTCCGCGGCGTCTGCTTGCATTTCGGGAGAAGGATAGTAAGAATTTATCTGCGAACCGCGCGGCGCTTCGTTCTTCCGTGCGTAGTCAACTACTGTTGGCGCTCCGGTGAAGCGACTGCGAAGGGTTTGGGGCATTCCTCTATTTGATACGCACTCAATATAACGATCACAAAAGGGTTTAATCGACTCAATCATCGCGGCGTTTACTAACTGCGGAAACCGGCCAAAAAGCGAATGCACTGAGGTAAGAGCTTCTGTATATCGCGGCCCCCGTTGCGAAAACCAAAACAATACCTTCGGGCGCTTGATCTCGAGAAGAAGTCGCTGATAGCTTGCGATCCAGTTCGCCCTCGTTTCCGCTATGACTTCGTTGACGTACTGCGGGCTATAGTTATCAAGCAGTTGCCTATACGCCAGTTCTGCACCTAGCTGCTCGCCATCCGAACGACGGGTCAACCATTCAAGCCCCCCGCTCTCGAACAAAGAGTTGTCCTCACTCCGTCCTGACATAACTTGGACTATTACAAACCGCGCCTCGTTGACTTTTTGCAAAAGAGGTAAGTGGTTCACAAAAAAATGCGGACCAGCGCCTGCGCGGCCTAGATTCAGGGAAGGCAATCCTATCTTGGCTTGTAAGAGGGCAGGGTACGGCTGAGTACAAAAGCAGCCAAAGGTCTGGGCGGCACCGATACAGGCAAAATATTGGTATGGGATTAACCGGAGAGGTCGAGGACCTCGTGCATAAAAATGGGGTAATAAGAAATATCCTTCGTAATCTACGACCTCCCAATCCCGCTTTTGGTAGAGCAGACCCATCGAAATACCCCAGAAATTGTTGGAGCCGTGGATGGAGGCGTGATCACGCTGCTGATGCAAGCTGGTGAACTCTTCATCCACGAAGGATATCAAACGACACATAGAGCGCTTCCGGGCCGACCCAAGCGGTGCGCGGCCGGAGGTCGATCCTTCGGAGTTGGTCCCACTGGTTGACTCACGCGGATGGTAACTGAGCAGCATTCATCGACGATATACTCCCTCGTTCTCGGTCATTATAATCGAGTGTGCCCGGAGACAAACTGATGGGGGTGGCAATTCGCCTTACTTCAAAAGGAGAAGCGGTCGCTTGGCGGTCAAAGGACGGCTCCAGGGATATTTGAGATGTATGCCATATTCAGGAACGTCGTCATTGAAGACCGAAACTTCTATGAATCCTGCTTTCTGAACGTGCCGGACGACATCATTAAGTCCGAAGACCCGCATCTCCAGTACCTGTCCGGAGCCCTCGTGGAAGCGGAGATTTCTAAATATTTGTCTTCCTCCATATCGAGTGGTGTTAACTAACTTACGACCGGCACCATCACTTTCTAAGAACCAGTGGTACAAGTCCGGAAAATGCTCCTTTGTATTTTCGAACCCGTACGGAACTGTCAAGATCAAGCTCCCACCCGGCTTCAAGAGGGAGTGGATACCATCGAAACCGGGTTGTACCGGAGGTGGGACGTGCTCAAGTACGTCGCTACATATCACGAAATCGGCGAGAGCTCTCCATTTGCTGGGAGGATCTCTTATGTCGAGAAAGGGTTTGCGGTCGTAGTGAGTGTTGAAATAAGAAACCTTTCCAGTAAAAAATTCTGCAAACCGATGCCAATCGCTAATCCCAATTCCACGGAGGTCTGTGCGCCGGGGCCATGCGGGAATTGGAAGGGACCGATTGAAAAGGTGGCTGCTCAATAGATGCACAAGGCTTCGCTGGCGAACGGTAGAACCACAGTACGAACACCATCCGCTCTCGCGATCGAACGACTTGGCTGACAACGCTACGACGGACCCGCCGCATATGTTGCAGATAAACCTCATAGTGACGCTCCCTCTGGCTATGGTTTCACATGTTCTGGGGGCCTAGATGAGGCGATTCATCGATCAGTATTGTGAGGCGAGGCCTTCAGGGGGTGCTAACCGTGGTCTGTTTGAAATAGCCGAGAGGATTTGTGTGAACTTGCGAGTGTGAGTAGATTTGGGCACGATCAAGCGCTTTTTATACTTTCAGTGCCTATCTGCTCACGCAATTGTCCTCATTGGAGCGTAGCGAGAATGATCAAATAGGGATTCCAGTCCCGGAACCGGCTCAAGCGAAAGTCCACGGCAAATTTGCCATAGACCCTGAGACTTTCTTACCGCAGCGACACGCAACTTCGCGGAGACCGAGGGATGATTCATAGCGAGGATGTCAGACTCCACATCCGAAGCCATGTGTTTCTCTTCGCAAGTAATGCCAAATCGTCCTTTGGCACGATAATCAAAGTTAGGGTTTGCCCATCCGGCAGCGACGGCTTCTTAGGGTGTCATATCAGTTCGACTTCGTATGTCCAACAAAGCCAATTATGGCTGTGGTGCCAAATGCCACACCGGGATCAACTCATCCTGTGCGCTACATATATGGCGATGTCGTCGGTAATTGCGCTAGTGGGTACAACGCCGGTGATATCGACCCCGAGGAAAGTGCGACGTGGAGGTCTCTGCTCGAAGGCAATTTCCATTTCACACGACCCGGTACCATTGGATACAGTTCCGACATGGCTTCGAGAATGACGCCGTGATCGGCCTCAAGAATTCTAAACGCCGAAGAATCGCGGGCGTGTTGGCACAGGCGGCGGCGAAGCGCATTATGCCCAACGATTACTTCCAAGAAGCGTCGTATACGCCCTCGCGGATACGCGAGATCCCACCTGTTACACATTGGTGTTGCAGTTGCTGTTGATCCACGACGAAGGGTTAGCCGCGCGGCAATCGTTGGGATTGGCAATCTCGGAGGCGATGCGGGTGTGGCTAAATTGTTGGGGATCGTCCACATGGGAACTCAAGTGGAAAGAATGATGCACTAACGGCACTGGGAAACACGCAATCGCGCAAAGC
>Ga0302301_1000736_pt1 | contig 12466 bp, 8 predicted proteins | sample III_Palsa_E1_2_FD_194544 | JGI IMG/M metagenome (GOLD analysis project Ga0302301, IMG submission 194544) | Peat permafrost microbial communities from Stordalen Mire near Abisko, Sweden - III_Palsa_E1_2 | ecosystem: Environmental > Terrestrial > Soil > Palsa > Peat permafrost | place: Sweden... | reverse complement strand
CTGTACAGAAAGTAATGCCATTGTTGGGTGATGGGCAAGATTCAACAACATCTTTTAAATCTTTTTCCATACTAACCACCCTCGGCAAACCCAGTATCGGAAACGGCGGGTCATCCGGGTGGATGCACATTTTTATGCCCACTTTTTCGGCATGAGGGATAATTGCCTTTAAAAAAAAAGCCAGGTTTTCTTTTAGTTTATTCGCATCAGTATCCTGGTATTTTTTGAGGTGCTCTTTAAATTCATCAATCGTGAACACTTCATCGGTACCGGGTAAACCAGCCATAATGGTATTAGTCAACAGCTCTTTTTCTGCTGCGCTGATACCATCCAGAAAAGCTTTCGCGGCTTGCTGCTGTTGTTCACTAAAATCAGCATAGGCTCCCTCACGCTCCAGAATATACAAATCAAAGGCTGCGACTGCCGGTGCATGATACCTCAACGCAGATGCGTCATTTGGCAGCCTGAAGTCGAGATTAGTACGTGTCCAGTCGAGCACAGGCATGAAATTGTAGCAAATTACTTTAATACCTGCGGCGGCTAAATTGTTAATGGTGGTTATATAGTTTTCTATATAGTGATCTCTTGAGCTACCGGCTGTTTTAATACTTTCATGAATATTAACACTCTCCACAACCGACCAATTGAAACCCGCCGTTTTGATGATGGCATCGCGTTGTTTAATTTCATCTATACTCCATACATCGCCGCAAGGGATATGATGCAGGGCATTTACAATACCGGTCGCTCCTGTTTGTTTTATGGCGGCTAAAGTTACCGGGTCATTCGGGCCAAACCAACGGAAGGTTTGTTCTAAATTATTGAACATATACTTTATAATATTATATCTTTTTCAGGCTGATAAAATAAACGTCGTTTTCCCGCATCGGGAAGATTCTTTTCAGCTCACCTCTATTAGTAATTTTTATAATTGATGTGGCAATTGGCTTGCCGTCAGTAGCCTGTTTAATCACAGATACCTGTTGTTTGGTTAACTGTGATGGCGATTTCATGTCATAGTAAACCGTATAGGCATCGTTGCTTCTATACCCGACTTTATAGACCTCAAGTTTATAAGTACCCGCGCTTAAATTTTTGATATTGATTTGTGCAGGCGATATTGATTTGGAAGGCAAGTTCCTTTTGTAATAAACCTGGTCATTTACAGAATCTCCTGGATGGGTAATAGTGAAGTTCCAGAATAGTAATTGCACATCTCCGTTCTTATTCTTAGTAACTATCGAGGCCTCGTCCGGCTCCTTCAATTCGATATTGCCGAGCTGATTTAAAAACCGGTAAGCATAAAAGGCTGGCTTTTTAATATCCTGATAGTTAAGCAAACCAAATCCGCCATGAAATGGTGTAAATCGCGGGCCAGCTTCCTCAAAAATATCTGTAAACGTCCAATACGACATCGAGTTTACATAGGGTGAAGCATGCTTTATTTTATCAAGGATGTAGGCGGCCTCATGATAACTGTCGTGTATTGGGTCCGATGGCGTATAGGAAGCGCTCCACTCGGTGTAATGCAACTCCAAGCCTGGCATTGCGGAATGTTTTATTTGTTCTGATGAATGTATCATATCACTATAAACCGAGGCCTTGTCCTGGCTTAGAACAGTACCCGCATTTCCGGTGGCATCTAAAAATCCTTGCTTTACGCCGTAAGTGTGCGTGCTGATAAAGTCGATTGGCACCTGGTTTTTTGCGCAGAAATCAATTATTTCCGGTATCCAGGCATTTCCTGCAGTTGCCGGGCCGCCTACCTTGTATTTTGCCGAAACAGACTTGATCGTTCTGGCGGTTTCGCTGTAAAGTTTAAAATAATCAGCCTGACTGCCGGTAAAGAACCCACTCAGATTAGGTTCGTTCCATACTTCAAAATACCACTTTTGTATTTCCGCGTCACCATAACGTTCTTTCCAGTGATTCACCAGGTGAGTGATTAGATCATCCCATTTTTTGTAATCTTTAGGTGGGGTGACATTACCTCTCCACCAAAAGATGGTTTTATTGCCGCTAGCCAACTCGCTTGGCATAAAAGAAAGTTCCACAAAAGGCTTTACATCAATGCTCAGCAAAAAATCAAATAACTCATCAATATATTGCCAGTTGTAGATGGGGTTGCCCGCTTTATCTTCATGATAAACGCCCATATCATCAGTTAATAAACCATGAAAACGGATATAGCGGAAGCCACATTCCTGTTTTGCCAAACGTAATTGCCGTTGCCAATCGGCACGCAAGCCTTCATTGGCCCTGCCAGCTCCCACGCAAAAATTATAGCTTCTGTTGAGGTTACCTTTTACCTGGTCAACATCAACAGTTATTAGTCGATTGTCTTTATTATTATCGATTGTTTGCGCATGAACGGCATTGGCTGTAATAAATACAATCAACAGGAAAAATAATTTAAACTTCTTCACAGAATTATAATTGGGTTTGATAATCAATTGGCATAATATCAGCATAAAAACATCTTCTTAAGGGCGTTTACAAATGTTATTAAGGCTTAAAAAAATATTATTTGGTTTACAGCATTGAAGATAAACATAAAAAATATATCTTTAGCAATCGATTGCATAATTAAAAAAAAGAAACTTATTCAATCAGATTATTAATGTTAATTTTAATAGTTTTTTAACCAATAATACTCAATACCGAGCATTATACGCACTGTAACCGATTGTGAATTATTTAATCAACTATAATAATGAGTAGCCCCGAAAAAGAAGTTACAATATATGATATTGCCCAAAAGCTGAATATCTCTGCCGCTACGGTGAGCAGGGGGCTAAAAGATCATCCGGGAATAAACAAAAACACCAAAAAGAAAATATTAGCCGCGGCCGATGAGATGGGTTATCGCTCCAATTCATTCGCCAGCAGCCTGCGCACCAAGCGGGGTAATGTCATCGGTGTTATTGTACCGCGGCTGAACAGTAATTTTATGTCAGACGTAATCGCGGGGATTGAAAAAATAGTTAATGATTCGGGGTATAACCTTTTCATCAGCCAGTCGCTGGAAACCATGGAAAAAGAGGTTAGCAATGCCAAGGCTATGTTTAATAACCGTGTTGACGGATTGTTGGTTTCGCTGGCTTACAATACTGATAACATAGACCATTTTGAGGCATTTATCAAACGGGATATCCCGGTGATATTTTTTGACCGCGTAGTGGAGCATGAGCATTGCCCAAGTATTTTTATTGACAACTGTAAGGCGGCATATAACATCACCACGCATTTAATTGAGCAGGGTTGTAAGCGCATTGTGCATATTGCCGGCAACCAACTGCGCAATGTTTACCGGGATAGGTTTAATGGTTATAAAAAAGCGTTGGAAGATCATAAAATCACTTTTGACGATGAGCTGCTTATTATTAATGACCTGAGTGCCCATGCAGGCATACAGGCCGCCCAACAAATATTGAAAATGACAGTGATGCCTGATGGTGTATTTGCGTCGAATGACCTATGCGCGATCAGCTGTATGCAGGTTTTAAAAGCGGAGGGGATAAAGATACCGAAGGATATTGCTTTTGCGGGTTTTAATAATGATCCTACATCTTGTGTGATAGAACCTAATTTAACCACCATAGATTACAAAGGATATGAAATGGGCGAAGTTGCCGCCAAAGTATTAATTGGCCACCTTGATCGTAATAACGATTTACAGCAAACGCATAGCTTGATATTACGTTCGGAATTAATTGTTCGTGATTCATCAAGAAAAAAAGGATAGTATATTAAATATTTAAATGGATACTGAATTAAAAATAGCCATCGTAACCGGTGGCGCATCGGGGCTGGGACTGGCGACCGCAACCAAATTGGTTGAAAATAATATCAGAACGATTATTATCGGCAGGAATGAACAGAATTTAAAAGAGGTTACTGAAAAACTAGGCGAATTATGCCATTATAAGGTTTGCGACCTAAGCAACCTGAAAGCTATTCCTGAATTAGTAGCAGACATAGTAACTGAATATGGCAAAATTGATATACTGGTTAACAATGCCGGCATTAACCTAAAAAAAGCATTTACCGAAGTAACTGACGAGGAGTTTGAGCTGGTTATTAAAACTAATTTAACCTCGGTTTTTGCTTTAAGCAGAGAGGTGGCCAAGGCCATGCTGAATGAAAAATCGGGTTCCATTATCAATATCAGTTCCATGGCGGCGCAATATGGCATTCCTTATGTAATTGCTTATACCGCCGCTAAAACCGGGATTGAGGGGATGACAAAAGCAATGGCGGTTGAGCTATCACCTGAAGGAATACGGGTAAATTGTGTAGCCCCGGGATTTATCGCCACCAACATGTCGGCAAAAGCATTGGATAATGACCCGCAGCGGAAACAAAAAGTTTTATCAAGAACACCTATGGGTAAATTAGGTTTACCCGAAGATGTAGCCGAGGCTATTGTCTACCTATCATCCGACGCTGCTAAATATGTAACAGGTGTTATTTTGCCGGTTGATGGCGGGAACTCAATCGGGTTTTAATTGAAATTTAAATATCAAATAAAAGGCATCCCAAATTGGGATGCCTTTTATTTGCGTTTATTTTATTCTACCAGAATTTCACATACAGTGCTGTCAGTATTAATAGCGTAGTAACAATCAACGCCAGCGTAGACGGATCAAGTTTAAACATGCTCCTGTCAATGGCAAACGATTTAGGGTTAATTTTCGGACCGGCAAAGCTCACTACAATAATAGATATCATTGTAAACAAGAATGATAAACCCATACAGATCAAGAACGGTATTTCGTATTGATGGCTACTGCTGTTATAGTAAGCAGTGTAAAGGAAAGTATCATGGCCGAACAATGCGGGTGCGTAATTATTGAATAAAACAGACATTGCGAAGCCCATTAATATCCCGGTTATTGCGCCTGCGCCTGTTGTACGCTTCCAGAAGAAACCTAAAATAAATATGGCAAAAATACCAGGGCTTATAAAGCCAGTATATTTTTGAATAAAGGTAAAGCCGCCTTCACCACCAATTCCCAAAAGGTCTTTCCAAGTAAGTAAAATTGAGATAAACAACGATAAAGCTATAATGATTTTACCCATAGAAACCATTGACTTTTCACTGGCGTCTTTTTTAATGTACTTCTTATAAATATCCAATGTAAAAATAGTGGAGATACTGTTGGCCTTCCCTGCGAGTGAGGCAACAATTGCCGCAGTAAGAGCCGCAACGGATAAACCTTTTAACCCATTAGGCAAAAAGCCTAGTACTGAAGAATATGCATTGTCAGGATTAAGGTGTCCGCCTACCGTCATTTCATGGTGTAAGCCACCATTTTTGTATAATACGTAAGCAGCAATGCCCGGAAGGATCACGATAATCGGCATAGCCAGTTTCATCAAACCCGCAAAAAGAATCCCAGTACGAGCAGTTTTAAGATCCGAACCTAAAGCACGTTGTGTAATGTATTGATTGCAGCCCCAATAATTTAAGTTCACTATCCATTGCCCTGCAAAATACATCGCAATACCCGGTAGTAACAAATACTTGTCTACATCCTCCTGTGACGATTTCGCGGTAGGTTTTGGTAAGATCATTTTGAAGTGATCAGGCGCATTTTTTAACAATGCATTAAAACCTGCGATAGCGTCTTTGCCCATGCCAAAATGCTCACTAACTAATGTTAAGGCTATATAAGTTGTAGCTAATCCACCTATTACCAATACTAATACTTGTATGACGTCGGTAAAACCGATTACCTTCATTCCACCTAAAGCGATAATTAATGAAAATACAGCAAGTGCAATAATGATCTCATGTAAGTAGCCACCACCTGCCAGACTATTGATGGCAAGGGCGCCAAGAAACAATATGGATGTTAGGTTAACAAAAACATATAGAAATAGCCAAAAGATAGCCATAATTAAGCTCACCGTCTTATTATAACGGGTTTCAAGAAACTGCGGCATGGTAAATATCTTATTTTTAAGATATACAGGTATAAACCACACGGCTACAATTATAAGAGCTATTGCAGCTAGCCACTCGTAAGCGGCAACCGCCAAACCTACCTGGAACCCCTGTCCGCTAGCGCCTATAAACTGCTCTGCCGAAATATTAGACGCGATCAGTGAGGCACCTATCGCCCACCATGTAAGCGAGCCTTCAGCTAAAAAGAAATCGTGGCTGCCTGTAGTGCCCTCCTTTTTTTTGCGGCTGTACACCCAATAGCCATATCCCGATACTACAAAAAAGTAGATAACGAATATCACGTAATCAATAGCTGAAAACTTATTCATATTTTAAATTAATTGGTTTCAATATAAGATGTTATTTCGACGGTTATTATTGGCAGATGCAATAATAAACTATATAAACCTATTTATCAAGTTTTCAATGTATTCCTGTTTACCACTAATCAGGGCAGGTTCGCCATTGGCAATAGCGTAGGCTTTTAAGTCTTCAAGCGTTAACTTGCCGTTCTCAAAATCTTTTCCTTTACCGGTATCAAATGAGGCATAACGATCTGTACGTATTTTTTTGTAATCAGATTTTTTCAGGATGTTATCAGCTGTGATCAATGCGCGGGCGAAAAGATCCATACCACCAATGTGGGCATAAAATAAATCTGCAGGATCGGTTGAGTTACGGCGGATCTTAGCATCAAAGTTAATACCACCACCTGCAAAACCACCTGCTTCTAATATAATCAGCATGGCTTCCGTAACCTCATTAATATCATTAGGAAACTGGTCGGTATCCCATCCGTTTTGGTTATCGCCCCGGTTTGCATCTATCGACCCTAACAAGCCTGAATCAACAGCCACCTGTAATTCATGCTGAAAAGTATGGCCTGCTAATGTAGCGTGGTTAACTTCAAGGTTTAATTTAAAATCGTTTAACAAATCGTATTTCTGTAAAAAGCCAAGCACTGTAGCGGCATCATAGTCGTACTGGTGTTTGGTTGGTTCACAAGGTTTTGGTTCGATAAAGAAGTTGCCTTTAAAGCCTTGTTTGCGGGCATAATCTTTTGAAGCATGTAAAAAACGGGCAAAATGCTCCTGTTCACGTTTCATATCTGTGTTAAGCAAGGTCATATAACCTTCGCGTCCACCCCAAAAAACATAATTTTCGCCGCCAAGTGCTATGGTAGCGTCTATAGCGGCTTTTACCTGGGCAGCGGCATGGGTTAATACATGAAAATCAGGATTGGTTGAAGCACCATTCATGTATCTTTTGTTGCTGAACAAATTAGCAGTGCCCCAAAGTAATTTCACACCGCTTGCTGCTTGTTTTTGTTTAGCATAGTCAACTAAAGCCTGTAAGCGCCTGTCGTTTTCTTTCACATCATTGGTATAATCCACCACATCAACATCATGGAAACAGTAATATTCAATACCCATTTTGGTGATGAACTCAAATGCTGCATCCATCTTATCTTTAGCACGTTCAATAGCATCAGCTTTTGCATCCCATGGATGAATGTGAGTAGGTTCGCCAAAAGGATCAGCACCATTACCTACAAAGGAATGCCAATAAGCACAGGCAAAGCGCAAATGATCTTTCATTGATTTGCCACCAACTATTTTATTCGCATCATACCACCTGAATGCTAACGGATTATCAGATTGTAAACCTTCGTATTTGATCTGTCCGATCTGTTTAAAAAACTCTTTGTCGCCTGTTACTATACTTGCCATGTCAATTGTATTTATTTTTATTTTTTAATTATTTAAGAGTTGCGTTTTAAGCAAAGTTTGCCATTCCTGGTAAAAAGGTTCCAGGTGTTGTGATTTTGATGGTTCAATAAGCTGAACAGGGTGCATGTTTTTAAATGCTTCCGCAGCAGATGAAAAAACAGATGCGCCAATACCCGCGCCAAGTGCCGCGCCAACGCTACCATCATTTTTGTATAACTCAACAGGTACGCCGGTAGCATTTACAAATGTTTCGGTAAACAGTTCGCTTAAAAACAGGTTGTTTTTTCCTGCGCGGATGACAGTTGGCGTCATACCATTCTCGCGCATAATATCAAGCCCATATCTGAACGCGAAGGCAATTCCTTCCTGCACAGCCCTGAATAAATGAGCTTGTGTATGTAAGTTCAGATCGATATTGTGTAAGTGCGCGCCTACTTGTTTATTATTCAACATACGCTCGGCGCCGTTACCAAAAGGCAGTACCCGCAAGCCATCAGAGCCTGCCGGAGCATTAACCGCATCGATATTCATTTGCAGATAGCTTAAGCCTAAACCAAAACTATTTTTGGCCCAACGGTACATACTGCCTGTGCCATTTATACATAATAAAACACCTAAGCGTTTTTGTTCCTCAGTATAATTAACATGAGCAAATGTATTTACACGCGATTGTTTATCATAAGTTAGCTGATCGCTCACGCCATATATAACACCAGAAGTACCTGCCGTGGCGGCTACTTCGCCCGGATTTAATACGTTTAATGATAGTGCGTTATTTGGCTGATCCCCGGCTTTATAACTTACCGGGATGCCTGATTTTAAGTTCAGTTTTTGGGCGATAGATGGCTGCAAGTTGCCGTGTACAGAAAATACCGGTTTTATTGCGGGGAAGAAGGATTCATCAAAACCAAAATAATCAACAATTTCTTTAGACAATCGATTGCCGATAAAGTCAAAAAAAATGCCTTCGGATAATGCCGATACGGAGGTAGTGATTTCGCCGGTAAGTTTCATCGCGATGAAATCGCCGGGAAGCATGATCTTATCTATTTGCGCATATATTTCCGGCTCGTTCTCTTTAACCCAGGCCAGTTTTGAAGCGGTAAAATTACCGGGAGAATTTAGAAGATGACTAAGGCAATTTTCTTCGCCGATAGCATGAAAGGCTTTTTCACCAATTTCAACCGCGCGGCTGTCGCACCAAATAATGCTGTTTCTTAATGCTTTCTGATTTTTATCAACCAAAACCAAGCCGTGCATTTGATAGGCGATGCCAATGGCACCAATATCCGCAGCGTTATATTTACCGGTTTTGTGGCACATAGCCAGAGCTTGCTGAACCTGATCCCACCACATTTCGGGCGACTGTTCTGCCCAGCCGGATTTAATGGCCAGTATAGGCGCCTCAGTATCGGGATATTGCGCGGAGGCTACTGTTTTTTGCGTAATTGCATCAATAACACTTACTTTTGTTGACGACGTGCCTATATCTATGCCTAATAATAACATATACGCTGTATATAACGGTTTATTTTAAATGAATAATTTAGTTTATATCTTGGTAAAGATTTGCAGAACGAAATTATATAAAATTTTGTATTCTGCAATCGATTGTCGAAATTATTTTTATTATCTTACCTAAAGATGAAAATCAAGAAGAGAACTACTATCTACGACATAGCTGAAAAGCTTAATATTACTGCCTCATCCGTTTCAAGAGCGTTGAACAACAGCAATTATGTAAATGAAAACACCAAAAAACTTATCCTAAAAACAGCTGAAGAGCTGAACTATAAACGAAATACGCTTGCCTCCAATTTGCGCAAGGGGCATTCAAAAACTATAGGCATTGTAGTACCACGCATTAACCAAAATTTCTTTTCGAATGTAATCGCGGGGATTGAGGAAGCAACTTATCAAAAGGATTATAATTTAATCATTTGCCAATCCAGCGAATCTCAAAGTAAAGAGATTAAATGCGTAAACACGCTGATTAACCAACATGTGGATTGTATTGTAATATCGGTATCGGTTGACGGAACGGATTATCAGCATTTGCAAAATGTGCTGGACCATGGCATTCAACTGATACAATTTGACCGTGTGGCAGATGAACTGGAAACCCTGAAAGTTATTAATGATAACGAACAAGCATCCTTTGAAGCTGTTTCGCATATGATTGAGCAGGGCTATAAAAGGATCAGTTTATTAGAGGGTCCGCAAAACTTACAAATTTTCATGCAACGTAAAGCAGGTTACTTAAATGCTTTAAAAAAGTATGATCTGCCCATAATAGACGAACTTATTGTTGAAAATGCCTGGACCAAAGAACTGGGCGCTGAGGCAACAAGAAAATTATTAAGCCTTAACCAACCACCAGATGCCATATTTGCTTCGACGTCAGATTTTTCGGCGTTGGGTGTTTTAGAGGTAGCTACGGCAATGGGTTTTAAAGTACCCAGCCAACTAGGCATTTGCGGCTATTCGAACGAGGCATTTACGGAATTAACCAGTCCGTCCATCACCACCATCGACCAATTTAGCAGTTATATGGGTAAAACCATTGCCAACCTTTATTTCCAGGAGATGGAAAATAAGGATACTGAGGTTGTACCTAAGATCATCAGTATTAAACCAAAACTTATCATACGTTCCTCAACCAAAAAGAACGGCGACTAACTTGGCTTAATACCGGTTATTTATTGATCTGGGTCGGTAGAGAATGGGGATGCGGGCAGTCCGTCAACATTGTATAAGTTGGCTCCTTCGGGATTATCCGCCCAGGCGTATCGTACATACAAAGGATGGCTAACGGCATCGCTCCAAACAATTACTTGGTTGTTTTTGATGATAGCATGTGCCCAAACATATTTTTTGTCGGCCCCGGCAATGGCAAATTGTGTTAACTCATTGCCATTCTTTACCTCTAGTCCATGTCCCACACCGGTAAACCTGATAATGATTTTATTATCCTCTATTTTAGCGGATTTATAAATCGGCCCTGAACTTACTATAATTGTATCGCCGTAGGCTAAATTCTTCGCAGCTAATGCCAATCTATCACCTACATCTTTTTTATCTAAAGGATGTATATCATTCCATTCACCAAGCCCAATATTAACCGTCATTGCGGTATTAGGTATTGATAATGCATGTAGTTGCGCTTCCCTTAATTCGGCCCAACGGCTCTCCGATGGCGAATATTGCACCTCCATAAAATTAGGTAACTGCACGTAAATGAACGGGATATTTCCCTCGTTCCATTTTTTGCGCCAATCGGTTATAAGGGCAGGTAATAATTTTTTGTAGTCATTAGGCTTGTCGGTATTCGATTCGCCCTGGTACCATATTATACCTTTTATTTTATAAGGAATAACCGGTGCAACCATGGTATTATAAAGTCCTGCAGGCTCATTTTGCGCTACAAAAGGCTCATGGGCTGATAAATTGTTTGGTAACTCAAACACCTCGCCCACCTGGTATTGCCAATCGCCACGAAGATCAATAGTATCTTTGCCAACGCTTAAGAAATAAGGTTTATCCGGCACAAACCCACCTTTGCCGGCTGTGTTATTTATTTTTATAACGATGAGGTTTTTGCCTGCCTTTAATAAGCCGGCAGGTAATTGATACCTTCGGGGAGGGTATTGATAGGTTGTTGAACCTACTAACACGCCATTTACATAAGCATCATCCGCGTCAACAATACGACCCATAAAGAGCTTTGCAGGTTTCCCAGCCATAGAGGCAGGCAGATTAATTTCTTTACGGAACCATACAATACCGTTAAGGCCCTTTACTCCCTGATCTGCCCAATAGCCCGGCAGCCAGAAATGATGCCAGTTTAACGCTTTATAGGTAGTATCAAACCAGGTTTTTTCTCCGTTTAGTCCCTTGTCGTGTAAATTTATTTGTTTGTTCTCTTCGGCATAGTTTACTGCGGGTTGATATTGAAGCTGATGCAGATAGGCGGTATCCTGTAATTGAATAACACGGTTATGGTAAGTTGGCAAACTATCAAACCCATTCTCGCTTATCCATGCTTGTATCGGGGTACCACCAACGCTGGAATTGATAATGCCGATTGGAACGTGGTATTTATCAAACAATCGCTTCGCGAAAAAATAACTCGCGGCGCCAAATTGAAGTACGCTATTGGAGTCGCAAGCGATCCATTTGCTTTTGGGGAGATCCTCAGCAACCCGACTTACATTGGAAATTGTGGGAATAAAAAAGTTCCTGATCTCGGGATAGTTCGCTGTCGCTATTTCCTGCGGGTATTTTTCTTTAACCCGTTCTATAGGTAACACCATATTTGATTGCCCGCTACAAAACCATACATCCCCAACCAGAATATCATGAATGATGATGTGATTGGAGGCGCTAATATCCATGGTATAAGGTCCACCGCTTTTCATCGCATCAATAAGCACCGCCCATTTGCCATTTGGCAACGTGGTGACCCGATAATTTTTATGATGGAATTTAATATTGATTTTTTCGCCCGGCGATGCCCATCCCCAGATGTTTAGTTTGGTATCTCGCTGTAAAACCATACCATCACTAACCAATTGCGGCAAACGCACCTGCGCCATTAATGATTGAGTAACGCATAAAACTATGCCTATTAAAAACAGTTGTTTAAAATCAATTTTCATTAAGAGTAATTTATGGCGGTTACCCGCTATGGTTATAATGGTATACTGGGCAAATATCAATAAAAATATTAATATTGCAATCGATTGCAATATTATAAAAAAGCTAGGAACCCGGTATCAGCAATCGC